>Ga0126342_10015138_pt1 | contig 13534 bp, 13 predicted proteins | sample Cyp1metagenome_FD_92528 | JGI IMG/M metagenome (GOLD analysis project Ga0126342, IMG submission 92528) | Coral microbial communities from Lord Howe Island, Old Settlement Bay, Australia - Cyphastrea 1 metagenome | ecosystem: Host-associated > Invertebrates > Cnidaria > Coral ...
CCGATCTGTGTGCGAAAAAGAAATCCAGCTGATTGCCACCATTTGTTTGTTTGATTTTGTTTGTGGGACTCAAAATTTGGTTTCATCATTTGATTTTCAAGAGGGTCATTTGGACAACCCTGAATTGCCAAGTACTTTTGGGGGGTGCAGTTCCAGTTCTAAGTGGTAACAAAAACCAATAGTTTTGAGGGATTTTCGTCAAAAAAGACTCAGCTGCTCGGGATTAAAACAGATTAAAACCATATAAAATCACCTGACATCCCCCAATTCTGCCGTTTTTCACCCGCCCAGGACGAAATCGCAGGCCAATCGACACAGGGTGAAGTTCAGTAGCCCGCAGCTCGGCGAAGCGGCTAAGCCCTGCTAAGCCGAAGCCAGGAGCTGGGTGCAATCCGGAGGGCGCAGGTAAAAATGGCATATACACACATACATTTGTACATATTTATGTGCATCCTTACATTATATATATATATATACACATGTACTGCGTATTTACCTGTAGCCTCGTTCGTAGCATTTCTTTTTTGTGCATTTGCAATTCGTACCACATTTCAAAAATCGATCACAAATTCCTAGAACATGCCACACGCACAAATCTTCGATTCAGAAATCGCATGTTTTTTTTTCAGTTTTGCATGGTGCATGGCCCCTGCAAAGCTATTTGGGCTAATCTTGACCAAACACGTTCATTTTTTTGGGTCCAAGCCATACAAATTGCAACCCGCGAAACGAGCGCAACAAAAACCGCAAAACGAGCGCAAATTTCCGGAAACGGCCGCAAATTGAAAAAAACGTTAGTTTGGTAATTTTGGGTCGATCAATTTTCCATGTTCATGGTAATTTGATGGAATTTGGATCACTTGGTCACCGTACCTGGCAATTGTCTCCTAGCTCACTTGCTATGCATAAATTCCAGAAACTCGAACACTTTTAAACTTGAGCACATACTCATACGGTCTCGCAGAACTTTCAGAACCGAACCCCGCTTACAAAAAACAACGATACAAATGGGGGTCCAGGTACATATATTTATCTTTGTGCTGTTGGTGTGCTTCTTATGTTCCATATAGTGTATATATATATATGGGTTTGTCCAAAGATGGGCGGTATACCCAAAATTCCATGGTTTTTTGCATCAGTATATCTATAAATTGTCTTGATATTAGAAGGTATACCCAAATTTTTGGACCCCCATACTATACCCCAAATCCACAAACCAAATATGGGCGCTGGTGTGGAGAACTTTTGTTGACCTAACTCTTGGGGTTTCTCAGAGCTATTCATCCAGATTTCACCCAGATTCGAGCGATCATCCCTCATCATTGCTCAAATCCATCAGTTTTGTGGCTTCAAAAACCTGATCAATTCGCAGATTTATTTGAAATTCTTCAAATAGTTCTCCCAAAATCCACCTTAAGCATATTTATATCCAGCTGGTTCAATCAGCACAGCTCGGCTCAGGCAGCTTGCAACGAATTTTACTCGGCTACTTGGTGTCGGACTGGGGCAGCAGATTCTAAGATATTCGGAGGGCACCATAACCAGTATCAACTATAACTTTTTAAACGGATGTTGCTGGGAAAATCGATGAACATCGGTAGATTTTTCCATGTTTTTTCCATGATTCAGCATCACCTGGATTTGCCTGTGTCGATGATGTGGCTTATTTTCTGAAAGGGGCAAATCCACTAGACATGGCGAATCCATTTTTTGGGCAGTTCCTGAAGCAAATCCTAAGATAAGTTCAGACATAACCCCTTGAGCTACTTTAGCTTTAGCATGCTTTAGCTATGGTTAGTGGTTAGTGGAACTATGTGGAACAACATGTTCACATCCCAGCTTCGAATCATCCAAGCCGCAGAGTTTCCATGTGGGGTTGAGAGTAAACAGTAAAAACCATCTTGGAGGTTTTACAATCCTGCTGAGGCAACTTTCCTTTTTAAATCTCCATCCAGGTATGATGCCAAGATATGCCAAGTCATTGGCTGCCACAGGCATTTGTTGCAGTGAATGACAAAAATATCACTTATTGATATTTGATGAGGCTTCTGGGCGCCACTTTCCCTGGAAATTTGTGGTGCTGCATCCGTCATTTCAGGTCATTTCTTTTGGTTTTTGAGGCACATGTCGGACCTGTCGGACTGAGACTCGGGATTTATTGTTCCACAACAATTAATCCCAAATATCAATCCCAAATATGTGTATATCACCATATATCACCATATTAATATGAGTATACCACAATCTATTCTTATCCTAATATGTGTATATCACCCATTATCAATGATACTTCGCATTCTTCCTCCATGTTGGAGATATTTCGTCTGATCGTGATCGTATTTGGTGATAGTTCGCACTTGATAGATATATGTACTGTATATATATATACTTGATATATACAAAAATATACTCTGATATACTCTGATATACTTGACATTATATACTGGACATACACACATTTTTCCTGGTTGGTGCTTTGGAACCATGGAATGTTTTTTTTCCAGTTGGGAATGTCATAACCCCGAGGCTGGGAGACTTCGATGATCCCAACCTGACGCTGAAAGAAATGGGCGTGGCATCCTTTGCCAACGGCCTTCAGCTCTCGGCCAAGGCGTGCCCTGAAAAAAGGGATGGATTTGGTCACGATGGTTTTTGAGTCCAGCAAAAAACACGGGGAAATAATGGAAAATATGGGTTTCCATGAGTGGTTTGTAGCTGTTAATAGATGTTAGTAGATGTTAGTAGCCTTTGGTGATCGAAATGGGGAAGCAGCCCTGCATGTTGAAGAGGCATTTGCGTGGGGATTTCCATCAGATTTTCAGTAATTTTGGATCATCTGGAGGGGGGTGTATTCTTTAAGGGTGTGGCCTGTTTTTTCTTTGGGCATCGAATGGGGGTAGCCTTTGGTAAGAACATAGCTATGGCAAATCCCCACTTATAATAGGTAAATCAAATATAAATGGGCCATTTTCAATAGCCATGTTAAATTACCAGAGGGTACGATCGCGGTGTCATTTGGATCCCGTGAAACCCTTTCAAACTGGTGAACTATTATGTAAATATGATTTGCATATATATATATGTATATATATAAATGCACATACACATATCATATATATATATATATCTTGGAATGTGACTAACATTTCTGAGCCTTGCAAAGTAAGAGGACCAACACGAGCCATCCATCCGCGCCAGGCCACCCATGCCAGGTGCGAGAACATCCCTGAACGGAACCTCCTGGTGCCGCTGACAGATGTTTCCTTGGTGGATTCCCCAGGTTTCCCATTTTTCTAGCGGCGCTGTTAGCGACCCCATAGGAAAACATTTTCGATTTTTTTTGGGGGTTTTCCAACTCGGGTGCAATAACGTTTAATAGCATTTGTATTTATAGAAGATGCAATATTACTTGAGGTTCCTTGTAAGGTGCAGGTGATGCCGCGCTACTGAAAGGTGACTTCATCTAATGTAATTTATGCACGGTATGTAATGTTGACTTCTCCTAACATAGATTATGTTTCGCGATGTCAGGTTAAGTTGAACTACTCGTAGCATACATCATGGTATGCTGCTTAAACAAATCCTGCACTTGCACAGATGTCTTGCACTCTCAGTGGATTGCACTAACGTTGACGCTGACCTGCACTAACATACGTGATGTTACGCTACTAGCTTTTGATCGTGGGGGTTTCGGGTGGGGTGGGGGGGGGTGGGGGGGTGCAATAACGTTCAACAGCGCTTGCATACATACAAGATGCTGCGCTACTTCATGTGAACTTCAGTTCGAATAAGATGAGATGCTACTTCAAACTAACCTCTTGTCACATACGTAATGCTACGCTAAATCAAGCACACTTCATGTAACATAGATGTTGCTATGCTACTTGACGTTAACTTGATTTCAATTAAGATGTTATGTTACTTGAAGTTAACTTCATGTAACATAGATGATGCTGCGCTACGTAATGTTAATATGATATCAAAGGCTATAAAATGTTATGTTACTTGAAGTTCACTTCCTGTAACATAGACGATGCTGCGCTACTTAACGATAACTTCATTTCAAATAAGATATCTCTTGTGAGAAAGTTGTTTTTTTTCTCCAAAAAAAACAAGGTCCTGAAAACCGAAATTCCACTGGGCCAAAATGGAAAAAAAAGCTGGCCTTCTTGCAAATACCAACAAATTTGAAGCCTTGAAATTTTGACTTCCACATAAACATGCTCCGAAATGCAGGTTTTGAGCTCTTGCCATTTTGAACAATGTTCAAATTCCTCAGGGTCGCTATTGGCGCCGGTACTTGTGTTTATACGTATATATATATATACGTATAAACATCATCGTATTTTAATGATTCATTGAAATAGTCTATGAATGTTTATTCTTTACTATGTTTAATGATGTTTCTCAATGATGTATTAGGAGTCGGAACTTTCCCTCATAGACATAGGCATCACAAGGGCATCATCCCATGGAGAAGCAAGTCATAGAACTGCTATGGTTTCATCCCTATGAAATCACGATTCGGAATCATTGAAGGATCATGAAAAATCGCCATTCGTGATGATCTTTTTAAATCATCACATCAAATCACCGGGTTTCCTTGAGAAAATCATGGTTAACATCACCACATGTTTCTCCCTCCCATCAAGTGGGCCGATGGCGTGACCCGCGTCGCCAGGACTTGTTGCGGGTCTCGCCAGTGGAATGGGCCGACCAAGGGCCGTTGGATTTCCACGCCGTGGCCTTTGACCTCCTGGCAGACATGGCCACGCTGCCACCCAGCACCAAGTCCCTGCAGGCCCGGGGATGGGGGAGATGGGGGAGTGGAGGCAGAGAGATTTTCACGTTTTTTTTTTTAAAGATATGATGACGGGAAAAAACACATAGAAAGTAGAATTTTTAGGATATTTTTTTTGGGGATAATAAGTGGAAATGGAGGTTCATGATGGATTCTTCTGTTGCCAGACTGGGGTTCTGGAGGGTATTTGGGTTCAATAGTTGTCAAGATGGGCTTGATACCCAAGTCATGATGAAGACTAGTTACTGCTTTTACCACATGATGTTTTTTGGGGGGTGGTCCCCTGAAGAAATGGCATCGATGTACGGCTATGAAACACGGTTGCCCCTAGCATGGAGCAGCCTTTTTTTTTTCCGTATTATTTGTGTTTGGAGGGGGAATAATAGGATGGTTTGAATCAGATATTTGATGAGTTTGCATAGTTAAACATGGGATGAAACAGAAGCCGTAATTCTTTGTTCCCGACAGCTGGTGAACCCATCTCAGGGTCTAGTGGTGCGACAACTCGCCCCATTGATATGGCCAACAGCCTCCCAGTTCCTCGATGGTGTCCAAGACTAGGCCTATGAATGCCCAAACTCTAGGCATTGTGCCAGCTCCGCCAGAAAATCCAGGATCCACACTTTAGCCTCAGTTCTTTGCGGTGGCTTGCCGCAACGTCATGGTCTGACTCATCTGACCACTTTTTGGAGAAATCCTGGTCTGTTCCCAAATTCAAACCGTGGTCTCACAAGCCGGGTTCGGTTTGAATCATAGAAACAACATTATGTATAACTGTATACCCCATTAAAATGAATAGAAAACCATTAAAACCAATCTAATTCCGTAAAAACCAACTCAAATCCATTAAACCTCATCAAAGCTCATCGAACTCCATTAGCACCCATTAAACCATATGCCATATTTATATACATATATTAAAACCGATTAAACCCATTAAAACTGCATCAAATGCAATTAAAACCAATGAAATTCCATTAAAACCAATTGAAGTCCATTAACACCAATTAACGTCAATTATATAGAATCCATAAACGCCCTTAAAGAGCAACTAAACCAATTAACACCGATTAACCTCCATTACAACCAATTTAAACCATATTAACATAAATCTATTAAACCCTATCAAAACCAATTTTAAACTCTTTTAAAACCCATTAAAACAATTAATATTCCATTACCACCAATTAGAGCCCATTAAAATCAGTTTAAACACCAATTAAATCTATTAAAACCCATTTAAATGAATTAAAACAACAAACCCCATTAAAACCCCATTAAAACGCAATTAAAACACCATAAAACCACCATAAACTTCCGAAAGGTTACCCTCGAAGCGCGGCTCTGGGGCCTCACCAGCGCGCCCAGCAGCGGGCTGCTGGAGCTCCCCGTGGTGAACCCAGGAACCAGCCGCTTCCTGAGCTCTCCAAGGGTCTTCTGGATCCAGGTCAGCTATCCCCAGCTGGTAATGACTGGTAAATTATAGGAAAATGTTAGGAAAATGTTGGGAAATCCACCAAAAAATGGAGAAAATGTTAGGAAAATGTTGGGAAATCCACCAGGTAAATTAACAGATATAGACCCTGGAAATCACCCATTTTTCATGGTGGAAACTCAAGTCTTCCAACCCCGATGACTGCCAGGGTCGAACTGTTAATTTACTGGAGGGTAATGACTGTTACACTTTGCGAACTTGAAAATATGGCCCAGTCTTAAATAGTGGATTTACCCTTGAAAATAGCATGGTGCTTTTCCATATTTTTTTGTATGTTTACCAGAGGCTATGCATCCCCTGCTGCAAAATCCTTCAGTTCTTTGCGAAAAGAACTAGAACCAGCGGAAGGTTTTTTTTTTTTAATTGCGTGGGCTATATACCAACGATTGACTACTTATTACAAAACATGAAAAATCATGTGGGAAACACTGGCCGGCATAAACCTAACATTTGGGGGATGGCTTAATTATAGCATCCATAAAAATGGTGATGACTTTTGGATGGCATATGGGAAAATAGTAAACATCATTACCCTGGTTGATTATTCCAAGGTTATTGGGGATCAGTACAGCCATGGTTTGTTCTTCTTGGAAGAAGTTGACGACTGTCGGGTGATCCGGTCCTTTCAAAAATTTCACCCTTATTGGACCCAGGTGTTTTGATAAAACATATTGGACCATCATGTGTTTTTTTTGAAAATGTCATGTTTACCGTCTCCAAGTCATGGCCGGTTTATTTTTGTTGGCGGTATAAACCATTCCCAAATAGTAGGTTAAAGATCATGTTTGAAAGCCTGGCTGCCATAAACCTATCATTAGGGGGGATTGCTAAAAAAAATGCACCCCGAATTTTATGGGCATGACTTGGGGGTTGGGTTTGGAGTTACACTGCCAACGTTATTAGGGATCATGATAACCCTAAGGAAACCGTTTCAATTCAAGTACTATAATGAGATGGGATAGGGGTATATGTAAGGGCTCAGGTGGTTTGATGGAGATGATGGCTAAGACTGAATGTATCTAGGGTCTATGGGGTATAGTTACACAATATCTTCTTGAACAACCTATAGTAGATATACGATTCACGATCAACTCCCATCATTTGCGCCGCTTCTGGAAGAGTTCGACGGGATCATGATCATGATCATCATCATCATCATCAAGAACAACGACAACATCATTGGTATGATCATCGTCTTCTTCTAACAGAATCCTTGAAAATTGGTTCAAAATGCACAGTTCCAGCACTTTTGTTTGCACTAACAGTTCAAACAGAGTCCTGACAAACCGTTGCAAAATGCAAAGTTCAAGCAATCTTGTTAGAACGAACAGCTCCTAGCAAATTGCTGCAAAATGCACCCACCCACCCCAACTTAAACCATGATACAGTAATTAGATCATCTCGGGCGCAGCATCAAAGTTTTGCGCAAGGTCGAATGAGCGTTATAGTCGCCCCATCCCACCCAACCCCACTGATGCAGCATCAAAGTCTTGTGCAAAGTCGGGTGAATGTTAGCATCCCCTCACCCCACCCCACCCCACCCCACCCACTGTGAGCCTAGCATCAACATCTTGTGCATGGTCGAGGGAACGGGAACGTGGGTCAAGGGAACGTGGCCGAGAGAACGTTAACATCTCCATCCCACCCCACCCCACCCCACCCCATCCTACCTATATACCCCATGTAAACTGTGGGGCAAATGGTGGGCGTTGCGTCTAAATATACCACTAAGGTAAACTAACACAGATGTGGAAAACCAACGTTTTTCCTTGGACATGATCTGCAAATGGTGGGATATCCCCGGTATAATTACGATTATGGGATACTAACGCTAAACTACATATGCCCACACGTTGACCAAGTTCTGTGCGTCAACTTGGAACATATTACAATCAGGGTTCGATGGGGTTAGAAAATATAACTAGGGCGCACCACCTTGTATTAACATTATGGTATCTGGGGGGGATGAACATCCACAACTACCAGCTATATCCATGTTTGCTAAATCCGAAAAGACATCGGTGCCATAAAAACTGATGGGGATGGTTTATGGCATTGGGTGTGCCACATTGCCATATGTGCGAATCATTTTTCAGTATTTTCAGTAAGAGTCAACTCAATGGTGTGGTAACGAAAAAATCATGGTACAATGGCAAAATACTTCCAATATTTGCCAATACATTTCCAGTAGAATATTCTTCAAAAAAAAAGGTGTGGCCCAAAAATCGACGGTAGAAGTGGCAACAGCTATCTTGGGCTCCAATTGGATGGTGAAATCTGGCAGTCTGGAATTGCACAACCGGAGATAACTGGAGTAGAGTGTATGGTACCGCAAAAAAAGTCCAATCTGGTGGGTGGTTTGGAACATGAATTTTATTTTTCTATATATTGGGAATACTCATCCCAACTGACTAATACTTTTCAGAGGGATTGAAACCACCAACCAGCAACGTTTTTTTGGTGTGTATATAGAGCTCTTAGAACTGATTCAATTGATTCCCTTGTCAAGATCCCCATCAACTTTGGTGAGGTTTCCAGGGGGTGCATCCCACGTAGTAAATGGGTCATACCCCCAGCTATATATAATTATATATATATAAATATATATATACAATTATGTATTATATATATATATGGAACATCTCCAGTGATATATGGGATTACAATGGGTTACATGGGTTATATGGATTATAAACCACTTCCAATGAGTTGCTTTTGTCCCTTTCCATCGGCAGGTGATCACCGTGCTGTGCTTCCTACTTCTTGGCCTGGCGTATTTCTGGAAGAACCGGTGGCCCGGTGAATGAAACGTGGCTGGGAAAATCCCCGAAATATGATGGCTGGTTGGTAAATATAGTGGTTTATAGTGGATTTTCCCATTAAAAATGGTGATTTTCAATAGCTATGTTAGTCATTACCAGAGGGTATATGATGTATATGATGTATAACTGGTTGGTGGTGACTGGAACCATGGAATTTTGAATCACTTTCCCATCATATTGACATATTAGGAATGTCGTAACCCCAACTGACGATTCGTCATATTTTTCGGGTAGGTACACCACCAACCGGTGCATAGCTGTGAAACTCCTCGAAGATTGGCTGGTTGATTTCCAATTGCAACGTTTTTTTTTGGGGCCATCTGGAGGCAAATCCTGGTGATGGTCCGCCGAAATTGGGGCCGCTATAATGTCAAATCTGGATGAACCCCTGGTTAGTCTGAGGCTTCTCTGATGAGCGGGTTGAGATTCAATTGGACCCAAGACAATTTGATTGGGAAGTCCGCTAGCTGAATCTATTCAATTTTCAAGCGGATTAAAATCTATTACTGGGGCTTTTCATGGCCCGTTTTTGCGGGTTGCATGGCTTTGGGTGAATCTCAGGGATCATGATCCCAAGTTTTGCTGCTTCACCACCACCATTTTTATCATTTCTTATCATGTAGTTTCCCAATTTCCAAAGACATTTCATCACCATCACCATCACCATCACCATCATCATCATCATCATCATCATCATCAGCATCATCATCATCATCATCAGCATCATCATCATCATCATCAGCATCATCATCATCATCAGCATCATCACCATCATCATCATCAGCATCAGCATCATCTCAATCAGCATCATCATCATCATCATCATCATCATCATCACCATCACCATCACCATCACCACCATCATCACCATCATCATCATCATCACCAGCATCATCATCATCATCAGCATCATCATCATCAGCATCACCATCACCATCATCATCATCATCATCACCATCATCATCATCACCATCATCATCATCATCTTCAGCATCATCATCATCACCATGATCATCATCATCATCACCGAAATCATCATCATCACCACCAAAATCAGCATCATCATCATCATCATCATGATCAACATCGCCATCATCATCATCAGCATCATCATCAGCATCATCATCATCATCATCATCAGCATCAGCATCATCATCATCATCATCATCATCATCATCAGCATCGTCATCATCATCATCATCACCATCATCATCATCAGCATCATCATCATCATCAGCATCATCATCATCATCATCGGCATCATCAGCATCATCATCATCATAATCATCATCATCATCGTCCGCATCATCATCATCAGCATCATCGCCATCAGCATCATCATCATCATCACCATCACCATCACCAGCACCATCATCATCATCATCATCATCAGCATCATCATCATCAGCATCATCATCAGCATCATCATCATCATCAGCATCATCATCATCATCAGCATCATCACCATCATCATCATCATCATCAGCATCAGCATCATCTCAATCAGCATCATCATCATCATCATCACCATCACCATCACCATCACCACCATCATCACCATCATCATCATCACCAGCATCATCATCATCATCAGCATCATCATCATCATCATCACCATCACCAGCATCATCATCATCAGCATCATTATCATGACCATCACCAGCATCATCATCATTATCATCATCAGCATCATCATCATCAGCATCATCATCATGATCATCACCAGCATCATCATCATTATCACCATCAGCATCATCATCATCATCAGCATCATCATCATCATCATGATGTTTGTTTGTGTCCTGTCATCCCATATCACCCCCACATGTTTCACATTGTTTTCCTTGGGCCTTGGCAGGGAAGCCCTTCGTCACAGGTAAAGGGCCAAACTTTTCAGGTCGGTGAATTTTTCATAGTCTAATTTCCCCAGACTCACCCACATTTTTTTTCATTGTTGATGCCCGCCAATTTTCCTATGATATTGGGGATGCAACCTGCTTTCCCCTTGGGTTTACAGCACCAGACCCCTGGTTTTTGGGAATCTCAACCGCAGGCAACTCCGGCCGCGATCAGCGGCGCGGCAGTCAGTCCGGGCGCGGCCCACGGTGCCCACGGTGCCCACGGTGGCCCCGCGGCCGTTGCGGCCGCAGGAAGTCGAACTGCAGAGTGCCGTTGCACGGCCCGAAAAGGTGTGAAAAATTCAGAGAAAATCGGCGGATTTGGGATGTTGACCCTGAAGCGACAAAGATATGGAGATTTCACCAAGAGAACCGCACTTGAATAGCATGATGGTGGTTGATCTGATGGGCAACCGGGGCAGTCAAAATAGGTGATATGAAGCACGAAAACAGATATGATTCAACGATCGAAAATGTAGTATGACAAAATATGATAAATCCAACTGGGGTTGAACACCGTTTGGGCTTGAGACTGCCAGATGTGCTTTGAAAACCCCAGCGCCAATGCAGAGACTTTTGAAGTCCTTCCTGGAAAGAGGTGGCAGACCACTTGAGCATGTCAACCGTCAACGCCTTTTACACCATATTTCCCAAGGGGATTTTTGCACCCTCTTCCCATCTATCAAGGATTTCTTTGCTGAACACCGCCCATCGCTGCCATCGCTTCCTCCACGGGCACCTCATGGCCCTTTGGGAGATTACTCTTGGCCATAGATTCCAGTCATCACTTTGGCACCTGAGCATCCCCCCATTCTCAATGGAAAAAAAACCCTTGGTGAAGCTTTCAAAGAGTAATCCATTTCCATCCTAAAGAATGGGATGCAGGCAGAATGGCACAACGGCGTTTATGACCCAAATAGCTTGAAACCAGCACCTTACTGGGAGGCGTCTCCCGGCGTGGAATCCGATGAGCCATCCCAGGGAAAATCAGGTTACTCACAAGCAAACTATATAATGACTGTAGCAGCTTTACAGGTAGAACCGGTATAAAACATTTCTAGAACTTATAAGTTTTCCCAGGTTTGTAAAATCATCATCTTAGCAGCTTTACAGGTAACCCATGGTAACCCTAGAACTGCGAAAAAAAATATCGCCAAGTCGGGCGAAAAGAAGAAGGTCACCACCTCGATTCGCCTCCTGGGCACCTCAGATGAGGTAAAAGCCCAGCCGCTCGTTTCGCTCTTTCCCTTGATGAATGGTCGCCATGAAACCACCAGGGGATACTTCGATGGATTGGAACATACTACAGTACCCTATGACTATGACAATCTATGATACATCTTTTTATATATATATATATATGTTTTTTTAAATGTTCATACACATGCTTTCACATGTGTATAGAGAGAGAGAGATGCGTGCACACACACACACACGCACACGTGTATACATAGATGTCACATAGCCATCTAACCCAGCCTAAATTAAATGAATTGAGTCGAATCGCATCCAACCCAGCCTAATCCAGTCCTATTTTTCTATCTGTTTATCTCTTTCTCTGTCTTTATCTCTTTATCTCTTTATCTCTTTATCTCGTCGTCAATCTACAGTATCTAAGGTATCTACGGCTTACTGTATCTACCTTGTTAGTCTATCTATTCACGAAAGATAGCTCCAGTGGTGCTACCTCGGGTTTAGCTTTACGAAATAAACGGGAGTCTGGCCAGCCCAGGTACCTGATTATTCAGGCGATTGCTGTTCATTTGAGGACCTCCCCCCCTCCGCCCCCCCCACGAGCCCTAAGAGCAGACCCAATGCCAAAACACTGTAATTTAGAGTTTTTTTGTGCCTTTGGCATGGAAAATTACTTCTTGCAACATGCTGAAAACTGCGTAAATACCAGTGTTTTTGCTAGGTGCTGTCCCAAAAACACTGTAAATACTGTTGTTTTTGTTACCAGATGCAAAAAACACGTAAATACCGTGGTTTTGGGCTTTCGAGGCATGCGGTGTTTTTTTGCTCCAAGAGTCCCCCAAAAACGCGGAAACACAACCTATTTGACGATTTTCGGCCACTACAAGACTGAGAAAAAAACTGCAGGGGCAGCACCACCACCACCAACAACAACAACGACGACGACGACGACGACGACCACCACCACCACCACCACAACAACAACAACAACAACAACATCACCAACATCACCGACATCACCGACATCACCGACATCACCGACATCACCGACATCACCGACATCACCGACATCACCGACATCACCGACATCACCGACATCACCAACATCACCAACATCCCCAACATCGCCAACATCGCCAACATCGCCAACATCGCCAACATCGCCAACATCGCCAACATCGCCAACATCACCAACATCACCAACATCACCAACATCACCAACATCACCAACATCAACATCACCAACATCACCAACATCACCAACATCACCAACATCACCAACATCACCAACATCACCAACATCACCAACATCACCAACATCACC
>Ga0126342_10015139_pt1 | contig 13533 bp, 7 predicted proteins | sample Cyp1metagenome_FD_92528 | JGI IMG/M metagenome (GOLD analysis project Ga0126342, IMG submission 92528) | Coral microbial communities from Lord Howe Island, Old Settlement Bay, Australia - Cyphastrea 1 metagenome | ecosystem: Host-associated > Invertebrates > Cnidaria > Coral ...
ATGTCCAAAAGAACTATTGCATATGTTGAGGGAAACTCCTGTAGAGATGTAGAGCCTATACATTTTTAAAGCAATGCTGCACTCTTTGGAAAGGCATGACCAAAAGAACTATTGCATATGTTGGGGGAAACTCCTGTAGAGATGTAGAGCCTATACATTTTTAAAGCAATGCTGCACTCTTTGGAAAGGCACTTACACTTGTTTGTTTTGTTGTTTTTATCTATCATTCATGTTTGCTTTGGCTGAAACAATGTATCTATGTAGGACATTGGGAGAGCTGTTGAGAATGCACAGTGGTTACTTTTGTTACAGAAGCAACAATGTTTGGTTCTGGAAAGAACAGGGTTTGGTATCTTTTGCAGAAATGAAATGTCAAAAATGCAAACATTTTGGCGCTCACAACACCCCCCTCCCATATATTATACCATGATACACACATTACTCACATTGCATAAAATGATTTGTAATTCCTTATAACTTCAATCTAAATCCCTATAAATGGATGATAGTTCTTGGATCCAGGTGGTGGCGCGCCACAGTCACAGGCGCCATTTTGTTTGAGCTTGGCTAAGCATTGCGTTCGTTTTGTAGCAATTAACCCCTCAAAAAAAAGGATAGACCAGCGATTCTTTTACTATTTTAGGGGGATCTTTCTGACTTTTCAGAAATGGATGCTCAATTTAGTTGTTCTATTTCTTTTACTCTTCTGCATCTTAGGACACCCTGGTTTTGACTCCAAAGAGTCAAGGGTTCTCCTGTAGGTTTGGTCTCAAAACAAGACCAAGGGACAGTATCTGGGATGTGAATGATTCTATTTGACTGAGATATTTGTTACTTGTCCATGATATCCCAATGGTTTGGGCTTTCGCATTTGTGCTCATCCACATTTGCAGCACTGATATGTTTCATCATTTCATGGATCCTATTTTGCCTTTCAAAATAGGATCCATGCGGACAGTATCCGAAGTATCCCCACCATTATGAGTTCGATAGATCATATACCCTCTGGTTATTTAACATAGCCATGGAAGCCATGGCCCATTTATAGATGATTTTCCCATAAAAACCTCCATTTATAAGGGATTTTCCATGGCTATGTTAAATAACCAGATGGTATGTTTTTTTTGCTGGTCCACTAGTTTTCCGGGAATTGAGGAAGAAACGTGGTCGTGGCTTAGTTATTTTGAATGATGTTTAGTGTTGCAATGGCAGCGCAATCTTGCAGCTAAACAGCTAGAAATGAACGATCCCTAGATTTTTTTTGTGAACTGAACATTGCCTGAAGCTATTTAAAATGCTTAGAGCACTGGAAACTAAAATTATACATGGGATAAGTAGGTTTAATCCACTTATAACTGGGGTGAAATAACCCACTTACTAAGTGGGATGAGCCGCCGAGTCACATATTTACGGTGTTTCATAGCTACCAATAGTTTTCAACTGGTGCAGAATTTATTGCATCCACAGTACGTATGTTGATCCAAAGAGTAGTGACCACATTCCAACAATCCAGGACACCCCTATATGTCATTGGAAAAAAAGACATAGTTTCCTGTATGTTTTGTTTCCCTCAAACTAATCCATTGATGTTTGCCATTAAGTTCCCTGAATTGGTTTCATTGTTTTGGGAACGTATATAATGTGTTTCACATTATAACCCCAGTTTACATTGTGTTTGTTCCCTAAGAAAAAAACAATATCTAATTCCAGTTTATAATACGGGTTTATGTAATGATATATATATATATATATTCATAACCTCAGTTATAGGATGTTTTATCTACATCAAACTAACTCTGGTTGGTGGTTTGGAACATGAATTTCATTGTTCCATATGTTGGGAAGTTCATCATCCCAACTGACGAACTCCATCATTTTTCAGAGGGCTAGGGCTCGACCACCAACCAGATAATTACCATCAATAATCATTGATAATCAATAATCATTATATAATCATCAATAATCATTATTAAGGGTTTTTAACAATGATAATAATAATTACCAACCAGGAATATTTTCCCCTTGCCACCAGCTCTTTGTTGACCATACCTGCAGATCAAAGCCCAATTCGGCGCACTCATCCCTCGCAGGCGGACTTTGCTAAGCAGATGATGAGCATCGGCTTCATGCCTGTGCCGCCACCAGTGGTGCCTGAGGTACCCCTGCTGGAACGAAGGTGGTTGGCATGGCTTCCCCTTGGTGATGCAACGAGGATATATTAATATACTGTATAATATATATATATATATATATACACATTGAATATATGTATATATATATATAATTATATATAAATATATACATGTATAATAGGTTTTTTTGATGCTTGAACAAATACTTGGATTTTCCTGGTCATGTTTGGGCAATTTCTGGCCACTGTTTGGGCATATATGCATTATATCAGTGATATGCTGGGGATGAAATGGGTTGTGTTTGACCTGCCGTGCTGAATGGCGGATTTAGCAGCAATTTGTGGTTGATGGGAATGTACATATGGAAAAAAACGGAGAGAATCATGGGATATAAAAGAACTAATATGATATTTGGAAAGTTTGATGGTTCAAAAAAATGCTGGTCAATGACATGATTGAATTCTGCAGCTTGTTAGCTGCCAGCTTGCACCATGTTTTGCAGCGTTGGATGCCTCAAGTTTTTCCGGCTCAAGATACCCCGAGAGACAGCTGACCAAAGCTGGTAACCCAAAAAAAAACGGCATGTGTAAGTCCGAAACTTACGTGCTGGACGCCAGCTTCAATCCCGAAGAGTTTGTGGAGGATATCAAGAAGGCAAAGGCTGCCGTGGGAGAAGCTACCCACGAGGACGATGAATGGACCGAATGGAAGGGGTACCAAGGGACCTACGTGCTGTCCCCGTTGGATAGCTAAGTCGGTTTAGTTCAAAACAATAAGTGTTGAGTTGATTCGGGGAATATATATATATATATGTGATGTACATATTATATACTAATATATGGAACTAGTTAGATGATGTTAGATTGTGTTGGAAATCAAGAAACATAACCGGACTGTGGGGCCCACTTTTTTAAACATGTTCATCATATGAACAAGTTCCATTTCTCACAAAGGTTCCATTTCGCATTGATCCACCAACTGATCCAGAAGATGGGCCAGCGAAATCCTGCACCAGGGCCCGGATCCAGTTGGTAGATGGGCCAGCGAAATCCCCAGTTGGATATCGTCCCACTACTGTCCCAGTATTTCATACAATGTGAGGCCCCCAAGATAGCTAAGTTGGTTTATAACTCCAATAACCATGGTTTATGGTACTTATAACTATAGTTACTGGGGCTTATAAACCAACTTATAACTGGGGGGCCTCACATTGTAGCTATCCCAATAGTTCCCAACTGGTGCAGGATTTCGCAACCCCAGTGTCACTAACTCCCCCATCGAAAGCCAGCGATGCCAATTCTCTTTGCCACCTGAGCAGTGGCTGCAAAACCCCGGTTGCTTGATGATCACTTCGGGGATTATACTCATCTTCACATATTTGGATGTGGGTCAAAATGGAAGACCTAGGGGACCACAGATGTTAGTCTAGTTTAGTATTAACCATCCAATTATTGGGGTACCTAATTTTGACCCATACCCATTTTGCAACATCACCATCCATATTCAGCAACAAAAACTCCCCGTTCTCAACCAATTGTTCAATGGACGACTTCTCCTTCACAGCCAAAAAAAATGAACAGCCACCGGAGCTGCCACCGCCATTCTCACCACAGGATGCGCAGCACTTGCAACGCTTGGTCTTCATTTCTCAAGTCCTTCTCTACGGCGGACATGTCCTGCTGCTGACCGGTGCAGCGCTGCCGTTCGGCGCGACAGCGCTGCTGAGTCTCAGCGCAGGCGAGTTGGTTCCTTCCAAATCTGATTGGGTCATGCAAGATTGCTATAGTCAATGGTTTTTTTTTTCCGGGAACAACTATAGTTTTCACACCCACATTTCATGTCGGAGAATCGGAAAGCCAATCCTGTAGATTTTCCCTGATTTTCCAATCCATTGGTACAGTTGGGGATTTGTTGACAGTCATGAGTCATGACTCCTGATTTTGATGTTTTGCAGGTGCCTTGATGATCGCCTACGCGAGGTGCATGAAATGGGCCATCATTGGACACCACGTGTCACATGGAGGTCCGACGATGCCGTTGCCGCCTGGGGGGCATTGCCTGCTTGGCACCACCTGGGATGGTAGAAAGCCTATAAATAATGGAATGGGATAAACCACCTAGAAAATTGAAACATGTTGAAACCCTATAAATAATGGGATAACCATGGATAAACCACCTATCAACTGGTGCAGGATTTCGCAACCATCCACCGTATGTTGGGCAAACATGGGCGAAAATTCGATGATATTTTGTTTACAAATTATAGTTTACGAGTCATGATTTACAGAAGCAGAAGTCAACCCTGTTGGAGTTGACGTCCCAAGATTGAGTTGTTCAAGGGTATGTATGATAATCGATGTTCTGCCTTGAGAGTATGATTCGATTACAATTTGGAGAACACCTGGAGTGAAACAACTTGGCAGCCTGACTGAAAACAGCCCCAGTACCAAGCCGGTGACTTGCCACATTCTCACGAGGGGTTGCTCCAACGGTTGACGGCTTAGTTTTTCCCGACCTCACGAAACGGGATTTGGGATGATTTGGGGTAACTATTGAATAACTATCCTCAAAATGGCAAAAAAAATCCGGTCAGTGACTTTTGATCATTTATCCAGATTGCTTGATTTTAAGCCTCTTTTTCAATGACCCATTGGGTGCAATTTCCAGTGGCTCTGCGGGACCAGGCTATGACAGCTTGCAGAAGAACCATCCGGATGCCCTGCCCAAGCATTACAAGCGAGGAGTTTTTGCCATTGGCTTCCGCAGGTTCTTCGATTGGCTCCTATGCTTTGCATTGGTGCTGCTGAATGGAGTTGAAGATGTTCCCATGAAATCCAGCTGGGGGAATGGATGGTTTCCTTTTTAAGGAAGGATGGGGTCCTTGATCAGATCCAAGGAGGATGAAATTCTTCAGGTGATGTTTTTTGTTCATTTCCCGAAATGGACAATCTACCCGCTTGGGAATTCGTGTTTGGGCAATCTACCCGCTGGTAATTTGTTACATAGGTAATTATTGAAAATCCCCCATAGAAATACTTGATTTTCCCATCAAAAATTGTGATTTTCCATAGCTTTCTGTTTGTTTACCAGGGGGTACAGGTTTGTCTGAAAAGATGTTATCCCATGGCATCCACGGGTGAATTGTCTCCTGCGTCCTGACTCAAGATTGCTAAAAAAATGGTGATTAGACAGTAGACTGACTCAGTCACTGACTCCATTTGTCCGACAGACCCAAATATCATAGTGGTTGTTATAGATACAGTGCCATTATATCCAACAATATCCCCATTATTACCTCATGATATCCTCATATAACCCATTTCATCCCCAGCATAGTTTGGTTTATGTGACCAGTAAATTATGTACAATGTGAGGCCCCCGTTCGATAGCTAAGTTGGTTGAAAAACTTTAATAAGATTAGGGGGTTATATCGAACTAGTTACTGGGGCGAATCTAAACCAACGTTCACATCACTGGGGGGGGGGGCACCACCTTGCAGGTACCCAGGTACCATTCACTATTCTATCCCCATGGTATCACCATGATATCCATCACCACATATCCCAGAGTATGACCAATGATAAATTACATCAAGTACTAGTCAATCTGTCATTCCTGTGCCTCCAAAATGGGTGTACCTCCAAATCATCCAAAATTAGATCAGTTTGGTATTGAAACCTCTGGTGTGGGGTTTCCCATTTCAAGACATATCATGACATATCCCATTGTTGCTAATGAATCAGTATATTCCTATATATTCCCACAATACATCCTCTGTGTTTATTTGGAAGCTGGGTGTTTTCGCTTGACGTGTCCACTGTCGCTTAGCGGCTTCAGGTTGGATTGGATGTTGCCCCAGGCTTGGGATGTGGAGCATAACAAGGCCCACCACTACTACCTCTCAGAGGCGGGCAACGGTGATTGAAAGCCGTTAAGGCCTCGAGTTTGTGTCACCTGTTGTTTTTGTTTTTTTTTAATGGGGATAAACTATATCTGATTGGTGGTCTGGAACCATGGAATTTTATGACTTTCCATTCAGAAAAGGGAATTTCATCATCCCAACTGACGAACTCATCTTTTTCAGAGGGGTAGGGCTCAACCACCAGCCAGATAATTACCATCAATATTCATTGATAATCAATAATCATTAATCATCAATAATCATTATTAAGGTTTTTTAACAATGGCAATAATAATTACCAACCAGGAAGCTAGGAAAAACAAGGGTTCAATCCACTCTCAGTATTTGATGGAGATAAGCTATTGGTTGCCACCGATAGAGCCCTGGAAAACATCTTGATATTTCATCTATATTTCCAGAAACAATAGCTTATTTTGGTAAGTATTTTGGCTTATATATATACACATATCTGGATATATATATATATACACATAAGATATAGATATAGAATATCAATATCAATATAACTATAATACTATATATATATATATGTACACATACATACAATTATACATACCTTTATTAATTATCCCTATGTATTCGAGATAGATTGAATGAAACTTTCGAGTTGACCGAACTTTTTTTCCAAAGCCAACGTTGGGGGGTGAGGAGTTCACCAACATTGTTGCTATGTCGTTCTTTGTCGTTATTTGTCCTTCTATCTTTTTGGATTTTACCCTACAATAATCAGCAATATGACATAATATGATGATGTTTCACAGGATATAATGGGATATAATGGAAAATTATAGAATTGAAATGGTAGTGGGAAACTAATGCAAGAATAGTGGAAAGTTAATGGACAACTGATGGGAAACTAATGGGGACAGAATGGGAATAAATTGGAAAATTTGTGGTTTACCCAACTATATGGCAGTCAAGCAAGAAAAATGAGAGTTTATCAAGAAACAATGGGGATGAACAAAACATACATACTTGGAAATCTTGGAATATGTTGGGTGCCGTTTTGGGGGTATATAGCAAACAATATGAAACACACATATATATATATATTTATTATACAATCTGGTTATTTAACGTAGCTATGGAAAATCAGCATGTTTTAATGCGCAAATCAACATGTTTATCATCTATGTGTATGGGCCATGGCTTCCATGTTGGATAACCAAGGGATATACAAATAGACATTTTTATATATATATATATATATGTATACGCATTATACTATAGGTACTCTACCATACAAAGCCATATGTTGGAGATATATCCCCTTGCATAGCCCTTACGTAGACCTTGTATATGGTAGGTACCTTCAATAAATCAGTTCCTGAAATGGCCACTGATATGTATATATGTATTTATATGTGTATATATTTATATATACATATCATTAATTATATATATACATATTTATATATATATATATATATATGTAATGTGTGTATATATATATGGTCCCCCCAGTGATGTTTGTTGGTTTGTACACCCCATGAATAAACAATTGAAAGATGATGTTCTCATTTAAAATTGTGATTTTCCCATTAGAAATTGTGATTTTCCCATTAGTTCGTTAAATCATCCCTAGATCATCTTTAATTCAGCCACTTCTGTACGGCAACTTATAACGCGAGCTCGAACGGGGATTGTTTCTGGCGATAGTGACTGATGAGAGGATGAATATAACCAGCAGTATATTGGGTAAAATTTTAGGAATATACCCAATATATCATCCCAGATAGAAGCTTCTAAGAAGGGGATAATCCCATATTTTACGTTTGAATGCACTAAGAAAAATAGAAACATTACAAAAAACAATGCAAAAACACGCGTCAATCATCCGTAGATGAGACATCACTGTCGCCTTGTGTACTCACTGCAGGATGGATATGCATGGATGTTAAAGACAAATAACAAGCAGATATCCATAGATTCATGTATATAGGTATCCATCCATCCATCCATCCATCCATCCATCCATCCACTGTATCTATCTATTGTGCCTATTTACATATACATCTATGTATATATATATATATATATCCACATATAGATATAGGTATGCAGCCCAGAATTGGATGATGGGATATTGGTGCGCAGGAAGCCCTTCCTTTTTGCGATTCTCCCCTCAATGAATCCATTGACCCAAAGATTGATGGTACCCTCTGGTCAACAAGCAAACAAAAAGCTATTGAAAATGGTCCAGTCGAAATAGTTGATTTACCCATGAAAAATGGTGATTGTCCAGTTCGTTTTCTGTATGTTTACCAGAGGGTAAATCCCATTAAACCAGCCATGAATTTATGGTCGAACCTCCATGAAACCATCGAAGTTTTCTTGATGCTTAAGCTACACAATCTATTTAAAATGGATTTTCCCTCCAGAACAAGATAGTTTGCCCTATTTTTGTTGGTCAGATCCGAAAAAAATGTTACAGTTACATCACGATTGCTCTCCATGTTTGATATCTCCGTTGATGATTCAAGCATAAATTCATGGTGACTTTTTTCCCCATGGAAATCTATAGCTTTTTACCGCACAGTTTCCAATGATAAAAACTGCTGAATTCATCATCAATTTCCCAATTAGATCATCGATGTCCCACTTAAATCCACCCAGTTCCCACTGGACAATCCCCATCTGTTGATGCAAGCAAAAATGCCATAAACTCCACAGAAATCCCATAATTTCCCATAACCATCCCATGGTTTCTCACATAGTTATCTCATATTTTCTTGATCAATCATTAAAACATCACATAAACCACCATAAAGATGGTGTTTTATGATGTTTTAATGATTGATCATAGTTATCTCGTAAAGATCATCATTTTCCCGTAAAGTTTTAAAGCACCAAAATTTTCAGGAGAAGGATCCAGACCTCGTTGAGCACAACTTCGAACTGCTCCGTGCCATGCCTCTGCCGAAAGCGTTGAAGTACGCCTCGATGGCGCTTTGGGTCTTCACGTGGAAGTTCACCTACTATTCACCCAATACCTACAAGGACGAGAGTCGAAATGTGGGGCAGCGGGATTTTTTGATGTTGTGATTCTATTATGTATACATACAAATATTTATTTATATTTATGTATATATAATTAAATTATGTATATAATTATATATATACATATATACATAATTATATATATATATATATGTATATAGAATATGTTTAGTTATGTTAAGTATATGTATTGTTATTGTTTGTTGTGTTTTTCATTTTAATACTCGTATGATTTTATGTATTTATTGTATTACGACTATTGTGTTGATGTTTTTTTAATGACTCTGATTATTACTAATGTTGTTATTGTCCTGTGGTTAATTGTAACATACTGTACATACATATATACATATATATGTACATTGTAAATATGTGTGAAGGGATATTCTTATTTGTACATAATTCACATGTTTGAGGGGATATGACCTACAAGGATTGTTTGGGCTGATTGAGCACGAAACAAAAGTGTATGAAGCAGCAATGGTTGGGGTGCTGATATTTCCTGAAATGGTTGGGTTGAGAATCATTTGAAATGGTGGCTAAGTAATGGTTCATCCTCAGCCAAGATGTTGATAGGCATTTATAGAGAAAATATCCCCGATCCTGAATGATTGCCAAGTTCCATTTTTATACCTGAACCAAAGGGGATATGATTCGTATCCCCAGAACGAGAGATGTGTGCAGGGAAACTGGAAATATACCCTCTGGTAAACTAACATAACTATGGAAAATCACATTTTTTAATGGGAAAACTCACTATAAATGGCCATTTCAATAGCTATGTTAAATTACCAGAGAGTAAACAAACAAGAGGGCAGGAGGTTGATGGTGTTGTTCATATCAGCAGTGGTTGTCATATCTACAAGTACCAGCAAATCTGGAGGTATAAGTAAGCACTCGCTTCAATTTGTACCCTCTGGTAAACATACAAAAAACTATTGAACATTGCCATTTATAGCTGATTTACCCATTAAAAATGGTGATTTTCCATAGTTTTCTGTAAACGTTTACCAGGCCGGGTATTCACAATTTCAGGTATCTAAGTTGGAGGTACCTACCATCCTGCAGTGGATCGCTACCTGGCCAGTGATCAGCCATTAAACCAACAAATAATTTGGATTTATGTATCAAAACCGATATGTCACCAGCATACATTTTATCTCAAACAGGTGAAACTCCAGTTGTTTTGGGTTCATTTTTGGCATGTCTTGTTTTTTTTGCATCTAGGCATTTGGATATAAATTGATAGAACCAATCAGACAGGCTGTGGTGGTCTCATTTTTTTTGGCCTATTCCGCAACACATAGTACATGGCATATATGATCTGGAGGACCTAGAACGACCTCATGTCCTAATTGAACAGTGGCCTTATTTCAGACCTTATTTCAGGCTATTTTCAAGTTGGTGAATTGTTTAAAAAAATCAGCTCTCGATACAGCAATCTGGGTAATTTATAACGACCTCACTGTTCTCCCTCGAATGATGGTTAAGGGAAATTACCCCCCATAGCTGGCCTTATTTCAGGTCTGTGAATTATAGTTTGCCCAGAGTCCCAATGACTCATCCATTGAATTTTGTTCGAGGAGTTGGCGCTGTCCAAAAAGGACCGGACGACCCGATTCCTTCAGCAGGGATTGTATTGGTGGGGTAAAGCCGAACGGATTCATCGAACATCGTTTTCAGAATGGGTATAGATAATGGTGAATTTATAATGGTATAGAATATTAATGAATAATTGATGGTACAGCATGAACTGAGATGAAGCTTGATTTTTGCTTGGTTGACTTGGTCAAGATCGATGATAATCGAGGTCAGGTTGCGCTGTCGAATCGTTCTGCTGCGTTGACAACGTGGTTTCCATAGTAATGTGGTAAACCCATATGCTCCATGGTGCTGGAATATTTACCAACATTTGCCCTAAAAATCACCCAGTTTTGTAGGTAAATAATGGTAAATAAACCATACATGGAGCATATGGGAAACGCAATACCAATCTCAAGTTTACCCGGATATCATCAGTTCGCCAAATATCAGGCCAGAAAATGAAACTACCACAGATGGGTAATCGCAAGTTTTCAATGGGCTCAGAAACCTAGCTCCCGACTTGCATCCCCATTTCCTATTTTCTTACATCTTTAAGCTAGTCACTATTATAATTTTAAGATATTTTAAGTATATGTCCTCCGATAATCAAATGTGGCAATGGAAATTCCACCATTTATAGATGATTTTCCATGATTTTCCAACGCATGCATAGGGGATGTTCCATTGCCCCGTTTGATTACCACCATAATATCCATCAGTTGCGCGTCTCATGATACGTGAATGATGCGCGCGCATGCGAGGCCTTGCAAGTTGGTGGTGAGCCATATACATTACCATCTGGTAATTTAACATAGCCATGGAAAATGGCCCATTTATAGATGGTTTACCTGGGTTTATCTATTAAAAAATGTGATTTTCCATGGCAAACTGTTAGTCATAACCAGATGGTATCATTTATAACCAGTATGTTACATGTATATATATATACATATAGCTCCCCAGCACTTTATACATAGCTCCGTATAGCTCCATATAGTTCCCAGCAGTTTATATATAGCTCCCCTGGAATTTCATATTGATGGACTAGCCTCTGGTTATTTAAGCTATGAAAGATGGCCCAATTACAGATGATGTTCCCGGCTATAAACCTCTATTCATTTCATGGATTTTCCAGTTCGCTATGTTAAATAACCAGATGGTATATAAACTAATGTAAATTGAACGTATGTAACATGATATCATGTGTAAATATAAATATATATATATATATATATTTTACAATCTATATATATACATATGATGAGGATGATAGTTTAATATTATATGATTATATCATGATCTTATCAATCTTATCTCATATATATATATATATTGATGAGTTATTTTGCATGCAAATTACCCTCTGGTTATTTAACATAGCCATGGAAAATAGACCATTTATAGATGGTTTACCTTTAAAAAACATGTGATTTTCCAGTTCACTTTGTTTGTTTACCAGAGGGTAAACCTCCATTTTTCTATGGTTTTCCTATGGTTTTCCTATGGTTTTCCAATTTCCAGAGAGTAAACCAACACAAATAACCTGCGGATAACCAACCTGTGAAGAATTCACCAGGACAGCTGGTTGGCCCGCAATTGGCCTAGCTGGTCCAAGAAAACGGATCCCGTGGTGGTCTTCGACGCCCTGCGGATGCCGGTAGAGGCCTTGTGGATGCTTGGAGAATTGCGAGAATTGATATGGATTTCATAGAAAAACCATAGGAAAATGGTGGTTTAGTGAGTTTTTTATGGTGGTTTAATGGGATTTAATGGGATTTACCCTCTGGTAATTGTTTGCATAACGAACTGGAAAATCACCATTTTAATGGGAAAATCACTATTCTATGGTGATTTTTCATAGTTATGTTAAATTACCAAGGAGGGTATAAGGTGATAAGAAATATATATGGGATTACATGGGATGACTATACTAATATTTGGAAGTATATCCCATATATCGGATGTCTATCTATTGGTTACATCCTAATGGTTTATTATATAAGTGATTAATCTTATATATATGGTAATATTTGTAGTGATTTAATAACAAATATGGATATGGGTCAAACTACCTATGAACTTACCATATGTCTGGGAAAATAAGTGTCCATTAAGCAGCTGTGACTTAGGGTACCGTTTAGTGCCGGGGTGTTGACATTATGACAATTTTTTTTTGGGGGGGGGTAAACCATGACAAATTGTGATTTAATATTATGTATAAATGGGATAATGGGTATTTATGGGATATTTAAAAGGATTTGATGGAATCATGATGAATCATGTGCGGATTTGCGGTTTGTTGATGATAAACGGCTGATTTTCTGGGAAATCCACGAAAAAGACTAGGGAATCTTTCTTGGGATCTTTACACCATCAGTATATTGGGTATTTTTTTGGGGAAATATACCCAATAGATCATCCCACATAGAAGCTTCTATGGCATGGGGTGGATCCCATATTTTACGTGAACGAATGCACTAAGAAAAACAAAAACATTACAAAAACCGTCTGAATGGGGATGATCCCATGATTTTTGGTGCTTCCTCAGCAAAATCAGCAACTCCAAGGAAGGGGAAACCGAAGGATGCCCTCTTCTGGACCGTTTTTTTCGCGGAGCCCCTTGGATTTTCCCGGAAACGATGGTTGGATGCGGGCGCTGATAGGAAATGGCTCATGTCCCTGGATTAATGGTTTATATCCCCACTTATATGGGATAATATATGGGTTATATATGGACTATAAACCTTGGATCCTAAGTGGGATAATCTAGGGGCATCCCTATTTCATGAAAATCTAAAAATGGATAATTTAGGGGCACCCCTATTTCAGGAAATCCCCAAATGAAGCCACTTCTTGGATGCGCATCCCACTTAGGAAGTTGTGTATATATATATA
>Ga0126342_10015140_pt1 | contig 13533 bp, 13 predicted proteins | sample Cyp1metagenome_FD_92528 | JGI IMG/M metagenome (GOLD analysis project Ga0126342, IMG submission 92528) | Coral microbial communities from Lord Howe Island, Old Settlement Bay, Australia - Cyphastrea 1 metagenome | ecosystem: Host-associated > Invertebrates > Cnidaria > Coral ...
ACCATTAATAGTGGATTTTGCAATTAAATATGGTGATTTTCCATTGCTATGTTAGTTTACCAGAGGGTAGGGTTTGCCAGTAGCAGTGACTGAGATCTTGATCAATGACTCGACTGACTCGACCATGATCTCATATGATCTCATGATCTCTCCCCCATCTCGGCGTCCCGAGAAAAATATGGCAGGTACTCTTTTCATGAGTGGTACCCGGCCTGGTAAACAGCCACATAGCTGCGGAAAATCACCATGCTATGTAGCTGGGTAAATCAACTATTTCGACTGGGCCATGTTCAATAGCTATATGTAACAGTCATTACCAGAGGGTAAATGATATTGGTCAATGTTTGGTAAATGCTTGGTAAATAAAGAATGGCCAGTGTATCCAATGAGAATGGCTAGTTCAATCAGTTCAATCCTTCAGTGTTTTAAGCTATAAATGGAAAAGAACAATAACCATAACCAGCCAGCGAAAGATGACCATATCTGGTTGGTGGTTTGGAACATTTTTTTATTTTCCATTTCATATATGGGATGTCATTCTTCCCATTGACGAACTCCATCATTTTTCAAGATGGTTATTGCACCACCAACCAGATTTTATTGTCCTCCTATATTTGACATAACTATAGAAAATCACCATTTTGAATAGGTAAATCAACTATAAATGTGGTATTTTCAATAGCTATGTAACAGTCATTACCAGAGGGTATTTGTTGTGCACGTTTTTCCCGGACGATCAAAGATTGACCGTTTTTTTTTTGAATGAGATCTATGCCATCTCGGCACCGCAGGTGCCGCAGGTGCCGGTGCCGGTGAGCCCCAAAACAACGCGTCGTCCCTTGATGCTGGCGACCAAATCCACAGGTGCGACCTGGTGGAGCTGGTGGACCTGGGAGCACTGGGACCCTGGCAACTGGAGAATCATCCCATCCCCAAAAAACTTTAGGTGATTCTATAGCATTTACCATCTGGTTATGGCTAACTATGGCTAACATAGCCATGGAAAATCACCATTTTTTAATATGTTTAATAAGTAAACCCAGGTAAACCATCTATTTCGATTAGGGCCATCTATACCATGGCGAACTGTTAGTCATAACCAGAGGGTAACCCATAGACAAGGTGATTTAACTGGTGATTTAACTGCTAAAAAAACTGGTTATATACAATGTGAGGCCCCCAAGATAGCTAAGTTGGTTTATAACTCCAATTTCACTATGGTTTATGGTACGCAAATAACTATAGTTATGGGGGTTTATAAACCAACGTTCACATCACTGGGGGGCCTCACATTGTAGTAAGGATAGTTATACAGTTCTACCCCATTTATATGTGGATGACCCACAGAGATCAGGAGGTCACTGGTGCAAGCCTGGTGAAACTTTGCTAAGAGCCCCTCAAAAACTGATGTCACAAAAAGTCCAAAATCAGTCTATATACCTTTGGGTAAACATTCACACTTTGCTACTGAAAATCCCCATTTATAGATGATTTAGATTGATTTGCCTATTAAACATGGTGATGTTCCATAGCAAAACGTTACCCTTTGGGTATTCCCATTGAAAATTTGACCCAGGATTCGGCTCAGCCGCTCGCCATATTTCACCGACGGAACCAGGTCAACCGGATGAGCTGTCCCAGTGCCTAGACTTTGCACAGTGGGCCAAGCATCAAGAGATCCGGGGGAAGGAGCTGACGAAGCTCTTCATGAGTTGCCTGGCCGACAGCTGGTGATTTTCATGGCTGTCCATTGAAAAAACTCACCGGTTGGAGTGGCCCTTACTTTAGGTTAATCTTAGATGGATATTTAATCCTTTAGTCTTTTGGTATTAATGGGAATATCTACTAACCAGCAAAGAATTTATTTTTTTGCAGGCTATCTAAGATTGGCAACGTACTTTGAACACGGATTTGGATGTTTTTTTTGGCTAGTGGAAGCCCACCATGTAGTGCCAAAGAAGTGAGAAGCATGGTCATGCCATGGTAGCAGGGCATTGGCGAAAACTGGTGGATTCAAATGTTTGACCTACAAAGATGTGGATGAGCAAACAAAAAGTGGGAGTAGTGTAGTACTGAATGCTACAAAGCAAGAATAAGGCAATGTGGCAATGACTGATTGGTGGTTTCATTACATATGCTACAATGTGAGGCCCCCAAGATAGCTAAGTTGGTTTATAACTCCAATAACTATGGTTTATGGTACTTATAACTATAGTTACTGGGGCGAATCTAAACCAACATAGCCATCACTGGGGGGCCTCACATATGCTATGTTCATTTCAAGATCATGATTTTCCCAGCGCCAAGGCACTTGCAGTCCTTCCGCCTCAGCTCCAAAGAAGTACGTGGACATGTGCAAGGGCATGGAGTCGGATCCGCTCAGTTTGAGGAACGAAGGAGCTCAGATTAGTGAAGGATGATAGAGATTACACCCCATTCCCACCCATTCCCATGCATTAGAGTTGGATTTTTCTCAAAAAGGCATGTGAGATATTGGAAAATGTTGATAGTTTGAAGATGTTAGAAGGATAGCTGGAACTTGAATGGGACTATCTATTGTCTCAACCAACCTCAGATTGGACGCAGGGGCGCCTGATTGGCGACGGTCCAGAGGTGTTTTGGGAGAATCTGCAGCCCAGAACAAAATAGGTGCCACGGTCAAAAGATGGATTATCCTCTGGTTATTCAACGTAGCCATTGAAAATTACCAATAGGTAAAGTGTAAATCATCACAAATTAATCATAAATCATAAACCATAAAATCATAAATCATAAATCAATATAATTGCAAATCATAAATCATAAATAATCAGATTTACACTCTGGTTATTTAACAGTTCGCCATGGAAAGATCCACCATTTTTAATAGGTAAACCCAGGTAAACCATCTATTTCTATGGACCGTTTTATAGCTATGTTAAACAACCAGAGGGTACCCCTTTCCCCTCTGAAAAAGACTCGATCATCATTCCGTGGGGGGAGTTATGTAGGACTTCTATGGGATATCCCATGGGCCGGCCAGCGAAATCCGATAAACCCATTCTGGATGCGAAACCCAAAGAAAATAGGTTTATACCCCCCATGAACTATAGATATATCACATATTATCACATTATATCGCCTATAAACCATAGTTATTGGAGTTATAGCCCTATAAATCATGGGATGTTTACCATCTGGGATGTGGTCCCCAGCGTTTAAGAAAAACTGGTTTTCAAACGACTTTTTTTTCGCTGGCTGACCCATCATCCACCGTACCGACCACGGCACACGTGGCACACGTATGTTTGATACCACAAAATACCAAGCGGAATGAGATCCTACCCTCTGGTAAACTAACATAACTATGGAAAGATCCACCATGTTTCATGGGTAAATTCCACTATTTCGACTGGGCCATTTTCAATAGTTATTTTGACATAACCAGAGGGTACAACCAAGCAGAAAAAGAAAAATACGACCTGATCCATTCGTGTGCGAAGCCTTTGGATTCCATGATTTTTAGAGAGAAGATCCATCACGACCCCATGGATTCCATGGCAAAATCCCCTCCAGAAAGCGCTGTCTCGCTTTTACACTTAAGTAGATAGTTCATTGATAGTTCTACCAAAGTACTGTATTAATTGAGAGATATAATGGAGAGAGATAGATCATTTTTTTACTGTGCTTTGGTAAAAGTATAATATCATATGTAGTATGCAGATATATATCTATATACAACTATATACAATCATAACTATGGTATAATGAATATGTATTACTAGTTGTTGCATCATATACAGCTCCAGTTCAAGTAAGCAACGAAGTAGCATATTGCCTGTGCCATTGAGGTCCGAAATGAAGGTCCTGGAGAAGGTTGGGCCGTGAATCGCTTGCGCATCGTGAATCGCTTGCGGTGGGCCCAACTGGGAGAGTTCTAAGCTATAGCAAACTTGCAAAAAATAGGGAAGTAAAAACCTATTGAAATAATAGGATTGAATGGGATCTAATGGGATCTAATGGGATTTTATAGTCATGTGATGAACGTGATTTTTGAAATAATGGTAAATCCCTTGTCTACCCTTTTGGATAATGTGTAAAGGCCGCAAGGAACAGATACCTGGATTTCGTCATCCCAAAGTGTTGGCAACCAAATATCACGATAAAAATTTACGACGGCCCCCGGCCAGGATAGCGTGAACCGTTGCTTTATAAGTGGCTGAATTCTATGGTTTATGGATGTTTATGGTAGATATAACGAACTAGTTACTGGTGGTTATATCGGTTTATAAACCAACTTACAACCGGGGGGGGCATCCTGTATTGATGGGTGATATTCCTGAATCAAGAAGTTGATGTTCCAAAAATGTTCATAAAATGGGAAATTGGATGTTTCTGTCAAGTCGATCAGAATTTCATGGTTCTTTCCTGGGGTTTTTTGGGCGAGTAAAACTGGCGAAAATACCTGGGGATTTTTCTGAGTGATAACTCGAAATGGCGAAAATTGCTATCTAAGAAGCTTGCCGCACCAGGATCAGGAAATATCAGGAAGACGCGAAAGAATCGGACATCTGTTTACTGTCCTTTCAATCAGGAACAATTGCCTCACACTGCAGTGTCTTGGAATGAGTTGATGCATTTTCCATTCAACATCATTCAACCAATTTGCCGCTGATTACAGTGGATTTTCCAAAATTGTAACATAAGGTTTTGAGTTTCAATAAGTGTCCATCTAGAAAAGGAGCGCATGCCTGAATTCATTTAAACATTTAAGTTTAGTTTCATCGACTTTCATGTTTTATTTCGCAACTACAACCATCTTCCATTTGATGTCTCACCATTCTTTGCCATGATTTACATTTCTATGAAAATGTGGGTCAATGGAAGGTCCTGAAACATCATTTGTCTCATCATTTTCTCATCACTTTCCTACAGTGGATGCTTAAAAAATCCTGCACCAGTTGATAGGTGGTTTATCCCATTATCTATAGGGTTTTTCTTCATCCTTTTGGTGGTGCAGAATTTCGTAGCCATCCGCAGTATTTCCATAATATTCCATGATATATCTAATCTATGGTTGGTTACATGAATGTTGCATCATTTTCTTATGAATTCTCCATTTTCCCATTACTTTTCCCATCATTTTCCTTTGATTTCTCCATTTTCCCATCATTTTCCCATCAGTCTCCCATCATTTTCCTATCAAATGGCGGGATTCTCTTAAAACCACCGAAACGCCGAGTTTCGGATAGGACGAAGATTGGCTGCCAGCCGCCGCCTGCGATGTGCTCCTGAAGTACTTCCGACGGCCCCTCTATCGCCTCCGGGGTGATTGCAACGGGAACGTGGATCTTCATATAAATATAATGTATATACAATAGTAATATAGTGGTTAATCATAAATATATGATCAATATATGGAAATACATGGTTAATATATATGGTTGGTAATGGTATGGTTCATTATTCTGGGTAAATTATAAGGACCTCACTGCGACCTCACTGGAATTATGGTTAGTAATCGGAATTATCCCAGAGAAGCCTTATTTCAGGTTAGTGAATTATTGTACTTTACCCAGATATAATGTATATACAATAGTAATATTGATAATAATTGGATATTATAATCATCTACTATTAATATTAACTATAATAATATACGTAACTATTATTATGAATAGTAACACGGATCTTAACAATATTGTATCTACATATATCCTATTATTATACAATAGTAATATTAGTAATAATATTGGTTGGTGGTTTCGAACATGAATTTCATTTTTCCAAAATATATGGGAACAATAAGCCCATTTGACTAATATTTTTCAGAGGGGTTGAAACCACCAACCAGATAGTAATATTAGCAATGATAATATGATATATAATAATATGTGATAAGTGATATGTGATGGTATATTTGATGATATATATATATATATATATAGATAGTATGATTTTTTATATCACATCTTTAGCAAACCAAAAGGGTGTGAAAAGTAATGAACAGTAATTTGTCATTTTAAAGATCCATTTTAGTCTGAAATTAATGGTATCTCTTTTTGGGAGTGCTCTCGCTTTATATATATATGTATACATATATATATATATATATACAATATAAACATTTATTTATGTATTTATTTATTTATTTCAAGACATTTCAATTGGCTTGCCCTCCCAAGACTGAGAAGGGGATTGGTTGGAAACCTTGCAAATGCTCAGCTTGGTGACAAACACATCCAAGAAGTTTCACCATTGAGCTGTATACAATTGCAACTTCACCGATCCAGCTCTTTTGTAGTGCCAAGGCACATTACTAGCACGGCTGTGAACGGCAAAGTATGTTTTCCACTTTCCATTGCAGCGCTGCTTGCCAAGCTTCAAGTCATGATGGGCCGATTGAGCGACGATTTTTCGCCATCCAAACATCAAAGTGAGGGTAAGACCACCTAGATCGTAGGACCTGCATGGGACACGCCTTCAGATTCACAGATGGTCACTGGTTGGTGGTTTGGAACATGAATTTTATTTTTCCATTCAGTTGGGAATTTCATCATCCCAACTGACTTTCATATTTTTCAGAGGGCTTGAAACTCAACCACCAAGCAGGTCATTTCGCCAATCCTGACCAGGTAGGTCTTTTCAACAATCGCATGGTCTCAAGGATCCACAAGCTTGAACTGTCCCATCTTTGCTAACCCAAGAGGATCATGCATTCCAAACAGATCGTATCAGCGAACAAAACAAAACACCAAATTTCACCGGAAAAAAATCGGAACAGCAACCTTTGTATCAGCATAGGCCATTATATATATACACATATATATATATATATATATATATGTATACATAAGAAATACATTATATATATACATATATATATATACTGGTTGGTGGTTTGGAACACGTTTTATTTTTCCATATATTGGGAATAATCATCCCAACTGACTTTCATATTTTTCAGAGGGGTTGAAACCACCACCATGGCGGCATTGCTGGTACCACCGGCGCTGCCTACGGCGCAGCCTGTGGCTGTGGCTGTGACACGGCAGGCGGCGAAAAAGATGGGGCTGTGGGGTGGGGGAAAATTTGTGTTTTAATGGGCTGGAAGGGAAAATCGAAACAGGAAACCATAGTTTTTACCATGAAATATAGGGGTTTCCGCATGTTTTTTTTTGCAAGGATCTACTAGGGACTAGGTCAATCTTGGATGGGTACTTTGATCCTTTAGTCTTTTGGTATCAATGGGAATTTCTACTAACCAGCTAAAAAAAAAATGCAGGGTATCTAGCTGCTCGCTGATTGGCAATGTTTTAATGAAAGCAATGGAATCTCACCTAACTGGAAACAGAATTAGTGGGGATACCTCCGGGTAAAATCATCCCCAGATGGCCTTGATTTTCAGGTTAGTGAAACATGGCCAGGACTTACCCAGCTACCTGCTGTCATGTTCAATCCACAGGAAGCAACACAGGAGGAGGTGGCGCAACAAATATCTGGAAAAACATGGCGTTGCCACTAAGACACAGGTGTTGTTTTGGAATTTTGGAAGACCCAGGGTCAAAGAAGTTTGGTCATTCTGAATCCATATCCATATGCATTTCCTATCATACTGGGTTAAATCCATATCCATTTTTACAAAAGCTTTGATTTAGTCATGTTTCCTATCACCAAGCCCTTTCTGAATCCATACCCTGCATGTTGTCGGCCCAACAGGTCACAGGTGCATCAGCTTTTGATTCTGGCAGAGCAGTGGCCGGCAGTGTGGCAGGCATGGGGAAGGTGATATGAGTCATATGGCATGGGGCCCAGGGATAAATGGTAATGGGTATGTGTGTGAATATCTAGGTCAGTCTTAGATGGGTACTTTAATCCTTTAGTCTCTTGGTATCAATGGGATTATCTACTAACCAGCAAAGAATTTGTCATTTTTTGCAGGGTATCTGGCTGATTGGCAATGATATGGCAACATAGTTCTATTGTTTTCCAAGAATTCAGCAGTTTGGGAAAGAGTCGGACGGTTTCAGCCGGGCTCGTGGCTGGATGATGCTATCTGATTGGTGGTTTAAGGAACCTTTTTTTCCCATTCAGTTGGTGGTTTGTTAATAATGGTTAATCATAAATATATGGTTAATATATGGAAATACATGGTTAACATATGGAATTTTATGACTTTCCATATATTGGGAATTTCATCACCCACTCATATTTTTCACTGAGAAAATAGATTCCCAACTGAATAGAAAATATAGATTCCCACTTTATGAAAAAAAAAACAACTGACGAACTCACTCCATCATTTTTCAAAGGGGTTTTGCTCAAAACCAGCGACCAGCGTCCATCAGTTGAAGCCAACCAGCGTCCTGGTAAGGTCCGGTCATCAAACATGCTTGGGATATCCCACTGGCCGTGGAAGTTTGTTGCTTTAGTTATAAAACTATATATAACTCATAAATGAAATTAGAATAACATTTTAATAGATCATAAATCATGCTGGCTTAGTTAGTTATCTTAGTCCACTTGAATATGTTTGGATCGTTAAACATCTCAAAATTTGGTGCAACCAACAATCTCAGCTGATGAAATCCTGAGGCACTGTGAGTTTTCTGCTCTGCACCCGCAGACAACGACAACGGCGTCGAGATAGACAGGCGCAGGGTGATGCGTTCGAGTTTTTTGCTCGGTGAAACCGTGTCAAAAAGTGGTTGATGGTGAAAAATTGGGAATTTGTCCTATAAATATCTATACTGGTTGGTGGTTTCGAACATTGTTTTCCATATATTGTGAATAATGATCCCAACTGACAAACTCATATTTTTCAGAGGGGTGGCTCAACCACCAACCAGTATAAATATCTATAAATAAGTGATAAATCAATCATGAAGCTGTTTTTCCATTTAAGTGGATATTTTTTGAGTTTTGAGGATGGTTTATAAGTTTGTAGATAATATGTTAATACTGGTTGGTGGGGTCAAACATGATGTTTTTTTTCCATTTCATATATGGAATGGCATCCTTCCCATTGACGAACTCATATTTTTCAAGATGGTTAAAACCACCAACCAGATGATTATTAACCATCAATAACCATATATTAACCATATAGAATATAGATATGTTAATACCATTTTGTACCAACCCATCGATGGTCAACTTGGGGATGGTTTCTACTTGGGCTGCGGTTTCCTCACCTGCGGTTTAGCTGCTGGTACAAGGCTGGGTGATAAGCACTACACCCGTTGATGTGGACTTCACCATCCAATTTTTGAGCAAAAAATCATTGGGGATACGGGTATTTTTCACCCATCTTAAGCACTAGCTGATTGGTGTATTTATGTATTTGCTGTGTTCAACCATAGTTACAATGTGGGCCCCCAAGATAGCCAAGTTGGTTTATAACTCCAATAACTATGGTTTATGGTACTTACAACTATAGTTATGGGGGTTTATAAACCAACTAACATCACTGGGGGTCCTCACATAGTTAAAATATGTTTATCCCCGACGAAGATTTTTCGTCGAAACCACGAACATCAGACTGCGACCTCGGAGTTTTGACTTGGCTCAGTCGTCCTTAATGGGATAGATCACATCCCCAATATCTGAAATGATACCCTCTGGTTATTTAACATAGCCATGGAAAATGGACCATTTATAGATGGTTTACCTGGGTTTACCTATTAAAAATGGTGATTTTCCATGGCTATGTTAAATAACCAGAGTGTAAATATGAAATATCCGTTGATCATTGTAGAATTGGCGGCCAAGGGAAAATTGAAACCGGAAAACCCTATATTTGGTGGTAAAAACCATGGTTTCCGGTTTCGATTTTCCCTTAAACCAATCCATTGATTGTCGGTTTCAACATGTTCAGTTTTATCAGTTTTATCAGTTTCATATTCCCCATATAAACAAAATGGCCGTTTCAGGAAACGATTGATTGGAGGTACCCACCGTATATTTTAGGCCTATGTTTTAGGCCTATTGTTTAGGGAATATCCCACAAAATATGGCCAGACATATGCTACTAACGTACCTCCATTTTAGGATCCTGAAATTCCCATTGATATATTAATACTGTTTGGTGGTTTGGAACATGTTTTATGAATTTCCAGAAACAGTTGGGAATTTCATCATCCCAACTGACGTTCACTCACTCAAATTTAATATTCAGAGGGGTAGGAAAAAACCACCAATCAGTCATATCCATAGATTATCCATAGATTATGGGACTTATGCATAATCTATGGATAATCTACAATGTGGGGCCCCCCAGTGATGTGAACGTTGGTTTATAAACCCCCATAACTATAGTTATAAGTACCATAAACCATAGTGACATTGGAGTTATAAACCAACTTAGCTATCTTGGGGGCCCCACATTGTATGGAATCTATGGATCTCCTGTAACTTGACCACGGCACACCCTGCAGGTGACCCAGGTGCCCCTCTCTGCCGTGAAGTCCGAGATTCGCCCGGAGATTTATCGAAGCTTGGAGGGCCTAAGGAGGGCCCAGTGGTAGATCTGATGTTTCATCCATTTACCCTCTGGTAAACTAACATAACTATGGAAAATCACCATTTTTTATGGGAAAACTCACTATAAATGGCCATTTTCAATAGCTATGTTAGTTTACCAGAGGGTAAGTGGGTCAAGAATAGAGAATATCTATAGAGAATATCTATAGATAATATCTATAGATACTGTAATATCATAGATAATCATATTTGACACCCAAACAAAGGTACCCAAAAATCGAGATTTTGACAGTGAAAAAAAGGGGATTTTTGATGGAGATGAAACCGATCAAGGGATGGTGGAATCTCTAAGCTCGGGCCCATTAAAAAGGGGGTGACCCATCAGCCCGAAAGTGGGTGCTTAAAACTCCAATAACTATGGTTATATATGGTTACTAAGAATGGTTAATGGTTATTAATGGTTGTTTTCATGGCTAGTTGATGGTTTACAATAATGATGAATCTGGGTAAAACCATAGATGTCCTTTTCCCATTGGTTGGTTGATTTTCATAGAGGGGGTTGAAGGTTTACCCCTTTAACAGGTTTCTATGATGATAGATGGGATTAACCAGCTCCCGGCCCAAACCTATTTTTACCAAAAGGACATTATTGTTGGGTAAAACAATGTCATAACTATGGTTATTAGTGGTTATATATGGTTACTAATAATGGTTAATGATTATTAATGGTGGTCAATTAATGGCTAGTTGATTACCAGTGGCTATCTAATGATTAACAAAAGTGGATCGAAAACTTGTTGAACGATGGTTTCTTTCTCTGTTTTTAGGTATCCCTTGAGCGGTTTGCGCTGACGATGTTTAGGCGATAAAAAAACAGGCCCGGTTCAAAGCAGCAACAAGGGATCATGGAGCTCATCAAGACTGGTGGTTTCACACGTGTTACGGACAGTTCAGTTACTTGTTCTTCCAGGTTTTTTGATGATTGGGCCCCTTTTACAAAGGGAAGAATCCGTATGGGACTGCTGCTCAATAGCTATTGGTTCATATGTCTTCGTTTGTTCGACTAAGAGCCCCGTTGTTGTTGAAATATGTTGAAATCATAGAGCCCCAAAATGGAGATCATGGAGAAAAAGAACACTTCTTCAGGGATATGTTAAACTGTTCCAGTTGGTGGGTCGAATCCTTTCTTCTTTACCTGGAATGATCCCGGTTGACGCCACCATTCAGTTGGAAGTTTTGAAGCGCGAACCTCCAAGGAATTGGTGAAGCACAGCGATCCTTCTTCTACAGTTGCTTCGTGGGCAACAGAATGTTTGGTAGGGATGAGATGGACTTTGCTATGTTCCTACATGTTCCTACCGGTTCAAAAGTACGAGATCGTTGTATCAAACCAATCGACGAATGCACTTTTATTGGTCAAGCATTTTGCCCATATGGCAGTGTGTCAAAACCCTATCCCCCTGGTGAACATCAAAATAGCTGGTAAATGGATGTTCATCCCCCTAAAAATGGTATGTATAGGTATTGATCCATAGCCATATAGCATGTGATAATAAGGGTCCTTTTGCTTATTGCCCATGTAACACCTTTTTTTGTTGCTATCCGCTATCCATTGGATCTCCATTGCTCCACCAGTTGTGGGTGACACAATCTATGACTTCTTCGGTTGTTCGATTCCTTCTTGACTTGGAAAAAAACCTATCGATGTTCATAGCCCATAGGATCCATGGTGCTGGTATATATGCTAACATAAAGGGGGTATATTGATGGTAAATGTTACCATATATTATATACCATACATGGATCCGATGGGTAGTCATAGTTGCTGAACGATAAAACCTGCGTGAAAAGGCCAACGGCATCCAGATCTATGATCTCTTCTCAGAAAAAACTTCAGGAATTTATCACAAGGAAACACTCCTATGGCAAGATATTTGAAATATCTGAAAAATCTTACACCAACAATTCACAAGCGTCACTTTTAGACAAAAAATCATGGTGTTTTTTCCCCTTGACCTTTTACGACGAGGTCAATGTCCTGTGGAAGATCTGCGGAAACCGGAGTTTGCCTTTTTCGGTCAATCCAACGTGGGAAAGAGCTCCATGTTGAACTTCCTGTGCTCGCGGGATGGGCCGGGTCGGATTCGGGATGGGCTTTTCGAACAAATTTCTGGGCCTTGCCGTTGCCCCTAAAATGGCCCCAAATGGATGCCCCAAAAAGGTTGGATAAAGTTGGATACTGTTGGTAGATGATTGCAAAGGTTTTTTTCTAGCCAGCTACATTGGGGATTACTCTGATCCATTGTGGGAACCTCTGTCAACGAGCCAGGAAGATGGATCATCCATGATAATCCGATAGTCCCTAAGACCCAGGTACCCTCTGGTAATTCAACATAGCTATTGAAAATGATCATTTATAGTGAGTTTTCCCATTAAAAATGGTGATTTTCCATAGTTTTTTGTATGTTTACCAGAGGGTAGAAACTGTTTTCCACGTGCTCCCCTCACTTAGAGGGTGGTAAGGACGATGAAACCATCAATGCGGGTACCCCCAGTCATCATCCATGTTATTTTTCGGACTGTCCATGAAATCAACCATCCAGCGAGCCGTTAAGGGTACTCCCATTTATGGAAACCTCTATATATATAAACCATATAAAAACCATATAAAAACCATATAAAAACCATATAAAAACCATATAAAAACCATATAAAAACCATATAAAAACCATGTAAAAAGCATATAAAAACCATATAAAAACCATATAAAAACCATATAAAAACCATATAAAAACCATATAAAAAAACATATAAAAAACATATAAAAACCATATAAAAAAAATATAAAAACCATATAAAAACCATATAAAAACCATATAAAATAAAAATAAAAACCATATAAAAACCATATAAAAAGGATATAAAAACCATATAAAAAAATATAAAAACCATATAAAAACCATATAAAAACCATACAGAAACCATATAAAAAGCATATAAAAACCATATAAAAACCATATACACACAATATAAACACCATATAAAAACCATATAAAAAAATATAAAAACCAT
>Ga0126342_10015141_pt1 | contig 13533 bp, 12 predicted proteins | sample Cyp1metagenome_FD_92528 | JGI IMG/M metagenome (GOLD analysis project Ga0126342, IMG submission 92528) | Coral microbial communities from Lord Howe Island, Old Settlement Bay, Australia - Cyphastrea 1 metagenome | ecosystem: Host-associated > Invertebrates > Cnidaria > Coral ...
ACCGGGCTTCTCGGCTTCTCGGCTGTCTCGGCTTCTCGGCTTGTGTCGTACTTCGCGGCTTCTCGGCTTCTCGGCTTCTCGGCTTGTGTCGGGCTTCTCTGCTTCTCGGCTTCTCGGCTTCTCGTCGCATTTCTGGGCCCCTTTTGCCCGTGCTTTGAAATATCTTGTTCACCAGATTCTATGCGTTGATGGGTAACCGGATGGAGGGTTTCTAAGATGCTTGTCGGATCCAAGAGTTGAAGTTTGCTGGATTGTAACCACAGTGAGAACAGGAGGATCTTAAACCATTGAATTCTGGGGTACCCTATTTTGAAACAATCCATTCATTAGGGAAATGGAATGGGTTGTAAGATGTTGTGACTCATTGTGGTGATGACGACTTCACCGCGACATCACAGGGATGACACCGTAGGGTAAATGGTAAGTGATCCCTTCCCTTCTTGTATTCGCAAGGCTTATATGATTGTGTATCCCATCATAGTCATATTCTAGTATACCACTACTTTGATCTGTTTCATCCCCATTATTGTTTCTTATTTTCAAAGGTTGATCAATGTTCTAATCAAACATCACCGAACAAAAAAGGCACATCTATATTTTTCTATATACAATGATGATATGCTATTATATCCAACAAAAAACATCACCTGGTTTATATCCAATCAGTATAAAAATAATCAAACCGTAATATCCAACAAATACAGACGTTTCAGGTGACGTTCAGAATCCCTTGGCCAAACCCTGCCTCCCGCAGCACTGGCAGCGAGAGCCTTCCCAGCACCTGGAAGGCGGCCACGCCGGGATGGATATGACCTGCAGTTGTAGCCCCTAACAGTTATTAAACAGTTAGTTTTTCATGATATAGCCTTAATTATAGGACTTATAATCGCATTTCTAACTGTCAGGCCCATAATTGTGGATTTTCATCCCCACATTTACGGCCCGAAATACAAGTTATGGATGCCAATTTATGGTCAATTAGACCCCCATGACAATGACCATATGGGTTTTACTGGCCAGAAATGGCAAGAATATGGTATTTCAGATTTCATAATTATATTTCCAGCCCCACAGAAAAAAGAATATTTTTTCATGATTTGGCCAGCAAAGAACGGACATATATATCTATATATATATATAATGGAGCCTTGAACATCCAGAAAAAACCACACAACAAAATGTTTCATGTTTTTTTCTCTGTGGCGGTTGATCCAAATTCCTTTATCTGCAACCGGCCATTCTTGGCGAATATAAACAATATTTCGCGAATCTTTCGCGAACTCCATATCTTTCGCGGAACCCATGTTGAGCAACAATTCCTCTTATGAAGATTCATTCGTCACCTGCCAAATCACACCAAATTACCACGGATAACTTCTTCATAGCCTTGCAAACATGCAGCTAGCATCACAGAATTCCCTTCTCAGGACAGGTTGCTGCTGATTAGGCAATTTTGTTTGCCAAATCACACCAAATTGCCACTCCCTGCAAAAATGCACTTTGACTTTCGCCCGCTCCTTCGCAAGACTTTCGCAGAATTTTCGCAACAATACCCCTATATCCGCAGACTCCAGCCATCAGCTGGGGGGAGCAGAGGGAAAGCAAATGCCAGGGGCCTCGGTGTTTGGCTCTCGCAAAGCCTCACTTTTGGAAGCTTGGCTGCTGCATGTGGAGCTTGCTTCTTGAGACTTCAGAAAGCAACATTAGGCAGTAGCAGCGGCAGGTCCAAGGATGTGCTTCAAGACCATGGTATTTGGGTGTGGCGAAGCATCACCTTCGGAAGCTCGGCTGCTACCTATATGAAAGGAAAGGTAAATGTGCAGTACCCTTCCCCCCCCGGGCGGCAGGAGATAGTAGCATGAAATAATCATGGTTCGTAATATCTTTACATTTGGCGAAACTTTCGCGAATAAAACATCTTTCCGCAAAAAAGCTTTCGCGAGGGTTCCCAGCATAATATGAACGGTCTTCGCAATTAAGACTCTTTACAAGGACCTTTAGATCGATCACATACCGGTACAAGTTAACCTGTGGTCAGGTTGGCACTATAGACAATGTATGTGGTATAAATTAGGAACGCAAGAAACTTAGCAACGAACATCAAATCAATTTAAGGTATCCTAGAATATTGGCCACGTATCAAACTGCATGTTCGAAGCCATTTTGAGCCTTTTGTCTAAGAAATCACCTCCGTATTTGAATTACACATTCTTAACAATGATTTCCATTTTTTGTAAACCACTTCAAGTTTCTGGTAACCATTTTCTAGTGCCCGACATCCAACCCACAGTGCGCAGTTTCGAATTTGTCAATCGTGTTTTTCGAAAATGCCCAGTTCACTGGACGTATCGCCCCTTAATAGTTGCCAAGGACAGCCCAGAAAGAAAACATCTCAACAAATAATGCAAAGTTGTAAAATTATGTTGCTTTTTGTTGCTGGCTGTTGATGAACCTTCAAAAAATATACAAAAGACTGCAAAAAACATAGGTTTTGAAAACAACAAATGTTGTTCATGACGTGTTGCTGGAAATCACGGCCACTTAAAGAAAATCATGTCGAGTGGTTGGGGTTCTTCAAGCTCCTTGGGTGCACCCATTGCATCTCACCAACCCAAAATGTTCTCCCTTTCACCCACGCAATTTGATGGCAGAGCCGCATGGCTTGTGTATGAATTTTCGGGTTTCTAGTAAGCCCATCTATACAGCAGAAAACTGGAAAAAACAGTTCCCCTGATTGGAAAGCATTCAGTCATAAGAATTACCATTTTTCTGGTTTTGCGGGCGTTGTGGCTATTTGCAGGGTATTTGCGGGCTTTTTGGCGGGGCGTTCTTGTCGCAAAAACAATGTTATAGTGGCTTTTGTGGTATTTGCGCATCATTGCAGACAACACACAAAGCTCCGTGGTGCTCTGCGGAGCAAATCTTGTTTTGCATCATACATCTTTACCTGCCAAATACTTTTCGAACGGTTCGGCTTGAAAGCTGATATCTTGTTGTACCAGCATGGCAGGCCAAAAAAATGCAAAATGGCTGCAAACAGGCTCAAACCACGGGAATATGTAATTCTTGTCAAGATGGTCGTTTGCACAAAAAACTTGGCGACTTAGGCAAACACGAGAACAACAAAGAAAAAGTGCAGGTTCCAGGATGGTTAGATATCCGCTTTTTATAAATGCAGCTGATCCCCCCGACATCCATTTTCTAAATCGAAAACGAATGCTCGCAACCCCCCACCCCAAGATGCCTCTATATTTGGTTGTTGATCAAAATTCCTTTTTCCGGGAACGGCCATTCTTCACGAATAAAAATGTTACTTTCGCGAAACTTTCGCGAACTCCACCTTTCGCGGAGCCTATGTTCGGCAATCATGATATCCAACTTTCGCGAAACTTTCACGAGAAAAAATGTTACTTTCGCGAACTCGAAAAAAACTTTTGCAAGGGTTTCCAACATAACATGCACGGCATTCGCAATTAAAACTCCTAATTACAACGACCTTTAGATTGATCACCATATAGAGTATTGAAGTGATTGGGTCAAAATAAAAATGATATATATCTAGAAAATCAACTTGGAAAACTGCTTCATGAACCCTTTCAATGAAATATACATCTTTTCCCTAGAGAAAATCAAACCACTTAGTCAGGTACCACAAGTAGGGATTTTTATGGTACCTCACTACAAACCTAAAACCACATATATTTGCCATCCCATTTGCTTCAATATTCTAGGCATCCAATAGGTTTATATCTCACACCAACCACTTTGATTCTCTAGAGATCCAAACAATACATTAAAAAATTGCCCATAATTGCCCCAATTAAGAGGAAAAAAGGGTTACTCTTTCTAATTTCAGCCGCGCTTAAATTCAATGTACAGAAAACACCATGAGAATAAACATACCAGGGCCTTGATTTTCTAAGGACTCCCACATGTGAACCCCCAGGAGTTCCATTTTCTAAAGGTCCTCTGGGTGGAGAGTGCCTAATATGAGTCGAAAAAAAGCATAATATGTGTAAGAAACAAAAGCCTGTTTCGTGACCAACCCCGCCCACTGATTGAACAAAGGAAAACCCACGGGGAATTGTTAGATTGAGGTCGTGAGGCGATGGCAAAATCCAAAGTAGGGTTAAAATATGATATGCCAACTTTCGTCCGCTCCAACTCGGGGGGCTTCAGCCCATTCAAATGCCCGAAAGGGGATTGTGAAATATTGCGAACAACATACATAATGGACCCGGATGCCAGGGTGATAATAAAATGTGCTCTCATGATCCACAAAAGGGACCCTGTATGCCAGGATGATAATTGCGGGTTTTCACACGTTCATACATAAGGGCTAATGAAATTGAAGCCCAGGATGCTTGCGAAAACACTGAAGAAGCCATCTGCGCCATCAAGCATGCCGCCACTGCCGGGTGGATGAGCACCATTGTGCTTGGAGGTCCAGCTCAGCCTCCTTTTGAACCTGGTGGGCTCTCCAGGCCAAGTTGGCACTCGGAGCGCACCGGGCGGTCCCAGAATCAGGCGTAAGGCCTTTGTGTGGGAGCGATAGTTTGAGATCGCAAATAGTGGTGACCGGCACCCGGGGTAAAGATATTCGTGCGCAGATCCATTGCTGCATTTTTCACCCAATTTGAGGTACATCCGGTCAGCTCATCAAGAATACTGTGGCAAACCCATTCGTAAAGCATACTCCAATTTTTAGCATCTGGAAAACATTGAAAACTATACAGTCTATACAACAAATTTGTACAAATTTCATATCATCCGGTTGGCCGGTTGGCAAGTTATTTCTCAAGCACTATCATCCTATCAAATCATTCAAACCACTTGCCTGTTGGCTGAAAGTACGGGTTGCATCTTGTCGTTGGGTCCTCCTCAATCCGCAGCTAGTCAGCATTTTCCCCAACGGAACATGGCCACTTTGACTCACCCACATGATGATTATGTGAAACTGTGAAAGCCCATCACTTTTTGCTGGTTGAAGCCCGATTTTCATGGCTTCGGGAGATCAGTGAGGTCGTTATGATTTACCCAGAATTATGTAACTTGTTCATTACTAGTTTGATGTATCTTCCATAAACCAAGCAGTTCACCTACTTACCAATTTAGCTAACTATGGGGCCTCACCTTGTTGCATGTATTCCCCAATCTTATCACTTCCTGCAAATTTCAGGCTAATAATATCCCCCCCAAAAGAAACAAAATGAAACGGTGAGGTAAACCCTCCTTTCAAGTCTATATTCACTGGTTAACCTCCCAGATATATCCACCATAATCATCCAGAACCATGTCTTTTATTGACTAAATCCCTATTTCTGTTGGTTAAGTTCTTATAATTGCACGCAAACCCCCTTAACTCCGACATCAGCCATATTGGGATTCTGTATAAATCATATTTGGTCTTACAAGCTGGTGCCCCCAACGATAGCTAAGTTGGCGCCAATAACTCCAATTTGGTATGGTTCATAGCGGATACTGTATATCTATATTATTATGTTATATAATATTTCATAATATTGTATAATTATCGAGCAACTAAATTTCTTCATTAACTTAATGGTGCTTATAAAAGAACTTAGAACTGGGGGAGGACCACCTTGGATGTTTGTTGATGAAATCCCCAGAAAGTCCCCTGAATCACAGCCTGGGCCCCCGGACAAGGCCACTTCGCAGCAGCACCAGGAAGAGAACCAGCGCGGAAGTACTGGTGCTGTGGGGCCGTTGGGAGCGTCGTCAGCTTTAGGTTCAAAATGTTGGAAACATATTAAAAACGGTTAGACATGTTATGATTTCCGATTTCGCCAACGGAAATGCGCAAAAACAAACGAAAAAGCCAAGCCCCGAAAGAGGATGTAACATGATCATGATCATGAAAACTATAGGTTTATGTTTCAAAAACTGGTGATACAGCCAGCGATTTCGGGAAATTAGTACAGCGGACCCTTCTTCCGCTTCTAGATGAGATGCGAGAAATCAAACGGTGAGTCCACAAAAGAAGCGATACTGAAAAGGAGCTGATTCACCAACTCAATGTTCGAAATGACCAGCTCCTCAGTCGAATGTTGGAATCCCAGTAACCATGGTCAACCACTTAGTATTGGGGTAGCCTTTGTTCAGACAAACACAAACCATTGTCATGGGTCAAATCCCAGTTTTAGATTTTAATCGGTTCAATCTTGGTGGTTTATCAATGCCCTGCTTAAAGTTGACAACTTTGAGTTGGATTCTGGGGGGTCCTATGCTGGAGTTGAATTCCATCAAAGGCGCATGTTCAATTTCTTTCCTCTCAGCTCTAGAACCAAAGTGTCAACGGCCACATGTTCTGCCGCATTGCGCTCTGAGTATTCAAATTTCAAGTTAGCAAAGCAGAGCCGCAAGCCCTGGAACATCCAAATGCTAAGAATTCATATGTGGTTGCAGCTCTGCACCACCACACCCTATAGACAACAGTTCTTCGCATTGAAATGTCCGCCAATTGGGAGGGAACTTCCAGGTTTCCAAGTCATGTTTTGAGGTTTACATTCAACATGTCACTTTTTGGGGGGGCGCGCTGTAACTAAGCTTTGTCATAGTGGTGTGTATGTGGCACTAGTTATATAATGGAGTGAAACTAAATCAACAAACATGTCATTGTGAAGGGCACTACCTTGTATCAGTCTCAGCAACCATAGCTGGAGGTTATTTTGTTCATCATCACAAGCAAATTTGGGGTAAATTGGGGATGGTTTGTTCGTACTTGACTCACATCTCACATCATTTAGCACCACTAAATACCATGGTTATCCCGACAATTGTCTTATGTATATATATATATAACATATAAAAGAAAATTATATTATATGATGATCACTATTATCATTCTTATTGAGTTTACATGACTTTGCCTGGTTCTCCAGCTATATGGTGCCCACTCCAAATTCGTGCACATTCCAACTCGTTCCACGACTCTCGGCCGGTGGCTACTTGATGTGGGGCCAAGTGTGGGGCCCTTCCTCCTACCAGTCATGTTTTAAACCTTCGGCAAGATTCGAAAAAAAAACAAACAAACAGTTATGTTGAAAAAACATCCCTGGTTGGTGGTTGACCTACCCCTCTGAAAAATATGAAAGTCAGTTGGGGTTATTATTCCCAATATATGGAAAAATAAAATTCATGTTCCAAACCACGAACCAGATCCAGACTTGTAGAATACTCTTCATAGATCCACCATGATTTCTCAAAATGTCTATTTGCCTTGTCGTTTTTCCATGTTTTTCCCAGCTTACATGCCTAAAGGGCGGGCTCGGCATTAGCGATGACGGTCATGTTCCCAGTCGATTCCCCAAGTGGATCTATCCAGTGGCTAGGGCGGTTGGGGGGAGCTACGGAACTCTAGGTACCAAGCCGAGGAGACACCCTCATAGTTCCTCAACGATATGATAGGGATTTCCCATCGGGAAGTCATAAAGACCTTAAGCAAAGCCAGAAGAATAGTGGCAACCACTGCCGTGGGATTTGTCGCATCAAACTGCGTCCAAACTTCGCAAGCGATCTGATCGTTCAGCACTGGCGCTGCCGCAAGCAGAAGGTCTGAGGCTGGAACATCTGAGATGTTCCGATTCCAAGCCTTATCAAATGTAGAAAAACTTTGCAAAGAAACACACAAGGATCATATAAGGAAAATGGTGAACTCAGCAACAGCCGTTGATACAGCTCATGGAGCGCAAAACAACATATACCATTCACCGATGTACAGCATTGATTGAATGGGCTTTAGAATATGTTAGCAGATTGAGTGAAACAATCATAATGGCAATGATAGTGATAGATATGATCATATTATACTGATACCAAAAAAGAACACCTGTCATGGTGACGATGATAATGAAGGTGCTGGTGGTGTCGATGGTGATAATAACTGTAATGTTGGTTGTGACGATGGTAATTATGATGATGGCGATGGTTGCGATGATGGTGGTTAGGATGAAAATCACAAAAACAATGCACGTGATGAACATGAACACACACACAAAAACAGTGCTGGTGATGTTGATCATCCTTGTGATGAATACTTGGTCAATGATCGAGGAATATAACCATGGTGATTAAGCAATACTGGTCGGTGGTGTCAACTCAAAATGAGGATAATCATCTGAGGCATGATTTAAAATAGCTGGTTTCAACATGCCTCCGAATTCCGCTTGACGTTCACTGCACCGCTGCGATCTCATAGTGTCCACGTCTTTGGTGTTTTTTGAGCAACTGCCGCAGCAAGATTCGGCGGGAAAGCCTTTGAACAAAGGCTGGGAGTTGGTGAGTGGTATCCAGATTAAAGCCCTAAAGCCAATTATTTTCATTTGTATAAAAGAAGGGTTTTTTTTTACTGACAATAAATATAGGGTTAAGTTATGATGGACTGACCTACAATTGGTATTTCGGGCCACGGCTGTACCACTAATTCACAATTTCACAATTGCATTATATATAAATATACAAATATAATATATATATATAAACAAATATATATATATATATATATATATATAAATATATATATATATAAATAAATATATATTACATATATATATATATAAATATATATACGATCACCACTACCCATATACCTTCCAATAATGATCCGACCTACAATTGATATCTGGTTCCGATGTCAAGGGGAATCTCATCCCAAATAGGACGGACAATATATCATGTTCCAACCACCAACCAAAGAATCCCTGTAATGCCATCTTCTAACGACAACAAATCCCATGATCGTCTTTAGTGAACGTTTCCCAGGCTGCCGTGGTGACTGTGGTGCAAAGTTCCCTTCCAATTCCATTCCTGCAAGGTGGTGCCCAAAATGTTAGCTAAGTTGGTTCATGCCATTCATATTTCACTAGGTTTTATGGTATATGTATCCATACGTAATGGAGTTTGTAAGCCAACAAACATTTCACCATCGATGTATGAGGGAAATCACCACAAAACATAATTCAAAAATATAGATGTTGTTTTTCCAAATCACCCAACTAAATCAACAATCATCCAACTAAAATCAACAATCACTAATTAATCCAACTATCATTCTGGGTAAATTGTAATAATTCACTAACCTGAATTAAGGTCATTTGGGGATAGTCACCCCTACTAACCATCATTCCCAGTGAGGTCGCGGTGAGGTCGTTATAGTTTACCCAGACGATTGTATTTCTTTTGAGAATTAACCATCATCCAACTTGTTGAAGCACCACCTCGTGGCCTGGTTGCGTCCAAGAATTTCGGGTGCCCCAAAATAATTCCATGGTTGATACCTACATGTAGATCATATGTGATAATATCATAAAAATTGTGTCATTATAAGTAATATACGTGTTGTGATGTTTCCTTGTTCTTTTAAAGTATTGCAACATTTACGTTTTTCTGGCGGGTTGTGTGACCCCGTCAATGGGGAGAAAACTCATCCCAAGTATGGTTGAACATAATCTCTACATAATTGGGGTATGCCAAACATTTTGCATCTTGTGCTCAAGAACCACTTTTGCACAAGGCTCAAGCGGCCGCGGCCGATGCACAGCCCCGCATGCCCGGATGGATAAGCGTGGCTATTCCGAGGCTCGAAATTGCCAAATTTTAGGTTTTCCACTTCGATCTTGCCAGAAACATGTTCAATTGGTGGTTTCAACCCTCTGAAAAATATGAAAGTCAGTTGGGAAGGATTATCCCATATATTATGGAAAATAAAAGTCATGTTTGAAACCACCAGCCAGTGTTTGTGGTTAATATAGTGGGTTATACATAAAAATGAGAACTTGTTGCATTCATGAAGATCCCTTAGTTACCAAGCACTTAGCTTGCTCAAACCCAACATCTCAACAGACAGAAACATTGGATCATCCCATAGAACAACATATACGAAAGGTAGGGGGAACACGAAAGGTAGGTGATTACTTAATGATTACAGTACTAAAAAAAGAAAACATGTTGTTCCCCTATTTGCTTCAGCAAATGTGAGATAGTCTTGCACTGTCAATCTACATATCCTGGATAGCTTAGAGACTCTTCGATTCAACATGGTTTGCAGAAACTGTTCATCATTGACTTTGTACTTTTCTACTTGTAGAGTCAGTGCATCTGGATGTATCTGTCAGCTCATTCCCATGTGCGACCTCTCTGTTTTCTCGCCAACCGATCCATCCAAGGCCTGATGTTCTATCACCACAGGCAATCAAAACCATGAACCATGGGGAAAAAAAGGCGGCTGACAACAAAAAAACAGCAACAACCCATGGATCCGCGATCATCATTGGGCATTGGGGCCCAATCGATATGCGTGGAATATGCAGGTCCAAGCACACACAAAAATACATGATTTTCCAAGCTACCAACTTTTCCATTGATGTTCCCGGGTAACTGTCGGATTTGTTTGTCGTATCATATGGTTACACCATGTTACATCAGTTGCATCCCCAGAGCTCATGCTTAAATTAGTTAAATATATCAACCCAAGTATAAGCCATCCCCACTATGAGCAACAGTGTGTGGTATAAATCATCCCCAAATGATCCTAAATGGATCTAAATGGTAGGTTTATTATTGGGTTTAGCATTTTTTTGTCCGCGTGTTTTGCTGTCAAAAATCCATCATGCCATGTTGACATAGCCCAAATTTTGCTTGCCCATGAGCGCAGCAGCTAGGCACCTAGGCCTTGTTCATTGGAGATCCTTCCGGGCGCAGTAGATGGGTGACTCAGTGGATGTGCATCCCTTCGTGTGACACGTGATTTGCAGCCCGCTTGGTTAGCAAATGGGATTATAACCCATTCTTTATAAATGGGATATTCCACTTAGGGGACTTACTAACCAGGGTTACTAGCCATTTACTAAGGTAGTCAAATGTGGCTGGCTGGAAAGTATCCTACAAATGGAGGGTTCAATGGGAAAATCATGGAAAATCATTGTACATGTTGGATCGCAAGCCGTCTTTGACTACCGGAGTTTTTTTCGCCCGTGACTGGGGGATATCCCAATACATATCAGTTACCATCTGGTTATTTGTTACATAGCCATGGAAAAATCCACCATTTTAATAGGTAAACCATCTATTTCTATGGGCCATTTCCCATGACGAACTGTTAAATCCCCAGAGGGTATAAGGGGATCTGAACCATTTCTTAACCAGCATACAAACCGCTTAGCCAACTCTGGTGATATCGAAGTACCCGAAATACTTGTGAAGACGGAAAGCCAACCAACATTGAACGCGTCAATGCCCGTTACCAGCTACGAATTGTTTAAAAAATGCGAATGGTGTTATATAAATGGATATAACTTGGGTTATCATGCCGTAAATGGGGCTACAACTGACTTACATGCGGAATTTGGGCCAAAACGGTTTCTTCGGAATTTGGACGTTTTTGATCGAGGAATCAGATCAGATCAGATGGCGATTTTTTTCGATACAAATCATCTCCCCAAAATCATGTCCTTGGCGCTTGTTTAGGGACACAGCAGCTGTTCTAATGTGGAAAACGCGTCGAACATCATCAACCCGTCTCTCGGCACTTGTCGTACACAAATGAATGAACAATTATCTTGGAGGCTCTGTGGGCAGTATGTTGCCGCTTCAGATTCAAGGGTCATCCCACTGTAGTTAGATGTGGTTAGTAACATTTTGGCAAGGAAAGTGCATAAATTCAACCAAGCGCACTCCAACTAAAATACAATTACCGCATGGTAAAAAAGAAACGTGGTGCAACGTAGGGCCCCCGATAGCTGAGTTGGTTCAATAACTCCAATTACTGTGGTTTATTATTGATTTATAATGCTGAAAATAACTATAAACCAACAAATATGTCACTACAGTTATGGTCCTTAACAGTTACAACTGGGATTATAATAATAATATATATATATAAATAAATAAAATATATATATATATACAACCTTAGCTTAGTTATAGAAGTTCTTTCATCCCATTTACAGCTGATTTTTGGGCCATAACTGTAGGCACATTCTGACGCCATTCTGACTACCAGCTATGACATTCGTCAAATATTCCTAGGTTGACCACGGCTGAACCACCCGGCTGCTCTGCCAACTAGTGGGGCACCACTCGGTATACATATATACATACATTACACTACATTACATTACATTACATTACATTACAATACAATACATAACATAACTACATACATACATACATACATACATACATGCATGCATGCATGCATACATACATACATACATACATACATACAATTAAATATGTGTACTAATATGTGTATATATGTATGATTAAATATGTATATATATATATATATATATATGTATATTTATATGTAGATATAGATATATATATATATATATATGTATATGTATATATATATATGTAAATATATGTATAGACATAAATATATATATATATGTATATAATATGTAAATATATATACACATAATGATATAGTATTATACAATATGCGTTACCTGATGGGATGTCCTTTTATATATCCCATAAGCTTAACCTTCCATGGTGCCTACCTTGGGTTCCTAACCTCGCCTCGTAAACGAGCTGCCCAGGAATCCAACTCCTGGCCAATGGACCCCAGAGATCTGGTGATTTTGGAGATCTCTTAGGGAAAGCGTAGGAAAAGCATCGGTAACGCTTCTGTTCATAATGGTTAATACATGGTTATTATATGGTTAATGATGGATAATTAATAATAATGTCTGGTTGGTGGTTTTAACCATCTTGAAAAATATGAAAGTCAATGGGAAGGATTACCCTAGATATGAAATGGAAAATGTTCCAAACCACCAACCAGTTGTTGATTATCATCTGTTTGGGGGGATCCAAGTTCTTTTTGACTATCCCAAAATCATTTGGGATCTGACAAGTCTTCAAGAAATCATTCGGAACATCATTTTGAACCACAGCCCTGTGGGTTGTCATTTTGACCACTTCTCCATGCTTCATAGAGAAGCTTCACAGTTGGATGTGCATTCCAGGAGCTGAAGATCCTAGTTGGAAAGAAGGCAGCATATTTCCCACATGTAACTGGGATATACCCATGGTGATGACATGCTTATATAATCTTATATACTCCAAGTAGGGGGCTTTGATGGGCCTAGGGCCTAGACTTGAAGATTCCATAGGTCAATACAGCATTGAGTTCCTGGAAACAAGAATAAGTTAAGTTGCAAGAATTGGGAATCAACTGCCATCTGGTTATTTAGCATAGCCATAAAAAAAGTTCCCTCTCAATGGAGGCTTAAATGGGAAAATCATCAAAAAACATCAGGGATTTCCAATTGCTATGTTTTTTGGGTACCGGAGGGTAGCGATCAGCCAAAAATGGGTCAGTCGCCATGCAATCGACCCAAGAAACATGATTTAGGGGGACCCCCATTTTAGGAAACCACCATACAACCACGGGCCCCTCTACTTATGGGAGTTATATGTAGCATAACTTAACTTATAACATGGGTTAACTCAAGTTATAAGTGATTTATCTAGGGCTAACTTTGGTAACTTCGGAGACCCTAGTTA
>Ga0126342_10015142_pt1 | contig 13533 bp, 12 predicted proteins | sample Cyp1metagenome_FD_92528 | JGI IMG/M metagenome (GOLD analysis project Ga0126342, IMG submission 92528) | Coral microbial communities from Lord Howe Island, Old Settlement Bay, Australia - Cyphastrea 1 metagenome | ecosystem: Host-associated > Invertebrates > Cnidaria > Coral ...
AACTCCTCGGAAACGGATCTATGACTTTGATGATGGCACATTGGATCGTGCCTGGATCTATGGGAGGCTTCACCTCACGATGGCCTACATGTCCGACGGCCACTTCCAAGTGATTTCTGGCTATAGAATTGGAAATGGTAGCCTGTACTTGGATGAGAAGTGGACGGGAGCTACGTTTTTCATCAAGGCCCTGAGAACTTAAGGGCTTGGGCCTGAAAGGCCAAAAAGAGTCTCCAGACTTTTTGTAGTGCCTTCAAAAAGGGGGGAGTGCACTGAGAATTTTGGTCTGGATGACACGCACAAATCATAAAGTGTCACATTCATTTACCTTGGGCATTGACGTAGCCCTTTTGTGCTTCAAGGAAAAAAGGCTCGCATGGAGCGTGCCTAGGGATTCGAGGTTTTGTGACAATAATTATAACCAGGGGATTTAAGTGTACCCGATGTTCAGACAAACCCATATCATATCACTTAATTAGTATCACCTAGTCACTGGTGGGTATTTATGGGTGATGCTTGCAATCAATATATCAATGGGAGTGAATACATTTTGGGACTTGTTCACCAGGTATTTCGCCAATTTTATTAGGTCATTTTTTTCTTCAAAAATCAAATCTGATCACTGCCGGTTCACCCTGTGGATCCCTGTGGCACAAACTTCAGTACTTTCCAGACTTCCAAAAAGCCGTTGCGGTTGCGGATCATCTCGCGAATCAGAAGCTGAAGTCGAAAGATTGATCAGCAGATGACTGGTTGGTGGTTTGGAACATTTTTTATTTTTCCATAGATTGGGAATAGTAACCCCAACTGACGAACTCACATTTTTCAGAGGCGTAGGTATACCACCAACCAGATGATGTTTTTGGCAATGGCCAAGCTCAAACACCGGCCATGTGAAGAATTTGCCCAGCGGGTTTGCTTGGAATCCTTGGAATCCTGGGTGAATTTTAACCACCAAGCCACACGTGCCACGAGTGTACCACCAGTGTACCATTTAAGTTCAGATGTTTCGCCATGACAAAACGCATAACTCAGCATTTCATGTCATGAAATTGCCATTTCATGTCATTTTCCATGGGTTTTCCATGCGTTTTCCCATGGGTTTTCCATGCGTTTTCCCATGGGTTTTCCATGGGTTTTCCATGGTTTTCCATGGTTTCCCATGGTTTTTTGGTTAACAACATTTCAGGTCTTGGAGCACATCCGCTTTCGCGGCCTCCCGTTGAGCCCAGCGCTCTACGAAGAAGCGGTGGCGGCCTGTGCTGGGCAGCAGGACGCGCGGCGCTTGGTGGGGAAGATGATGGCGGCGGGCTACGAGCCATCGGAGTTCCTGGGATTCCTGGGCGGGATGAGGATGGCTTGGGGATAATGGGATTATCCCATTAATATCTATTAATATCCAGTGATTCATGGGATTTTTCTGGGATTGACTAACCACTGGTAACAATGGCATTGTTTTACCCACAAAAAATATCATTTATCAGTATTTATATCCCACATATATATATATACAATGTGAGGCCCCCCAGTGATGTTAGTTGGTTAACAAATTCGCCCCAGTAACTAGTTCGTTATTTGCGTACCATAAACCATAGTTATTAGTTATTGGAGTTATGTTCGCCAAGTTAGCTATCGAACGGGGGCCTCACATTGTACTAATTGGGGATATTTTGGAATATTTTGGGATATATTGGAATATTTTGGGATATATAGTATGCATAAGTAATTTATTATATATATATGTGTATATTGGGGATATAAAAACAACAATAAACCATCCCCCAGTCATCATGAAAAATGGGTAGTATGTTTACCATTCCCAGTCATGGGTGGTTTATGACATTGTTTTACCCACATATAAATGAATAATAGGAATTGGCATATAGTGGTGTTTACCCTCTTGAGTTTTAAACGGTTTGCGCACTGGCAAATCACAATCTTTCATAGGTAAATCATGGTAAATCAATGTAAATAATCATCAATAATCTAGTTCTATGGGTGATTTTGCATAGCTATTCTAAATAACCAGAGTGTATGCACATGGAAAACTCAACTGCTCAAGTTGCTTTGAGTTGTTTGTGTTCCATTTACCATTTGGTTGTTTAACACAGCTACGGAACATGACCCATAGAACTAGATGATGATTAGTCATGATGATTTAGCCACTGAAATAGATCATTTACGATGGTCAACATGATGGCTTACAAAAAAGAAGATTGTGATTTGCCAATTATACAGATGATTGGTCTATGATTTACCCTCTGGCTATTTAACATAGCCATGGAAAATCACCATTTTTAATAGGTAAACCTCTATTAAATGAGCCATTTCCCATGCCGAACTCTTAAATAACCAGAGGGTAACCATTAGAACATGGTGCATTTCTATGTCATTTCGTTTTTTTTTCCCCGGTTGGATGGTGATGACTTTCCATGGTGAAAATCCCAAAGGGCCGCCTGGCCGAGGCGCGCCTTGCTGGCGGCTGAGCTGACCTCCAGCGTGGATCAGCTGCAGGAGCGAAGATTTCAATCGATTTGAGGTGAAGATTTCGATGAAAAAATCGGTGAAGATGATAGGTTTACAAAAAATGCCCATAGAATGCCCTATTTTTGATGAATTTGTTGGGCATTTGTGATGACTTATGACAGGTTTACAAGCCCGAATTATTGTCCAACAAATGCCCATCATTCTGTTCTACCATCCAGCAGTCAGCCAACTCTACCAAGCCAATCAGCCAGTCATCAGCCAGTCATAAGCCAACCTGCCGCGCAGCCGCTCGCGCCGCCAGGAGTTGGAGCGTCAAGGCTTCAGCCTCCCAGAGGCCTTGGTGAAAGCTGCCATCACCGAAGCGAAGGCGCAGGGGCAGCGCGACCTGGCGCGGGAACCTTGGTGGCAGCCAGGCGGCGGGGTTTCATGGTGAAAAGGTGGAAAAATGATGAAAAATGATTGGGCTTCTGGGATGATGATGATGATGATGATGATGATGATGACGACTTTAAGTTTCCCTTTGATGAAATAAGATGCTTTGATGAGAAACAAAGGGTAGAAAGAATGATGAATGGACACATGAGTGACGGGAAAAGAACTAGCTTTCAATATCTGGCTTGCTTGGAAAGGAATGAGAAAATAACCTGGGCTTGACCTGTGACCATGATCCCCATTGATGTTCACATAGCTCTGGGGTCATACCCACCTAGGGATACCTAGGGACCAATCAAAGGCAGCATCTGAGTTTTCAAGTAGCCATGCAGCCATGCTGCGCAGTACACCAAGGTTTCATCAAATCCAATCTTCAACTGATTCTACCATCTGGTCATGACTAACAGTTCGCCATGGAAAGATCCACCATTTTTAATAGGTAAACCATCTATAAATGGGTCATCTATACCATGGCTATGTTAAATAACCAGAGGGTAAATGCAACGATCATCTTTCAGAAAGTGCGACAACTGTATCTAGTCTTGATTCGCTTGGGTTATTGGCACCCCCTCAGCTTGTTAGCCCATAGCCCCTAATCTTAGCCAGCAAGCTTGACATTCTTAAGCCATTGGTTAGTTGCTACTGCCCATATTTTGATGCACACACACACACCACGCACATATATATATATATAATATAATGCATATATAATATATATATATATATTTATTTATCTATTTATTTATTTATTTATACTTTAAACTGCGCATATATATATATTCTATCTATAAATCAGCTTCTATCAAAACCCCCGTTGGATCCCCCTTTCACTTCCGAAAGGACCTGTCGCTGAAGCTGCGCGTGGCCAAGACGGGTGTCGCCGAGCCCCGCGCCGCGCCCAAGCGCCAGGACAAGCGTCGGAGCAAGGACAAGCGCCAGCGCCGTGCAACGGGGGAAAGGACCTCCCGGAACGGTGCCCCGGGTGCCGTGGCCAAAATGAAGGGATGCTGGGGATATGGGTAACTTTAACATTTACATTTTCTATTATTATATCTATAGTTAATATACTGATTAGTTTTTTTTTTTAAACTATAGATATAATGATAATAACTATGACTACATACAATCTATCTGTTAGAAGAGAGCTAAGGAGCCAGGGGTATCCAAATTCCTTATGAAACGGGGAGCTAAGGAGTTAGGAGAGTTTCCCAACCACATGATGATAAAATATTGAATAGTACTAGTAGAAGATATCTTGGGAAGTAATTAGCTGGGAATATTCTGCAAATGTGATCTAATATGATCTAATGATATTAGCCATTTCCTGTAGCCTCTGTCGATCGAACATGGTCCACTATTGCTTCTGGCGGAACTTTGGGGGCAGATGGTGATATTAATGATATCTGGGACAACAATAGGGGCATCTAATTTCCATTACCTCTTGAAAGATGAATTTCCGCTATTACTATTTTAGATGTCCCTATTGTTGCCCCAGGTAGTAGATATTAATAGATATTAGATATTAGATATTACCCATAGGATCCATGTATGGTATATATATATGCTAACATTTGGGGTATATTGATGGTGAATGTTACCATATATAGCAGCACCATGGATCCTATGGGCATTAGATCATCTAACTAGTCCCGTACTATTGACTTAGGGTTCCACCGTCCTCAGCCGCGTTGAGCTTTTCTCCAGGGATTCGGATTTGTTGATGGTGACAGGGAGAAGCTCAGCACTAAACACCTTCCACTAGTGACACCAGGAGGCCATGTTTAATAGGTAAACCATCTATTTAGATCTATTTAGCAGTTTATACCATCATGGTAATGGAATTGAAATGGTGATTGCCATCTGGTTATGACTAACCGTTTGCCATGGAAAATCACCATTTTTAAGTTCGGTAAACCATCTATTTCTATGGGCCATTTTCCATGGCTATGTTAAATAACCAGAGGGTACCACACATCAATGATGCCAAGCCCGGATGAAGCCTATTTGATTAATCAGGGGATTAGTCCCAAGTAGAGATCAATATTTCATTGTCATTAATCAGGGGATTTCCAATAGAGTTCATTTTCTACCGATATATATTCATGGATATGAAACATGGAACAAAAACATGGAACATATATCATATATTCTTTCTTTTCCGAAAGCGCCTTGAAACACCAAGGCGGCACGGATGAAGATGTGGAGTTGCCAGAGATGGACGACTGGGATCAATGGGACGAAGAGGATGAGGATCCCAAGAGCTGGGACGAACGGGTCACCTATTTCTGACGTCTGGGAGATGGGTCAAAATATGTCAAAATCATCGAAGCCCAACAATCAAACCACAGAATTGATGATGAGATTTATAGAATTGTAAAATTCCTAAGCCATTTGAAGGTGTAGCCAATTCTGACCCATATCCGTTTCGAGTGGAGTTGAAGTTTTCATGTGGTCATGTCATACAGTTGCTGGCAGTTGATTCACGGAAATTGGAGTTTGGTCATGATCAGACATGTATGTTTTGTCGGTTGGTGTTGGCTTCATAAATGATTGACATTTGCTTTTGTTTGTGTGAACCTTGGATTGCTTAGTTGAATGAATGGATCATGGGACACTTCGGACAACTGGAAGAAGCTCACATCGGACATTTTGACATGTTTAGAGTGGCGCGGCATATCCATGAATCATTGGATTGGTTTAAGTTTAATGGGACATGTTCACAGAAAAACTTTATGTGGTTGGTGGTTTGGAACATTTTTTAAGTTTCCTATATATTGGGAATAATCATCCCAACTGACGAACTCATATTTTTCAGAGGGGTAGGTATACCACCAACCAGGTTATACTTGATGGCAAAACAATGGTTTCCCGTAGGTTTCCCTTCAAACCACAGTGGAAGATCGCACGAAAAACTTCGACTCTCAGTTGAAGACGCCAGTGCCGCCAGGGCCGCCAGGGTCCATGCACCGCGAAATCATCCTGTTCCATGTGTTTTTTGGGGGATGGTGAGATGGGGAAATGGATGTAAATGTGCCATGTTCCATGTCCAAATGAGATTGCCAGCAATAAAAAACTCAAGTGGCCCAAGTGACCCAAGTGGCGTATTCATCTGAACTGCACGGGTTTGAAGCAAGTTTAGGTTTTGTCTTTCGATTTTTCGGCATCCTGGTGGCTTCGGCTTTTGTTTGGGCTGCGTTTTCAGACGGCCCGCTGGCTGTGTTGCCACAAAATGACGACGGGTCCGTGACTGCAGGGTATCCCGAGCATGGTCATAAGACTCCCAAATCCCATCCCCCTAATGTTAAACACCCCGTAGAAAGGGTGGCTTAGGCTGGCCAGTAGGAGATTTATACATAGGATAACACAATGGACAACACAATGAGGGTGCAACCAATTGAGTAATTGGGGTACGGGATTAATTACCTTTCAACAGATAAATCTCGGCTAATTTTGACCATGGGTTGACCCATGGGATGATGACCAGATGATGACTCTCTGGAAGGTGTCGGTGTCCAGGTTAAGACATGATCAGCAACAAAGGGTGCGAAAGGTTCCTCACGTGCGAGATGTTTGATGTCACTTAGCTTTCACCATGACATCCATTGGAATATCAACTTCACAAGATTCACACTTTGAAGTAGTTATCCTGATTTTCCAGTATCGATGGTAACCCTTTGGTGATCAAACATGGCTTGCTGGAAAATCATGGGTGATTTTCTGGGTGATTTCCCCGCCATGTGATGAAACCGCTCCGATTTGACAACGATGGGCCTCACTTAGTGATGGTTATACCCCAGTATATACATTGCTTCTTACTGCTCAGACACAGTCATTTATGTTGATTTGCAATCACATGTGTATATATATATATATATACATGTGTGTGTGTTTGCGTTTCTTTATGGTTCTTTGAACCATTGTTATTTTATATAACCAAAGCGGCTATATTAACCAATATACATATATACATGTATACATATATATATATTGTAACCCGTACTAATATATTCTCACAGTGATATTATATATAGAAGCATAACTACAAGTTGATCATATTTCTTATGGATATGATATAACCATGCCAGTATGATTAGTTATGATTATATATTCCGACGTTTATCTTCACATATCTACTGTACATATCCCATATGCTCCATGTATGGAATATTTACCAACATTTGGGCCACTATTGGGGTGTAAATGTTGGTAAACATTCCATACATGGAGCATATCATATGGGTGTGTATGTATAATTATGTATATATATAGGGGCATAGGCTATAGGGTATATATATATACACACATATTGTATACCACCATACACTACATAGGTACACATATATATATACATATCATATGTATATTATAACCCAACAATATTTACCCATGTTGATTGCTTAAAGGAAAGCTCGGCAACTTTTTTCCGCCAGGTGCACGACTTGGCGACCACGCTGCAGTCGCAGAACGAAGCGCTGGGAGTGGAGAAGGGCCATGTGCCGCGGCAGCCGGCGGCTGTGGAGAGTGGGGAATGGATGTGGTGAATAGCCTTTGGTAAACTAACAGTTTGCTATGGAAAGTGGCCATTTATAGTTGATTTACTCATAAAATGGTGGTTTTCCATAGTAAACTAACCGTTTGCCATGGAAAATCACCATTTTTGATAGGTAAATCAACGAACTCAATGGCCATGTTCAATAGCTATATTAAATTACCAGGGGGTATCAGTTATCAATAAGTTGTTATTCATAGTGGAAGAGTGGAAAATCCACAGGTTATTTTTTCTTAGTGGGAAAGTATTCTATAAATTGTCAGTGCCCATCATTGGTGAACTTGTCATGTTGTCATTAATGGATAGTTTTATTGGACAATAGGACTTTAAAAATTGGGACATAATGTGAATATAATGGGAATGGAAGGGGGTTTTACAGGCTGAGGTTACTCATATAGTTTGTTGTGTATTGTTTGGTTTTATCGGATAATTTTAGAGACAACCGGACTTTCATTAGGGATATAGTGGAGAAATGTGGAGGAGGTATAGCATGGGTGATACTTATAAACATCAATAAAGGCGTTTACCAACCGAACGGTGAAGTGGAATGTTGTTATAAATTTCTGGCAGTTTCACATGTTCAATATATATATATATATACATCCTCTGGTAAACAAACATAGCTATTGAAAATGGCCATTTATAGTTGAATTACCCATTAAACAAGGTGATTTTCCATAGTTATGTAAACGTTTACCAGAGGGTACACCCATCACTCTGCATATCTTCACTGGCTTCCCGAGGTTCACAGCATCAAGTCGGGCAACAACAACTCCACCACTGGTCGCTCGGCGCTGGATGCTGGACAGGTTTCAGAAAAGACCGCAGAAATTTTCTGTCTAGATATGCAAAAAAAATCAGTGTTTCCTGATGTTTCCGGTGATAATTTTTGGTTCCTTAAACCAAGGCCAGCTATTTCCAAGTCATTTTGTTGAAACCCCACGTGGTCCCATCTATATGGACAATATGCTAGGAAAGGACCAGGAATAAAAACAGGTTCTGTTTCATCAGCTTTGGGACATACGATCAAATTACAAACATGAAGCTGTCCTTCTTGACTGTTTTCTGATTATTGTTTGTTCTTTGTGATGCCATTGTATCAGCGTCAATTTTCTAATGTCTGAGTGCCATTGCCCATGCCGTGGGATCGCTACTGACTGGCATAATTATGTTTACTTTGTTGATGGAATGCTGACATGCTGAATGTTGGGGCCCATTTCTCCAGCAAACTTCACTATGCTGTTTGCATGATATCCATTAAGTTGAATCAATGTGTTCCTCCCACCATCTTTTCCCCACAAGATCAACCATGTTCCCATCAGAACATCTTGCAACAGCAAGTGCCACTGGTTGCTGCGCCTGCCGCTGGTGCCATTTGGACGGACGAGGCATGCAGTCGCAGCTGAACGACGTGAAGCGTTACTTCGGGGCCGACATCCAACGGATGCTGCAAGAGTTTGAGGCCTTGGGGCTGTGCTGTAGCTGGTTGATGCTGTTTGATGCTGTTTGATTGGTGGGTTTCACATGCTCCTTGAACCAGTTCCATAAATTCATATGAATCATATATGCCGACATATGCCGACCTGTGAGATTTGTATGTGTTTTTTCGGAGGGTTTGGTTTGGAAGTACCATCACCATCCATGACCCAGATCCTGGTGTAGAGGTCCGTTCCCTAGGCTTTCGGCATGGCATGAGTCAGATTGGTATGCCGGATAGCCTCCGGCAAACTCTCATATTCATTGGAACATCACCATTTTTTCTAGATCAATTGTGGCTATAACTATAAATCATTTATTTTTACTACATCAATTACTGGAACATACCATAGCTATTGCATCAATCAACTATTTCTATGGCCATGTTCAATAGCAAACTGTTCAATTCCCAGAGGATATATAAATCCCATTAGATCACTATTAAACCAGCATAAAATCACCATTTTCCTAGTGGTTAAATCACCATTTTCCCAGTGGATATGGGAACCAATTCTGTTTTTGCCACACCGGCGGTCGCCACACTGGTCAGGTCCAGTCCAGCTTGCAGCAAGCTGAGAATGTTCGACTTCAGCAGCAGGTGGGCGGCACATATTTTTGTCATAAGGATGGACCATGCCGGCTGCAAAAAAAAAGAAATCGGCCCTAAACATACCCTCTGGTAATGACTAACATAGCTATTCAAAATGGCCATTTATAGTGGATTTACCCAGCTATAAAATGGTGATTTTCCATAGCTATGTTAGTTTACCAGAGGGTATGACATTTTGAGTCATACTTACTAAAGCCAGGTGTTTAAACCATCCAAAATTGTCAGATATTAAGTGCCCCATATTGTTCATATTGTATTCATATATTTTGAACCATACTGAAAAACCATATTTTCCATAGTAGTAGATCAACTATTTTCCATATGCTTAGCGTATATGCCATACTGAACACATCTGAACACCATATGGTTATTGGATGTTCTTGGTATAGTACCACTATTTTCGCCAAAACCATATGGTTATTGTAAATCAGCTATTTTCCATATTGTCACAACTATATATTAACTATGTGTCAAAGCACAACTATATATTATCAATATTAACTAGTAGTTATTTACCATGTTTATCTTGGTATATTACCACCAATAGTTAAATATCTACTACGGTTTACAATATATACTATTTCTACCACATAATAGTTAATTAACTATATATTACCATATATTACACCACTGTAGTAACTAATATTACCACTAGTATCAGTTATTTACCGGGTTTATTACCATTATAGGAACTACTACTGTAGGTATATTATCAATATTAACTCGGGTTGGTGGTTTGGAACATTTTTCCATATATTGGGAATGTCATCATCCCAACTGACGAACTCATATTTTTCAGAGGGGTAGGTCAACCACCAACCAATTATTATTAACTATCATCAACTATCATCAACTATCATCAACTATCATCAACTATCATCAACTATCATCATGAATATCAATAAGTGTAATAAATAGCCATGTATAGAAATAGGCCAAATTTAGAAGGTGATGCATATCCATGGTCATAGTAACTATTTGGTATATTATCAAAATTAACTGTATATTACCACGATTTTCGCCAAGGGCTGACTTACAGGGATCCAGCACCGGACTCGGGACCTGGTTTTTTCTTCCGTCAGGTGACGGCGTTGAAAGGGGAGAAAACCTCGGTACACCAGCAGAAACTGGGACGGAACGCTCGGGAAGGGCTGGGGGAGCCCCTTTTTGTGGTCAATTTAATGCTAAACATATGGGGAAAATATAGGAAATATAGGAACATGTAACATATAGGAAAATATGGGAAAATATGGGAACATGATGAATCGCCAATGTTTTTTTTTAGGGGATAGCCTATTTTCTGACAAATCCAGTGATGTTAATTGATCTTCTAGGTTTCAGGGATTATCATGTGTGGATCCTTTTGGTCTTGGAATGAAAAGACTTGATGATCAGGCGCCACAAGTTGGCTCCCTTCATTGGAGGTTGCCGGAATGAAGTTCTTTTCCATTAGAATCTCCAGCCCTTTTCATTGATCCATTATCATTGCCACATAATTTCCAAACTATCGTAATTATAGTTAAAATATAATAATAAGCCACTAATCATTACTGGATTATTAACCATAACCATCATTACTGGATGATTATTGTTCATAACATATCATATCATAATGAACAATAATTACTGGATTATTACTGGATTGAATATTACTGGTTCCTAACCATATTATACCATCATAACCATCATTACTGGATAATTAACCATTATTATGGCATTAACCATTATTAACCATCAGTTCATAACATATCATAACCATCAAGACTGATCATTCCTTTCTTCCAAAAATCCTCGAGGATCATCGCCCTACAACGCCGCATCGAAGAGTTGGAAGAAGAGCTGGGCCACGAGTGAAGCCAACAAACACACCGCGCTAGACGTGAAAAGCTGCGGGGCCAAGAGAAGTTGGGATTGAAAAACATCGGAAAAAAAGACATGGACAAAAATATGGACACCGGAAAAACATAGGATTTTTTGTTATGGAAAAATGTGGAAGAACTATGGAACATCATAGAAACCTTCTGGGAAAATCTGTGGAAAATGTGGGAAATCCACCAACTGGAGAGAATTATGGAGGGAAATTACCAAAACCTCTATAAATGGAGATGATAATGGTGAGATGATGATGATGATGATGGTTAAACCTGGTTAAACGCGGTTTTCACCGACAAAAAAGGAGGGGTCCCAGGCATTGAATGAATGAATCCCAGGCCGGAGGGTGCCGGAGGACCCTGGGGATGTGAACTAATGATGGTAAACTGCGGCGGCTGAAATCATGTTGAAAGTTAAGAAACTTTGCTCAACATTGCGGCAAATGTTGAAAAAAATCTGTTTTCTTTCAAAACTTTCAAAAAACATAAAGTGATGGGGCAAAGTTCGAATTGCCCCAGTCCATTTGAAAAGGGAAGAATTGCGAAGATCTTCTGAAAGAGTGGCCCCGCTCCACCCGCAGCGACAAGAAGTCGAGCCGAGCCGACCTTTTTTGTTTCACCTGCCAAGATGGCAGGAAGCCTGTACAACTATACAGTGGAGCCAGCTGGCTGATGTTCTTTGAAGTGGTGGGCACTTTCTCCTTGGTGTTTGCGATGTTTTCTGAGAAACAGATAAAATACACATGACACCATACATTATTTGCATCAAAAGACTGAATGTAGATCAATAGGTTCTGTATTGGACATGCGCATGAGATATAATGAGATATTTCTTCAGAGTTTCCTCTGATGTCTTTCAAGGTTTTTTGAAAAAGCCGTGGAGGATTATTGGGGCGAGCTAAACGTTCAGATATATCACGAAGTATCATGAACTATAACCCAATGGTAATCAAACGTGGCAATGGAAAAACATACGTATATATTTATTTATATATCCGTTCCCAATCGTTCCCATAAAAAATATATGGAAATATTACAATCAAACATAGCAATATAACATATGTTCCCATAAAAAACCTAGCTCCATTTGTAGTGGATTTCCCATCTCTACTGTCGATTTGTGTCCGCTGCGCTCCACAAGGAAAAATTGATCCTGGGATCGGTCGACCTCAATTTGAAGTTCTTGCAAGTTCTAGATCCACTTTCACACATTTCAGAAGGTTTCAAGACCAGCGTTTCTGGTTGCATTTTTTATTAAATGGCTGCTGTTCATTCAGGTTTCCCTATTTTTTCATGGCCGGGTCGATCCCGAATTCAGATCCCACCCAAACAGCTCTGCTGTTTGCAGCGCGGGGTGGCAACCGCAACGCGGTCGATGCATGGCATGGTGCAGAGGAGGTGGACGACGCAGTTTTTGGAGAAAGGGATGTATTTGGACTGGATGTTAAACATAATCCATAGGATCCATGTATGGTATATATACCTACATTTGGGTGTGATTTTACTCAATCTTTTTTGGGGTTACTCCAGAAAGAAAGGAAATAGTTGAACAGATAGACAACAATCCCATAGGATCCATGGTGCTGCTATATATGGTAACATGGATCCCATCAATATACCCCAGTCATGTTAGCATTTTTCTACCAGCACCATGGATCCGTCATGGGAATGGAGATAGTCTTCAACACGAAGCAACGAAGAGATGGCCCAGCTCCAGCTCCGTCTCGCAGCCGCATCTTGTTTCGGGTCCGCGGCCCGCGGCCCAAGGTCGCGGAGATATGCGGAGATTCGCGTTCCGAGGAGAAAAACATGGTCATGGGAGATGCGAATAGATGGGAGCTGAAAATTTATGGATATATTATTATGATATCCCACTCAGTCTTCGACAAAGTTTAACTGGGGCTTTCACAACGACAAAGTTTAACTTGGTCTTTGGAAGCGACATGTGTTTACTGGGCATTATCAGACCCAATGAGTACTAGTACAAATATATACCGGACTCCAGAGTTTCAAACAAATCCCACTCCAAACCCAGAGCGTGAAAAGTGCGTGAAACGACCGTGAAAAACCCGTGAAAAGACAGTGAAAAACCCGTGAAAACCAATCAA
>Ga0126342_10015143_pt1 | contig 13533 bp, 8 predicted proteins | sample Cyp1metagenome_FD_92528 | JGI IMG/M metagenome (GOLD analysis project Ga0126342, IMG submission 92528) | Coral microbial communities from Lord Howe Island, Old Settlement Bay, Australia - Cyphastrea 1 metagenome | ecosystem: Host-associated > Invertebrates > Cnidaria > Coral ...
AGGGCTTTTTAGCTCTGTGGATTGGGTGGCGGCGCTGTTCACTCAGTGCCCGTCCACGTGCGCTACTCATTTGGGGGTAGTTCACTAGTAAAGTTTCACACATACACCCAGGTTTCTGCAGGCAGTGTTCATACAGTGCTTCTGCGCAGTGATGGAAGTGCTGTTGCCATTGGAGATAGTAGCGATGGACAATGCAACATCCCAGCCTTGGATGAGGGACTAGCATACACCCAGGTTTCTGCAGGCGATCTTCATACAGTGCTCATCCGGAGTGATGGCAATGCTTTTGCCGTCGGAGCCAATGGATTGGGTCAATGCAACATCCCAGCCTTGGATGACTCAAAGTATATACAGCACCCGTGGCCCAACTACAACTAGCCCATGCTAGCGCGTACCACTGCTCCCTGCAGGATGACACACTTGCTGCGGATCTTCAAAACAGGAGCGGGAAAAAAAACACATATTTGTTGAAAATCTTGCAGCCTTGCCCACTCCAAAAAAGACAAGACATTTAGAGATTAACTGCTTTAAAAAACCAGGTTGGATATCGGGAGCACCGTAGCAGCTTGTTTCAGGAAAGAATCAGTGGTGGCGCCAGCAAGAATCAGCATAGCACCCCAAAGGGACAGATATAATCAACATATGAGCGTTTTGGTTGGTTGAATCTTACAGGGGAAGCGTCGGGAAGCGTCACTTACAGGGCCCCCTTATATGATCCAAGAACAAATCATCATGACAAGCCAGCTAAAAAGCAGGATTACAGTAGCAATCAGTAGTAGGAATATACTTTGTTTGAGTAAGTCATAGTAAGTCTAAGAGCTTTCCAACATGAACCCTTGTTTAGTCGGATTTTGCTTTTCTTATTTTTTTGAGACCCGGTTCAGCATTTTTCAGCCTTTCAGCCCAGAATTCCAGCGACGCTCAGGAAGGACCATGGTTGAGATATGTGAACCTTGGATAAAAATTCGATGGTGTCCTCGGTGTCATCATATGGCTGATCATATGATCAAAGAAGAATTCTGAGACACGGATGCTGCAATGTATGAGGTTCCATGCATTTTAATTATATATATAATATTGTATATAATACATACACATATATGTATATGTATATATATATATACAATGTTATTATATATATATATATCATACATGTGTTTATATATAATACTATATATATATGTGCAAATCTAAATATCATACAGTATATCTTTGTGGTGTGTCCATGTTGTTTTGTGGTTTAGGTGTGTCTTGTGAATACAAACATCCATCTCGAACAATGTTGATAAGATGGAGAATCTTGAGGGCGGTATGCAACGTCAATATCGCATAGGTAAGCCCCAAAGTTATCAACAGTTGGTTGGCCCGGCGCATTTAATTCCAATCATGTACGTCAATCAATAGAGTGTGAAACTGATGGGTGAACACATATACCTTTCCCTATGGATCTAAGTATCTTCCTAGGACGTATTTGGGGCACGATCGGGGTTTAAGTACCCTCGCAGGAAGGGTGTGGATCCACAGGCATTATTTTTGGTGACACCAAGCACCATTGTTGGCGAAGCCACGGCCGCCACAGCAGCCTGTGCAGCGCAGGAATGTTCACAAGGACCTCTGCAGCGACCCTGATGTGATCGTCAAAGAAGGCTTTTGTCCACTGACTCCTGAGGCCATCATCGAAGCTGGAACAAAAAGAGGGGATCAATGGTGTTTTACCGGTGGGAGATCGTGGTTATTTGTTGGAAGGTGAGCAAAGTTGTCAAAATGACATGTTTTGATTTGGTTTGGGAAGATGCTGGGCCTACTTATTGGTTGGTATGACGGTTTTGTACTTGCAAACAATTCCTGGCTGAGGACTTAGAAATTAAGTTTTGCGCAGGGGACTGAAACCTACTGCACACAATGATATATTTGGCATGGAGGTAGCTGTTTTGTCCTTTCACATGCAAGGAAATCAAAATGGATCAAAATAAGTCACATAATAAGCATGGTAGTGGTGCAATAGAACATTCAGGCACATGAATTTCAATCCACTTCAATAGATACACCCAATCTGTGTCAGCCATTATCGCTCAACCCTTCTGAAGCTGGGATCTCCGGTAAGGACAAAAAAGTGAAGCACGGACAGCTCTCCAAATTTACACCAGGAGGCAGGACCTGCAAAGATTGAATCCATTGGCCCAGAAGGGTAGAAACTGTTTGCTGTATGTTTCGATGTTTTGGACGACTTCTCATTCTCCGATTTTTTTAGGCAATAACCGGCAAGCTTTAGATCTCTGTATGTCTTTGCCCCAAGTCCAAACATCTCCAAATGAGATGGACATGAGATGGGTCATTCACCAGTGGTTTTGCCAAACTTGAGGGTTAACATCAACATCCTCTAGATTTTTATGTTTGTTTGCATTTTGTTCTGTCAGACTTTTCACTACGTTTGTTCTTGCTGCGTGTCAAATTTTGGATGTTTTAGTCTACTTTTACTTTCAAAATCTTCACGAGATGTCGTTAGATTTAAAACATAAAGTTGAAACATCTTGCGGAAAAAACAAGATACCTATCAATTACCCCTATCAATATTGCATAACTTGGGCATTTACATTACAGTTGGTTAAACATGTTGAACATATGATATGGCATATCCCTATCAATTACCGATTTTCCATAATATATCCCCATAGATCCCCTCTCCATGGGATCCACCTATCCCCCATGGATGGGTCCAGGCCTCTACAAATCCATTGAGACCTGGTGGGACGGCGATCGACCTATCGTCCCTGGGTTGTGAAAAAGGGCAAGAAACGGATCCATGAGGTGATTTGTTGGCGGCAAAGATGTTGAAGGTCTAAGGTTTCAAGAGTTTTGACGTTTTGATACCCGCACTTTTTTTGGTTTGTTGATTGTTTTGGGAGTATGACTAACTTTAGATAATATGCCAAAGGTGTTTCTCGGATTAGAAGGGTTTGATCAGAAGGTTTCAACATGTTCCAATGGTTTTTCAATCTTTACCTACCAACACATTTTTTGCACATCACCAGGGCAAAAGGTGGGAAACAAACAGCCAAGCATGGTGGCGGCGCAGAACCAGGAAAGTTGTCCAGAGGTTGCATCCTTAAATAGTGCATGCTTGGCTAAGGAGAAGGGTTTGCAAATGGGATCTGTTAAAATGGGACCTAGCAAATTATCCAAGCTTGGTTAGTTTTGATGCCGAAACCTATGGTTTTGGGGCACCCCAGTAATCCAGAAACATTTGGAAATGAAATGGGCAGAGAGAATCAGACAGCTAGCCATGAGGCACCTTGAGAAGGCGATGGAGAGAGTTGACATTCACGCATTGGAGTCTCAAGAAACGTGTAATGGATGTAATGGTCACGGCCAAACATATTCAAATTTATGATGGTTATGATTATGGTTAACAAAGCTTGTTGTTAACACCGAAACAAAGGACAAAAATCAGATGGTTAGATCATCATGAAATACACCTCCGCTATTGCCTTCGGCGTCTCAGGCATGTGTGGACACGGGCATTTGGCACTTGGTGCGTTCCGAACATGCCATGCTGGTGTGAGGATGGACAGACGGCTGGGTGGAGCCAATTGGGCTCCCCAGCAGCTTAGCAGAACGCGCAGCGAAGTACAGTGATGGTGAAGTACAGGAGGTTTATACGATTTGATACGTTTGGTTTTAACGAGTTTCATGAAAACATGGATCAGTAGATTCTATATATGTACTGGTAGTTGATATGTGCCGATTTTGGGTCCAATGAGGCGATTTTTGAGCACTGGCAAACCCTACACTGCATAGATTCTGTGAGGGACAGCCATGTCACGATAAACAGGATGGAATTTTCATGAAACAACTCAAATGACGTTAGAAACCCGCCAATCTTTCACAGTAGGAAGACTCGTGGCTGCGTGATGCTGCGTGCAGAAAGGAAGTGCGGGGCGGGGTGGCAGCAGGGCCCGTCAGCAAAATCTTTTGGCTAATGCCTCAGGGAAAAAACAACAAATAATTACCCAACAAATGGGTACCTGCCCGGATTCAGAATGCCAATATGACCACATGAACAGGAGATTTTGTTTATGCCTATTTTTCAAATTCCATGATATTCCATGCGAAGATCCAGAAGCACACCCAATGTGTGAAACAGCAGGAAACACACCGTATGATATGGGTCAAATTGGGAATCCTTTCATGGTATGATTTTGAAAACTCAGATCCTCAAATGGGCATAAACAATTGGGATCAGGCGCCTATTGTTCTTTACATAAAGGCTTTACACAGATTACCCTTTGGCAGTCAGCATGGCCATTGAAAGTCCTAAATATATAAATGGGGCGTTTGAGTACGGGAGGGTAGGTACCTCAAATACACATAAAGTTAATCTGGGACAACGAATTCCGGGTTGATCAATTATGGGAGTCAATACATGAAGCAGTCCAGGAGTGACATTCACATTTTCTATATTCCTGGTTGATAGTGAGTGTACTCACTTTTGTAACATCTTCGAACTTAAGCCCAGATTAATGCCTATTGTAACTGCGATGGAGGTTCCTAAGCCAACAAAACCCATGAACCCCTGAATGTTTCTCCCCATACCGCGATAAACATCCTGATACACATCGTCAGGCACCCGATTTGGAGACCTTCAAAGCTTCCTGCGACTCCCTGCAGAGCTTGAACTTCGACTTTGAGGCATGGCTCCCATTGGAAATATTGCATAATATTGCCCAGGAGAGTATGTGAGTGTTTTTGGTAGGGAATTTGTTCGTCGTCAAATATATGACACACATATAATATATATATGTACACATACAGGAAGTATTTATTTATTATGCAGTCAGTCATATGCATCGATTAATTTCGCGTAAGCAACGGGTTGTGAGCAGAATCACCATGCAGATCGCTCGCCTTAGGCGCCCCAAAAGTTGCGCAGCTTTCACCTGCGACGGTGGGCGAAAGATGGTGAGGGAAGGCAGCTGGTTGACAGACTGGGCTGGGGCATGGGGCTGCCCCAACCGAAATGATGATTTGGGTTGATTTGGGAAATTTCACCAGCTGCAATTGGAACATACTTGTCATACTGTATGGAGATATTTGATGGGACAATGGGATAGAATAGAGAGATAGAGAAAGATCTAACCAACCCCGTGATGATTTGGGATTGTCAAAACATAGGGGATGTCTTGAAAGCAATTTTAATTCAGAGAATTATGCTTCACCCCAGGGTTTTGGGCTAGACTTTGTTGAGGCAAGGCCATTATGTGCGATTTGTTGACGTAGAAAAGAGTACGGGAATTGCTCGGGAAGATGAACATGAAATAACATGGATAGATATATGGATAAGTTCATGCCTTTGCTATGGCTAAACGAATGGTTCTTTTAGTTAAATGGCTAGCGCCCAAGACATGAAACCAGACCACCATCAGAGAGCATCTCCTATGTCAATAATTATTTGAGAATGTGGCCATCCCAAAATTAGATAAACCATATCGAATATCCGAACCCATGAAGATTTGGGATTATGCTTTACGAAAACATGGTTTAACACCGCACCCCCGTTGTTGGTGACTTACGGCGCGCACGGATAACACCGGACTCCGCGGGCCTCGCCGAGGAGTTTGACTCTGCAACCTGAAGGTCTTTGGCTACAGGATTTGAATGTGGAGATCTCTGGAGGCAGTGACTAAGCAGTGCATGTAAATGGTACCAATGGTACCTACCATTTGTTGCTGAATTGTTGTAGCCACACGGCACTTTCCGATAAATGGACTATGTAAAGGAAAACCCTTTAGTTGGAGGTAAAATCCATGATTTGACCGCACATTTCCACTTATAGCAAACCTGCAGAACATAGAACGGTAAATTCCTATTAAACGAATGGTTTAAAAAAAACATGGCGGTAAATAATCGTTTTTTGGGGGGGCTTGACTTGCTATAAATCAATTCCATTGCTCCGCCAAGGCGTCTCCTTGGATCTATCAGATTCTTCTCTGACGCAGCTGAGGTGGGTCAACGCGTTGTGCTGGGATCAGGATTCAGGAGCTCAGTAGATTGTCATTGGAAATTCAAGAACTCGGGTTGTCCAAAAATGTCGGACCCCCCTCTCTTTTGAGGCAATTCTCTTGTTTAACTTCCCATTTAATTATTGATGATTCAGTCGATTTTCCTCCATTTTGGGGTTGTCCCAAAATGTTTGAAGCACAATGAAGTACAAGGAGCGTAGGCTTTGACCCACAGCCGTATGCCCATGAAGTGGTTAACAATCCCACTATTCATCATCACACTCCCATGAAATCGCCATACATTGTGGTGGTTGGCTAAAACATGCTATTACCCATATTTGCCCATCAAAATCCAAAAATAATAAACCCATGCATCCTCATGATTGTTAAATCTCAGTTTCGCATTGTCAAATCTTTTCGCTTTTTGCCGTGCTGAGACCAACCCACAGGATTTTCGAAGATAGCCACAGCTTTGATCCACAGCTCCCATCCGCTGGTTGATGGAGAGAATATAGCCATGGCTTCAACGGGTTGCGATGTTTCTGAATAAACTTTAAACCAAGCCGTTGAAACAATGGCTTCAAACTTGAGATTTGTTGGTTAAATCCCCGCTTTCCTTGATGAAATCTCCCTATTGAACTGTTGTCGCTTAATTGTACTTAAGTCACCCTTTGTTGTTGATTAGATCCCCATTGCTGGTGATTAAGTCACGCTTTTGGCTGGTTAAATCCCATTTTCTTCCTAAACCCATGGTCCCATGGTTATATGTGGATATGTATATATATATATATATTCGTTAGTAACGTAAGCAGACATGGCTTGCGGGGAATTCCCAGTTACATGCCGATTCTATGTGGTATTTCCCAGCCATACTGGACTGCCCAAGGAAAATTTAGAATTACCTCTGGTTATGAATTATCCCCAATTCTTAAACAAGATTTATCCCAATATCATTAACATTAATATCATATTTTTTCTATAACCTATTTGAGGTACATTTCAATTTTATATCCAATAACCATATGAAACTTGATAGTGCTATGGTATAGTTACCATTCGGTCCCCGTCATTAAAAGCGATGTCGGAGACTGCCACGGCAAGGCTGAAGCTGTCTGCTGGCGCCGCTGCTGCGGCTGTCACGTCCCTGGGGCGCTTGAAGCAGCGGAGACTGCAACGCTTGGACCTGGCGCCTTGGTGCTGGAGTTCTTGTGGAATGCTGGTGATGAATGGGATAAGTGATGGTGATATGGTGATGATATGGTGGTTATAATGGTGATTAATGTTGATTAATTGGTGATTTATGGTGATTCATGGAATCATTGACATTATTAACTAACATTTTATGGTGACTAATGGCAATTGCTGGTAATCAATGGTGATTACTCGGAAAAGTAAGTGACGTCATGGGGATATCACGGGATATGAATCAATCCACCAGATCATCAGGAGGATCATCCCCAGTTTCGGCCGGTTAATGATGACTGTGAAACCAATCTGGCTATAATTTAGCCAGATACATGGTGATTTTTTGAGATGTTGTATATCTGTACTGTATTTATTGACAACTATTGAAAACTGACATTGGAAATCTGAATGTTGATCTGATGTTGTCACATATATTACATATATATATATATATTAATTATTGGCTCAAATAATTGGAACACAGTGGAACATGATTTTGGTACCTGCGGGTCACATACAGTATGCTGAACATAGTTTGTTTTCATTTGCATTTTGGAGGAAGGGACCTTTTTTTTTGACCAGAAGATGGTTGCTGACTGTTTTTGAAAATTGTATCTGATTTATATCTAATATCGCTATTGCCAGCTTAATTCCATTGTTTTTGATTAACAACCCGTTTTTTCTGCTGGAGAAAATGTTGCATATTTTGGTGACAGCACACAACATCACATTTTCAGATACCAATAATTGTGGATAATCATGTTTTGGATAGTTCTATGATAAATAATCATCATTAGTTTAAACCATAATAAGTGGATATAATGAGCATGATTATCATCTACAATCATCACATATAATCACATCTTCAGATCAACACCAGTTTTTGATGATGTTTTTGTGTCAAAAACTGGTGGTTTCTTTATTTTTTGTTGCTGAACATCCCATAAGAGTCCCGATGGCCTCCATGTCCCTCAGGATCTTGTGGAAGATGTCGATGGAAACGAGGCGCGAGTTCTGCCACATGGGGGGATCCTGTTTGTCAAGGATAGTTTTTCTGATGGAAAATCCTATGAAAGTGGATGATGTCAAAGGTACCACCATTTCAGGAAACCCCCATGTGGCTATAAAGTTAGACTAAAGTTAGGCTAAAGTTAGACTATCTAAATCATCTAAAGGGTAGCCCCAGAAATCATTTAAAGTTAGACTGCAGGGCCAACATGGGCCAATGGCCGGAAGTCGCGGACTAGAACGGCTCAACGGCTATGTAAACAAAAAAAACATGGTTTTGGAGATCCTCCACTGTAAGAAACTCCCACATAATCATCAACGATAGATGTCGCAGTGTGCTTTTTGTTTATTTCGAAGGAATTTGATATTGTAGATGTTTTCGTCAGTTTCAGCTTAATTGGCTACGTCATTTTCTTGACGCATTTTGGATTCTTGTATAAAATGAGTTGACGACGTGGTGCTCGATGAGATAGTACAATCATGGGTTTTCATTTTTAGATGCCCATACAAATTCCTCTAATGACTGAGGGTTTGCCTAGTTGATGAAATTATCTTTATTCCTCCATATTTGTTTTACAATTCGCAATCGGTAGCAAGAGACTTTGTCTTGTCTTACTTTGTTCTCTAGCTCCGTCTGCGATTTTTTCCACTGCTTTGGCAGTTCCACGGCCCATTTTGAGCATTCCAGGATGATCGAATCGATGTTCCACCACAAAATGACTTCCCAATGTTAGTAGTTAGTAGTTCTGGAAGTATCTAAGCTCGGAGAAAACAACCTGTTGTGGTCATGTTTCTCTCAAGGACTGCGATAAGCCAGATGCTCCATAAATCTCCATAATTTTTGTTGGGTGTAGCAAATTATATTCAGTATGGATATATAGATATATATCCCCAATATCAAAGTATTATTGGATATATCCCAGGGATACTCCTAAGACTCTATATATCATATTGGGGAGTTCCTCAATATCGATAGTGGAGAATCCACCGAGACCTGATTGCCGTTGGCCTCCGGAGGTGCCAAATCTTCGCGGTTTCAGTCACCTCCAAGAGCTCTCGGTCAGGGCAGGCGCCTGGATGGCCGGCCGGTGGTTGCTGGGCCAGTAAGCAGTAACAACCGGGCGGTCAAGCTTCACAAATCGGAGAATATACTGTAACTATATCTATTTTTTATATCATGTTTTAACCATGAGAATAGAGTCCATTGAATAGAGACTTTCACCACGTTTACCATCAAAATTGGCGGGTGTCCGATGAAACAAATGACGGATGCATGCAAGTTCGGAAACGGCAGGCCCATCAAAGCAGGCATCGTACATTACATTCTGAAAATTCCTTGTCACCCAGCAAGCAAAAATTACACTAGAAAAAAATTGCTTTCAAGTGGAAAGTCACCTTGAACTGGTTGCTGTGTTATTGCCACGTTGATTACCAAAGGTCATCAATGGCTGGTAAGTCCTTGGTTCCTGTTTGCTCACTTAAGAGGAGTCATGATCGTGTTGTTGATTCAGAACAGGTAGAGTTGAATCAGTTAGTGGGGCCGTAGAAACCCACAACAAATGTGACACCATCAGCATAGGTGAGGTGATGATAGAGCCCACAAACGCAGTGAAATGATACAAGAAAGAGAACAGAGATTTGGGACAGAGATTGGGATGGGATAGAACTTCTACCAACTAGCTTGATTTGCCTGGCTGCAATTTTGAAAATCAGCCGAAGGCCTAATGGGCAGTTTGCAGTTTTGAAACATCAAGGGGTGTTCTACAGGGTTGAAGCCCTAGATATTTGGGAAACACCTCCCCCTCCCCCTTTCCTTCCTGACTGTTCCCTCAGTTTTGTTTTTACTAAACGGAGTTTTATTGTACTCAAAACATGGTTTTACGGGAATAAAATTCAGAATGCCATCGCTGCCATGGTTCCCTTACGGTTTCATCATGCTTTGCCATCGTTCCCATTGCCAACACCGGCCTTCGAACCATCGCTGTCAGATGCCATGCTGGCGCTTCCTGACGCTTTAGAGCTGAAGGACTTGTGCTTGGAGGTGCTGAGACGACCAAAAAAAATGGGATGGTTCAGCATAATGGAATCGCTCACACACACAGGTAGCTACATTGATACATACATTGATATATATATATATATATGTATATAATAATATTATATATAAAATACATATATATATATATATATTGATACACATTAGAGTTACAGTGTTTAAAAGGCAACGTGTGGGGAGTTCATCAATGATGAGGGGGTTGGTCATGTGGTGACTCTGGTGACCTGCGACCGTGGGTTCAGCGCCACTATAAAGCTATGAATATCCCATTGAACTCACCATTTTATCCATATCGTTGATAGTTAAAGCATGCTTTTTGCCCCATAAAGCCATTCTAACCACTGACAAAAATAGTTAAATCCTATTTTGATCTCTTTTTATATATAAAATGGTTAAGTCCCATTGAAATCCCCATTGAAATCAGTGGACCAGGTGCCGAGCCTAGAACACTTGGACCTCTCAGAGTGGACCGTCTACGGCTCCCTACAGAGGCGGGCCCGGAGACAGGGATCGACAAGGATGGGATGAAAAAACTGGTTTCGAAGAGTTGGTTTTCTTCCAAAAAATATATGGTTTAACTGATTAATTTGGGGCATGGTAAAGGGGTTCATGGCATGGGTTTACGAGCCAGTCATAGTTGTTCAAACGCTTGGAGGATCATTCCATGGTTCGTAGCCAAATGTTTACAAGATTATTCTCCGGCTACGATTTATGGGATGCTCCTTTAAGCACTCCCATCCCCAAATTCATTAAGAAATTCATCAAGAAGCAAAGACATCACCATTGGGTCATCTCACTATTTCGATTCAGTTCAACCCGTTCATTTGACGTATTTTCTCAGTCTATCCTCGGGAGGTCAGACGTCAAACATTGTTTGCTGTAAAACCACCCATCTATTAGTTCCATATAGTTCCATGATTTTCTCATATGTTTCTGATTTTCCTATTTTTCTCTGGTTTTTATCACATTTTCCCGTTGAAACTGCCATTTCCAAGGCTCACGCTGGCGACTCCACGGCTTCAACGCCTGTCCCTTCCGACGGCCGGGGCAGCTTGGCGGAACTTCCCATGGAGGTCCTTTTGTTTCCCATGGAAGATGTGAGATTTCACGGCAAACACATCAGAATAACATCTACATCATACCAGTATTTATTTATATATATATAGTGATGCATTAAATCATTAGAATAATGGTATGTATAACCTGTATAATTAACATATACTTATATAGTGATTAAGCGTTGTCACGATCTGCGTTCTGTTGTTTTTCTGTGGGCTCCATGGAACCCACAGCTCGCCCAGGAACTGCGCAGCTTGCAGCTGAAGCAAGCAAAGCTCAGCGAGCTGCAGGTGCATTTCAAGGTGGAGATGCCCGGGCAGTAGCTGGAACAGTGGAGCTTGCACTGGCAAGGATCACTGGTTAAATGATGAAAGATCCATCCAAAAATGGAAAGTTACGAGGGGTGTTTTTTCGGCATCGAAAAAAATGTGAAGCGTGGTGTTTGTGGGGGATTCCCAGATGGAATGGCATCCATGAGGATTTCACCTCAATTTTTGCCACGAATTTCACCCAGAAGTTGGATTTCAATGGATTTCACTACGGTTTTGATTGGACCAGGGGATTTCCCAGAGGATTTCCCATGGCTTTGTTTGAACCATCCGCTGGCCTCGCCCGGACTGAACTCCTGGAGGCCTTCGAAACCCTGGCGCTGCCCGAGGACAGCGAAGCACCGCTGCGGTGCCTGCGGCTCAGCGGCTGCAAGCAGATGCACACGCGCCAGTTGCGCCTCGGATGCCGGCAGGTGGTTTTTATGCTGTTGTAACCCGTGAATTGATAGACCTGATTTATCCAACAATAATGAACCAACTATATATATATATATAGATAGTCAGTTATATATATATACAGAGAGAGATAGAGAATGGCATATTAATGGGTAACTCCTGGATAACTAGTGGATAATGGACAATCAATAGATAGCTGATAGATATACTGGCAGTCCAAAATGGCAATGGACAATCCCTGAATTAGATGGAGTTTCATGGGGAACATCCTCCATAAATGGGAGATGTTCCATTTACCAGATGGTACCCTCTGGTAAACTAACATAACTATGGAAAATCACCATTTTTAATCGGTAAATACATTATAAAAATTATAAATGGCAATTTTCAATAGCTATGTTTGTTTACCAGAGGGTGAATGATAGTCACAAGGGGGACACTGTGGACACTTGGATATTGGTATGTTAACCATAAGAGAGTTTCTGAAGGTTTGATATAATTAAAGAAGATATTATGACTCAATAGATCTTAACAGAAGTGTTGCCAAAAATATAGCCAGACACATATGTAGCCTTTCTCGATGTAGCCAGATCTGGTGTTGATAGAACTTATGGACGGTTCAATGGCCAGAAAAGGAAACGGAAGCTGATGATTTCATAAAGATATGGCATGTTTAAATGACTAAAAACTAAAGATGGGTTGAATGAGTCACAAAGCACTGCAGGGGAGGTTGAATGGCTAATAAAGAAATGGGACACTTCACCAACCGATGAAAGACAGGCAACAGAGCGAAGTTGATCTGCAACACATCATGAAAATCAGATAACCTCATGTTCATTGTTGGCAATGTAAATTATGAAATCCCTTTGGTGATGTTTGGTGGTGATACCCCAGTTAAGGTCAATCTACTGTAGTGGCTAGAGAAAAAAAACAACATGTTCAAGAAGTAATTAATTCAGCTACGGCAACAATTCATGGGTAATGGTTCCATCACATCATGTTCTGTTTACAAGAGGATACCTGCAGTTGATGATTTCATTCAACGTTCAAAGATCGGACGACATTGCGGGGACCATATACTGTATAATGGAACAGTATGTGTATAAAGCAGCAATTAATATGAATAATTATCAATAGAGGGGAAATGTTGGAAACCTGATGATTGTCATCATTTTTCTGGCTTTAGGTCCAATCTCAACTGTTGTTTGTTCAAATCTTAACGAAGCCTTAACGAAGTGAGCCGCATCTGATGTTTCCCTGGGCATCGACTACTGATTCTAATCAATATTCTCGAAATAAATCAATATTTTTTGTTTTCTAAAAATATTGATTTCTGTATTGATTTCGCTATTGATTTGGGTATTGATTCTGAAACCCCCAAATTTGATCAAGTTTGATCAAATTGCACTTTCTTTCGTTTGTGCCATGCTTATTGATTTTCCACAAATTTCCTTGCTGGTTTTCTATTGAAAAAGCCAGGCTCGAAATCAATAAAAATTAT
>Ga0126342_10015144_pt1 | contig 13533 bp, 12 predicted proteins | sample Cyp1metagenome_FD_92528 | JGI IMG/M metagenome (GOLD analysis project Ga0126342, IMG submission 92528) | Coral microbial communities from Lord Howe Island, Old Settlement Bay, Australia - Cyphastrea 1 metagenome | ecosystem: Host-associated > Invertebrates > Cnidaria > Coral ...
ATTTTCCTGCAAAATTTTCACCTACTTACACCTCAGATTCTTAACATACTTGCCCGAATCTTAACATACACCTCAAACAAAATTTGCTCATTTTTGAGGTGTACGTTAATATTCAGGAGAGTATATCTACCTACAAAAAACTGGGTGATTCCGTTCGGGCAAATGTTGGTAAATATACCAGCACCATGGAGCATATGGAATATAGTATTATATTGTGAGTAATGGAGTGGGATATACACCCAACTGCTATAGCCATGATGTTCCATCCCATGGCAATCCAAACATGCAGTTTATCATACTCAGTATCAAAAAAAACTACTCTATATACTGGATTGATGACCATGGCGCATTAGATGATATGGAATTGTAACGGATTGTATGTAATCACTTTGGAGGTATTGTCACTTTTTACACCAAAAAACAGGGCCCGCGAAGAGTTTTGGGATATTTGACACCAACCAAGTGCCTTAAGAGGATTTCACCAACAACTTAAATAGAAACCATAGGGTCCCCGTGGAGTCACCAACCATAGGGAACCAGCAACAATCGTCCAATGGGTACAGAATTCCCGGTGTCGCCATGAATGCGCATTTTGTCTCGGTTTTGTTCTGGCTCTATTCATGTCTATTTTTTTCTCTTTTCAGACATGTCTAACCGTCTAACCTTTAATTTGCTCATGTTTCCACTCTCATGTTCAACAGCTGTTACCCGCATTCCACCATCGGCTTCCCCCACCCGCCACGGTTCCGGCCTTGACCACACCATCTGCCAGCACCGTCTCTGCCGTGGGCGCTGGGGTTGGCGCAGCGGGGGCTGCTTTGGTTGGCCCTTTGGCCTCCTCGCGATCCTCGGGGCCATGAAACAAGGCCAAAAACTGAGGCAAAATGGTGGATTGAACAGTACTATGTGCATACAAATAAGACATCTCTGATCATATAACAATGTAATACCAACCTAATCCATAAAAAGTAGTTGAATGTCTCTATATGTATAAATATATCATAATATTACCTAGCACATTGGTCACAAGAAGCATTTCTTAGGGTATAGTTGAACATAATATACCACTTGTTTGGACTTGATTTCCACTTAATGGATGTAACCGGCTTGACACCTGAGGATGTCCCACCAAACTTTGGGGGGACTTTTCCATTTAACGCGGCGATAGACTATAGATTTCAAGCATTCAAGTGGAGATTCGAACATGGCAAAACATGGGCGAATCACCAACAAAGAATGCGCTGCAATTAATGATATTAAGGCAACACACACACACCAAAAAAAAGTGGGGATATGACTGACATTGGTTCATGCTATAAATGGTTAATATAATGACACACACACATTAATGATATTAATGGTTAATATACAGCAGCAAAATTGCCATTGGGGGATATGACTGACAGCACGACAGGATCGGTGAACATTTGTCACTGCCGCTGGGCGTCGAGGTGGGGACTCTACATCCTCAAAGTTTAAAGGTCTAGGGAATCTCCTTGTTCTCTGATCAAAGGGAAACCCATCTCTAATGATCACATCAATATACATCAATCACCTCCATCTGGCAACTATCAAGTTTCTGCTGCAATGTGCAAACCGCAAGTTCGTGGAGGAGCAAGTTGATTGGCTCCTCCCATGGCATGATGATGGCCCCGTGGGTGCTTCTTACACATGGTTGGTGCCCCTAAACCACTGGCTTTTCCTGTTAAACATCACCACTTTTGGAACATCCGCTGGGTTTTCCTGTTAAACATCACCACTTTTGGAAAATCTATATAGTCATTTTTCCATTTTGAGAAACCCAGATGTTTCACCTAAAGAGGTGAGACATCAATTGAAAACTGTTGCTTCGCTCCGCTCGACCGCTTGTAGAATTCTCGAAGTAAGGGAAAACACAGAGATGGTATGGTACGACAAATACCATGTGTGTACGGTTCAAGATTCAAGATTATCAAGCACCACAAAATGGAGTGTTGAATATCATAGACTACATACTGTGGCTGGTTGCAAAATCCTGCACCAGCTGGTAACTATTGGCAACTAGGAGACATTGTAAATAATGGGATTTTAATGGGATGTTTACCATCTACCAACTGGTGCAGTTTTTTCGCAACCATCCACAGTATTTTCTCGATTTTATGGGTCCATTGATCCTGGAATAATTCGACCATAGGAGAAAAAAGATGATAGGCATGTACTGTACATCTGAAGGCTTTCCCACCATTCCCGCTTCCAGGAACCCATACCCCCCAGCGGTGTACACATTGACCCTTCCATGACCGACTTCGGCACCTTTCGGACTCCAGAAGTCTGGAGGAAACCAGCCCTGCGCGGTGTGGCAGGTCGGATTGCAACGTCCGAAAGACCAGGCTAGCACCGTTCGTGTATTCGTGTTCAAAACATGGCCAATCTTAGATGCTCAGCTTTTTTTTCTTTTCCGGATCGTCTACGGTAACCTTCACATTACATATTCCATGATATTTAAAGCACAAGAAAGTATCCTAACCCCCAAATATGTTTTCTCAAACAAGATTACCCTCTGGTAATTTAACAGTTCGCTATTGAAAATGGCCCAGTCGAAATAGTGGTCATTTTCCCATGAAAATAGCATGGTGGATCTTTCCAGTTCGTTTCTTGGTTCACGTTTAAACCAGAGGGTAAAACATGGTAAAACCACCATTTTCCTATGGTTTTCCTATGGTTTTCCTATGGTTTTCCACAACTTCCTATGGTAAAATCCCAGGATTTCTGGTTGCTGCGACATCTGCGACAACCGTTCCCATCTGCTCTCCTCCTGGTCGGACTTGAGCACACCGTAGGCCCAACCCGCCGCTTCTTTGGCTTTAAAAACTCCCAGCTCCTGTGCGCGAAATGGGAGATGGAGTCAGATGGAGATCAATCACACCCATAGGATCCATGTATGGTATATATGCTAACATTTGGGGTATATTGATGGTAAATGTTACCATATATACCATACATGGATCCTATGGGATATGGTTCAGAATACATTGAACTATTGGATTCCAATTGATTTCCATCAACTATTGATCAACTATTGATCAATCACCATCCCTTCAATGGATTTCCAATCTATTGGAAATATTCTCTATTTCATCATAAACAATTCCCCAATTGTTTCATGATGGAAATTTGCCAATTCATCTTATATTCATCATATATCTCCATAGAAAGTTGCCTATAATTATCAGCTTTTCTTTTGGCTTTAAAATTCCACCTTAATTGTTTCTGCAATCCACCGGACGCTGGGCACTCCTCCCCTTCTTTGAAGCTCAGGTATTCGGGCCCGAAACTGGTCCCATCCTCGGTGGGGATGGGGGGATGGATAGCTGGTTGGTGATCATCAAAATTCAACCCTCCTAGTGAATATAATAATATGAGTCACTTGGCATCATCTCTTCTATGACACGTAAAATGATGTAACATGTACATGTGGTAACTGTTTGGAGTGACAAATAGCTTTTGTCATTGGACAGTCATACCATCATCTATTTGTTTGGGGTAAACCTTTCGAACCATACCCATGTGGGAGATGAAGCAACAAAACAACGCAATTGAAGAATGGAAATTGTAGACTTCAACATAGTTCAGCAACACAAATGGAACGTTGATACGTTGATGATTATACCGTTGAATCGACGATCCAGTATCAGCCAACCGACAAAATCTGCCAAAGACTTCCCCCACTCTGGAAGCTTCGGAAGCTTCTGCTCCTGACGGGAACACTTAAGCGGAGGTTTCCTAAGTCATGGGGATATCCCAAGTTATCATCCTACTCATTAATGGTTGTGATCCATGGGAAACCAATGGTTTGGGGTATCCATATTTCAGGAAACCACCACTTGACAAACTGACGTGTGAAGGAACGAAGTGTCTTCTGGACATTTGTGAGTTGATTTGTTGAACATCTGACAAGATTCCCTTGATGATATCTGGATCTTTTTAATATACACAACGTTGTCATCGAGGCGCTCACATTTTTATGTTGAACCGCATAATTTGTTGGAGGAATAGTGTTGTTTCCATTATTTAAGCGTTGTAGGAATTCATAAATCATGGCCAAGCTTAGATAGCTGAGCATAGCTGGTTATATAGTATGCATCCCCATTCCCAGGTTTCAAACATCCACATAAATCTAGGTACAGCATATTCTCATTGTTGGTGTTCAAGCTCATACTGTGGGCAAGCAGCAAAGTCTGGCTAAGTCTGGCTCTTCTCGTGTCGGACTTTTTGGATGATGTTTTCCAACGTTCCAAAACATAGAGATTCAGCTCGGCAGTCGTCTTTTTAGTTTCAAGACCTCCAAAAAAACGGCTGGTTTGGCAAATGATGTTCCTTTTCAATAGAGTTCCTCGTTTTGTTCTCTATGATCATACCCAACAGTACAGTGATAGCCATTTGGGTTCTATTTTTTCGGGGGTTCATGTTCCTTGCGCCGTCACAAACCATTTCCCAACTGCCTCCAACAGCGGCAGTGCGCCCGCCCCAAGTGGAGCCATGGCGATGACGACAAAAAAAGTTGCTGAGTCGAGGGATGAAGGGTGGAAAACCATGTTGGGTTCTGCTGGGTTTATGATTTCCAGGATTTTCTCATGATGTTTCAAACATGTTCAAATTAGATATTGACGCTATGGAATATGATTGACATTGATTGACAACAATCATGTCATGACCATGACATACCATGGCAAGCTTAGGGATCTCGGCCCATCGTCCAGGAGGACTCCAGGAATTGCCTCCGGTGGCCACTTGCGAAGGACATGGCCAGAGTGAGTGGTCTGCTATCGCTTGTAAAGGTTTGCACTTCCATGCTATGCGTAAAAATAGGATATCGGTAGGGAAGTCCCCTATTGGTTGTGAAGGTTTTCACACAAATTTGAAGATCCCAAGTCCACTCCCTACTACTTTTGTCTGCTGCTGATTTTGTCGGTTACTCACACGGCCTAAAAAAGTGCATTCATACCCATAAAGATTTGTCTCATCATAGCTACTAATAGATATCGGTAGATACTCTGCCCCAAAAAAACTCCATGAATCTACCCTCTGGTAAACGTTTACATAACTATGGAAAATCACAATTTTTTTAATGGGAAAACTCACTATAAATGGCCATTTTCAATAGCTATGTTAGTTTACCGGAGGGTACCATTAATCAAGGGTCTACCCACTTTCCAGTTGATCCAGTTGCCCCAAAGCTCCAACCCTTTTCCACTTAGCAAGTCGACACACACCGGTCCCCAGTCGCACATGGGGCCCTTCGGACCAGGGTGGAGTTGGCCAAAGCGGCGCGAGTCTCTGAATAACTTGTGACACAGAAACCTACAACTGGCCTTAAACTCATTGGGCCAGGTCTCAGAATTGCCACTTTGTCATCTCCAGATATGTTAAATCTTCGTTGTTTTTCACATGGGGCATACAAACAAAAAAAACTCCAAAAACGGCGATTTTAAGCATGGGATCCAGCTTGATTCGTATTGAATTATGGTCCAAATTTTGAGACCTCGAAATGGAACATCAACGAAACGCGGCGGCGGCCGTTTAACGCACGGGCTTCCGTCTTCGAAGCCGACCGACCGACCCTACACAGACCGCGCTACCGGGCATCCGTGGCACTTCATGGGCCATGGGCCAACTGAATTGGAGCTGCACTTTGCTTGTGGATTAAAAAACATACCAGCAACGGCAGCGAATAAAGTCTGGAAGTATGATAGATATTGTTTTTTTTCGTTTCCATGAAAATTGTGTGTGTGTGTGCTTTTTTGATCTTTTTTGAAGGGATCTGTTGTTTTTATTGACATCTTCCATCCAATTTTTGCATCTGAGTCCGACCATATCCCCAGAAAATGGTGGTTTTAACATGCGAAAATAAACGCCCCCCAGAGGTATCCTGGGTAGCTCAGAGGGAACCTGGCGGTCGGCGGAAATGTGGTCATTTTTTTACGGTAACAAATGGTGATTTTAAAAAAAGCCTCTGGTAATCTAAGATATGGGGATGGGTCAAAACCTTGTACCCCTGTAGTTCACATCAAAATAGCTGGGTTAAAATGGATGTTCATCCCAGTAAAAATGGTATTAATAGGTATTGATCCATACCCATATGGAAAATCAGCATGTTTTTTTTTGGTGCATTTTTTTTTTTTGAACTTGTCAAACATCACAAAGGGCCATTTTCCATGGCTGTCCAAGGATTTCTGGGGGGCATGATGTTGTCCAGGCAAAAACTCGGAACACAACATGGAAGCCTCAAAACACAAGAACAACAAACTTAAGACAAACATAGACAAACGTTCAAACAACATTGGACATAACACCTGGAACTCAGAACTTAAAAACCCAACATATCCATGAATCACCAAAAGATCATTAATGTCATGACTCAAAAAAAAAAACACCGTGACTCCATTCTCAGCCTGCCTCAGTCTCGCTCTTCATCCTGGCTGCTCCGGCTGCTGAGTCCCGATGATGCGCTGGAACCTGCGTTCAGCAGCCAGGGGAAAAATATGGTGGTCTAATGGTGGTTTTTGAATGTGATTCAATTGGCATTTCATGGTAATGTATATGGTTATGTATGGTTATGTTTAACACCAAACAACAATTGGAGGTGTCTAGTTATTGTGGTTATATAAGATGATAATCGTTAAATCTGGATGTTAAACCAGTCATTAATGAGGAATGGGGGATGGGACTATTGATAATTTGTTAATAGTTGTGATGGGTCATTTCCCCATTCCCTACTAAGAAAAACAGGGGGAAACAATCAAATAAAGGTTTCGTCTTTTATCAGCAAAAGAACAAAAACGGAGGACAATATTTTAAAGAAACTGGAGCCACCAAACATTGGGTGTGGGTGGGCTAAACGTGCAACATCAAACAAACATGAGGCAAATTGATGAAACAACCGGAGGGAAAAATGAAACATACATTTCATGAACCAAAGAAAGGAGCATCTTCAGCCCAAAGTGGAAGCAGGCGAGTCATGTTCCAGGGTTTTGACTCTGAAACATCTGTACTTTTTTTTTGGCAACCTGACCTGGCAATACGGTTTTTGGCGATGTAAGGATCAACGCACAAACAGGCACAAATATGTTTCACAAGTTCATACATGTGTCATGTTCAACGACAGAGGCTATCCTGGTATGTTGAGTCAGCAGAAGTGAAATACGCTGTCTATTCGGATGATTGTTGGTAGCTTAAAAATCCACCCTAAGGACTATGACGACTATGACGTCCTCTGCCCCTTTATGTCCCAGCTATGAACCGGAAACTTCTGCCTTGATCTTGATGGTATTTTCGGAATGTTGAAAGATTGCATGACCAAACCCAAGCTACAGAGCTTTGCATCAAAATTGAACTGTTTCAACAACTAAAATTAAAAAGCCATCTCTGTTATCAAATGCCAGTGTTCTGGCCCTGAACATCCCAAGGAGGAGCTCGCTATCTCAAGCCGGTCAAGCCCCTAATAAATGGGAACCCACTCTATATCTACATCATTCTACATATTCTACATCCAAAAACATTGTCTCTTATGTCCGGAAATCATTGCCACAATCATTGAGGGGTTTGAGGTTTCCAAGGTGGTAACAAAAAAACTAAACCCTCTGGTAATTTGTTACGGTTTGCTATCGAAAATGATCATTGAGTTCGTTGATTTACTATTGTAAATGGTGATTTTCCATAGCAGAGCAAACTGTTAGTTTACCAGAGGGTAAATTGCTTCCCACAGTTTCTCCATGACTCCGCCTTTTGAAGAGGTTCCCAGTCGGCTTTCGTTTTGGTTCCTGGGCCACTGGGCAGCCACCAGCTGTATACCTCATGTAACATAGAAGTAGCCCCCATTTTAGGACACCTCCATGTGAAAATATTGGACTTCTAACACCAACAATCCATATTAATGGAATGTGATATATATATACATAATGAAATATATATACTTATGATGGATATATATATATATTAATATTAGGGGTTTGATTGAAAATGGAATACCCAAAAAAAAATCCATTGAATTCATTGGTTCATCATCATCATCCTTAAACGTCCATGTGGGTATAGCCCATTGACACACCAGCAACAAACATTAGGATTGACCAGCATGAAGGAAAATCGTCGGGAAAGGTACTGCATATAATGTTCAGATGTGTGTATACCTATCTCAAAGTGCATATTACCATATATTAGCTAAATAATCCTAGATGTGTATATATATATGTGTCATATTAATTACTCCATATATATATATAACGTTTGTTTTAAATCATCCATTCTTGGGGATTGTCCATTCAGCAGCTATTGAATAGAAATGTGGAACCCCCCAGAGCCGTGAGTCTTGCCCATCTTCTTCACTGCCCTGGTCAGGATCTTCTCCATCCTTTCGATGCGGCAGTCCTGGCTGAAACCGCGTCGTGTTGCCACATGGCCACGGGGAAACATGGGGAAACATAGCGGAAACATGGAAAACACTGAAAAAGAACATGAACAAAATATGGGAAACAAACAACAGCTACTTATATATATATATATTTATATTTATATATATGATATGATATGTTAGATCGATATAAATCCTTTTGATGATTAGCTTGATTCGCTAGTGGATAATATCTTTACAAAACGGAACTGAGATCCATACCTGACCAACGATATCCCGCCGGCAAAAAATCATCATTTTCCCAGTGGAAAAACAGCTCCGACCTCGTCATATTCTTGCTCCTGTCGCATCAAGATGAAGCCCCGGCTGATATGCATAAAATCACGGATTTAATGGGCATTTCATGGGATATATCCCAACAATTCCCAACATTTATAGGGAATTATATTGTTTCATGTTGGTTAATGGAAATTGAGCGGGCAACTCAACCAACATGAAGCAATTTTCTAACCTTCCTGCCGTCGGGTTCCCGTCTTTTCGTAGCTCCAACTGGCTCCCAATGGCTAATCAGGATTATGGATAGTTAATGATAATTACCCATAGCATATCGACTATTATTGGATTGTATAACCATAAACAGTAATTATCCATATTCCCGATTCCCAATGATTGTATTATTGGATTAGTAATGATAAACACTCCCGCATAACCACTGGATTCTATGGCATTTGCACATCCCTATCTGCAAATGTCATATCAGTTGTTCACGAAATCGGTAGATCTTCAGTGCCATGCCATCAACGAAATGGCACTATTTGGCACTTAGCATGACTTAGCATCTATAAATCCGAAGAAGCAATCGTAGTCCAAGGACACCTTAAACTTAGCAAACACCAAAGTTGGAAGGTGACATCAATACGAAAAAATGCCAAGAATATCACTTGGAACAGAAACAAACATACCCTCTGGTAAACAAACATAGCTATTGAAAATGGTCATAGAAATAGTGGATTTTCCCATTATTATCCCATTAAAAATGGTGGATCTTTCCATAGTTTTTTGTAACGTTTACCAGGCCGGGTATCTGACGGACCCCGAACAACATCTTTCACTCGGCGCCCTCGGCTGCCTCCGGCCAGGGCATGGTCGCAGCAGTGGAGCCTCCGTATCTCTTGATGCTATCAACCTGAGCGTAGCAAGGATTGGGCACCAGGTTACCGGTTGGGCACCAGGAATGGACGAACTGGAACTTGAGAATCACATGGAATCTCCCTTAAAATGGTGAGAATGATGAGATCAGAAAATATCAGAAATCTGCTTCGTGATTGGGGTAGCATTCTGTGGTGCTTCGAAAAACGGTCATGGAAGCATCTTTCATCAGGAGCCCATCCGAACAAGAGACCTGGCAAAACTCCAAAGCTATTTCCACAAATACATCAGCTACCCCTGCAGAGAATCATCATGGGATGTCCACACATCATGGGTATATATTGACATATATCTGGGTAAATGGAATCATATTTCACTAATCTGAATTAAGGCCATAAAAGGGGATGCTTTCCCTTACTAACCATGATTCCAGATATATTAACCCATATTAACCCATATTGACCCTATATGAATGGTGATGACCATCCCATTGAACTTGACCAATCTGATGGTCCCCTCGGATTGACCAGTCCTCAGGTCCCCGTACGTTCGTCGGATTGAGATTGGCCGGTTCAAGGAGTTGCATACCTCCCGCCAAACCAACGTCGCCTCGGGTTGTCACGTTGGATCCAGTGCAAGGCTGGACATGACTATCATGACTTGTGAGTTTTCTTGGGATGCTATAACAATGACGTGGTGTGTATATATATAATGTCAATATAGTATCTTCCTAGAAATCGAGGCACCAACATATCCCGAATTGAACTTACACTTGGCGCTCCCGTATTTGCAGGGGAATTTTGTCTCTTGATTGGGGGTTGAAGGTAGTGGACCCTGCGCTACTGGTCGCGAAGGAGTGCAAATTTGGAATTTGAAGACGGGAGAGCGACAACAAACGGAGGGTGTACCCTCCGGTAATCAAACGTGGCAAGGGAAATCCCCTATAAATCTTATAAATGGATATCATACTATATAAATGGAGGCTTTGATGGGAAAATAATCGAACTAAATGGGGCAATTTTGCAACGTTTCGGGTTCTAGTGGACTCCAGTCGCCCGGGTTGCTGCAACAAGTGATGAAGTGATGCTGAACGTGACATTTGACAGTAGCCATGTAGCCACTGGTTGGTGGTTTCAACCAACCCCTCTGAAAAATCATGGAGTTCGTGGGTTGGGATGATGACATTCCCAATATATGGAAAAATAAAAGTCATGTTCCAAACCACCAACCAGGCCATGTAGCCATGTAGCCATTTAAAGTAACACCGTTTTGTCCCAACAGTACAGGCAACTTTGTTGTTCATGGAGACATGGAACATCCTCCGAGAATAAGAACTGCATCACTGCTGCAAATTCTGCCTAGAGCACCTACCACCCCACCTGTCGATTCGGAAAAATCACCTGGCCTTCATTGAACTCCATGCGCTCTTCGAAGTTCAATTTATCCTGGGCAGGGGAACTGGCAAACAACCACGACCAGTTTGGGACAGCTACGGAAAGGCATCAGCTGGAACTGCGTCAGGAATCCAAAGAGACTCTAGCTCTAACATGCAACCATGTGTTTATTCATCTTGCTTTCGGACCAAACAACCACATAATGGTAGACATTCATATTCGGAAATAGTAATTCCTCCCCATGTAAATATCCCATCTGGTTATTTAACTTAGCCATGGAAAATCACCATTTTAATAGGTAAACCATCTATTTCTATGGGTCATTTCCCATGGCTATGTTAGTCATAACCAGAGGGTATCTGATACAAATACACAACAAACGGAATCATATTTTGACTTTTGGCTTCACCAGTTTTGATCCCAAAGCCACAAAAACCCTCTGGCAGACTTCTGCCAGTTTGGAAGGTGATGAAAACTATTCACCTGCTAAATACACTCCTCCAAGTCATGTCCAATTTATTGCAGTTTCAACGAGAGAATGATGATTCTGGAGCACTTTTAGTACTTCACTCAGCTGAAATACAGCTATTTTGGGGTAGTTACACACTCCTACTAGTCATCGTTGCACTGAGGTTTCAGTGAGACCGTTACAATTTATTCCAAGGATTGACTGCTTAAGCATTAAAACAGGAGCTATTCCAGTTTCAAACAAAAGTTCTATTTCCCAACATAGCAATTAACAGCATTAACATAACTTCCATTAACTGTGTTTGGAACACTTTGGAACTATATTTACTACTGACAAATCCTAACAGTTACCTTCTCTGTCATCAAACATGGCCTGCTGGACGGGTCCCCATTTGGATGATTTTCCGAAGCAAACCTCCATGGCTAGTTCGGTGATGTTACCATATTTTCATATTTTATCATATATTACCAGATTTTCCTATGATTTTCCTATGATTTTCCCATGACTTTCGTTTGGGGATTTGGATGGATTTGGGATTTCCCAGCGGGATTTGCCACGTTTGAGGGTCCACCGTAAAGCGTGTCAAGTTCCCACATCAGCCAGGCTTCGGCAAACTTGCGCCATCGCCGATGAGAAATGGATGCAACCCTCAGGGTGGGTTGTTGGTTGACCGAGGCACTCAGCATGAGTCCAAAATCTCGCAAAGGGATAGGACATTTATCAGCAAATATGGGGGGTTATCAACATGGGAATGAATTAAGCAAAGACACATGCAAATGCGAGGTTTCATCAACATGAATCAATCAACATTTTGATGGACTGATCAAGCACAGTAACATCATTTTCGATGCCAAGGGACGTGTCCAACGTGATCTTGCCTGAAGCCGAAGACGCAACGGCTTTCGCTTAAAAATCATGAGGGAACACTACGAAGGGACTACTAATCTGGGGTGGTATACACTAAATAGATGGGTATATGATGGTATATGAAGCATACTCAAGCAACATTGCTTTTTCGGTGTCCCAACTAGTGGCTTGCAGAGTGAATCACATCATGAACACAGAGTTCATCGTCAAAACGGGAAACCCACAAACATCATCCGGGGATTAGTAAAATTAGACCCATTTTTGTTGATGCAATCCCCAAGTATCCGAGTATAGTCATAATCCTACAGTATACAGTGATTGCATAATCATTGTATATTGTAGATTGTAATTTATATATAACATATTGTATATAGTATTGCGTATTATATTATATTAGAATATTATATGTGTACCAGAGGGTATATCCCATTGATATCCCATCTCATTGAATGACTATAAAGTTCCATGAAATCCTGATAAATCCCATGATTTTCCATCGTTTTTTGTAGGTAATATACTCATATAACCTCTACATTTTAGAACGGTCGTAGCTGAAATTGTTCATCCACAGCCTCGATTGAGGCGAGCGAAGCCCACCATGTCCTCAGACGCGAACAGCGCCATGGCGCCATGGCGCCATGGCTGGCGGCTGTTGAAACAGCGCGGCTTCAAACAGCAAAAAACGCGACATGATGGAGAAATGGTGCATAAATGGTCGATAAATGGTGGATAAATGTGGATTGTATGGGATTTTACTGACAAAACTTGTGCTTTACCTAGCTGGCTTCACATCAATATGAAGGGAAAACCAACATTTTTCACAGCGGCTGGGTACACCTACAACCATGAACAGGTTACTGTCCATGATATGGGGGCTGAGAGAAAGTTGTTGTGTGGAAGATTTGCGGCAAGAATTTGGGCAACAATTCATTATGAAAAACAGGATGCTTTCTTAGGGGGGCTACCACCAAACCAGGTGTTGATTGATGAAACCAGACTGCGAGAACAGGTTAATCATGACATGGCCAAAGTCAGATGCCCTTCGAAACGCGATTCTTTATATAGTTGGTTGGTACATATTACATATCCCCATGTATGGCAAACACATGTATCATACACAGATAGCATCAACGTGCCCATGCCATGGGTCATTAAATGTCCCCATTGAACATCACCCAACCATTAGATTCCATTAGGTATATGGTCTATAATGGCTACTATAAGGTGATGTCCAATATTCCCAAAATGGGACATTTACCAACCCC
>Ga0126342_10015145_pt1 | contig 13532 bp, 14 predicted proteins | sample Cyp1metagenome_FD_92528 | JGI IMG/M metagenome (GOLD analysis project Ga0126342, IMG submission 92528) | Coral microbial communities from Lord Howe Island, Old Settlement Bay, Australia - Cyphastrea 1 metagenome | ecosystem: Host-associated > Invertebrates > Cnidaria > Coral ...
GCGAAAAGATGGCAGCATCGAGATGAATGATTTGGCCCCTGGGATCAAGCCGAAGAATATCACAGAAGCTTTGACGATTTCTGAAGGTATGACAGTTCTGATTGTGTTATATATATATATATATTTATACAGTATATATTTATTTAGTTATTTATTTCTCTCATTGTAAGTCACACTGTTGTTTTTTTTTAGATTCTCACTGCACCATTTCCAAAGTTGGGGCAGGTTGCTGCCTTGGCAATGCTGCGGGTGAGGACATGCCAGAGAGTTGTGGAGTGAATGATGTCGCACCAAACAAACGGGAGATACGGGAGGTGAATGTCCAATGACATGTAATATATATATATAGCTACATATAGCATCATATATAGCTACATTACTGAAAATTGAGTGCCTCAATTTTTCTCCGCAAGATAGCTGCAATTTGTTACATCTCCGTTTTTTTCCATGACGCAACATGCACAGTCCCCGTTCCATAGCATATATATATATATCCAGCCATCCATCCATCCATCCATCCATCCATCCATCCATCCATTTTATCTAGTAGAGTCCTAGCTGACTTTCCATATACCCTCTGGTAAACAGCCACATAACTATGGAAAGATCCACCATGCTATCAATGGGTAAATCCACTATTTCTATCACCATTTTCAAGTTCGCAAACTGTTAGTCATTACCAGATGGTGATAGCCATTAAAATCACAGTTTTTGTTAGTTTTTTAAATCCCATTAAACCACCATTAAACCACCATCTATGGAAGGTAAATACCAGGATTCCATAGCTGGCTCCCAGGATTCCCTCCATGTCTGCAGCGTTGCGTTCCACGTGGCCCATCTTTGGGATCCTCGCTGTGATCCAACAGTCGCCTGGTGGACGGTTGGGGCCACTGGTTGAGGATGGAACGGTAGTTGTTAAATCTTGCTACAGTACATAGAATATATGTATGTATGATATATAATACGGATATGCGTGCACACACACACAGATATATATATATATACATATATATATATGGCTCCCCTCTAAGAGTTAAGAAACCTGTAGCAGGAGTAGTAGTAGGAGTCGGGACAACATCTTTTTCCCTGGCGCCATCCCCCATGCTGCTGGCCGGGGTCGGCGGATATATATATATATATATATTGTGAATCTAAATCGAAGCTGAGCTCGTCATACTGTGCAATATGATTCGTGCCATATAGACTAATATCGTACAGAACATCGGATAGTCTTGGTATACAGGGTAAATGGTCTGTAAGATCACCACCCTTCTGGTCATCGCAACCAGCAAGTGTCGACACATCATGGGATCACCATGCCACTTTGTTAGTATAGTATAGTACTGTAGATCATCCAATAGTACTTTCTTAGTATGGTATAGTACTGATGATCACATCATTGGATGATCATCCAGGATCATTCCCAAATGGTACTTTGTTAGTATTCCATAGCACCCTCTGGTAAACTAACATAACTATAGAAAATCACCATTTTTCATGGGTAAATCCACTAGAAATGGCCATTTTCAATAGCTATTTTGACATAACCAGAGGGTAATCCAAGTGATGAAGTCCCCTAAGATCCCACCAGTTTCGGTCCAGGAAGCTGCTGAAGCTGGGAGCCGGTGCCTCCGATGCGCCCGGGGCGGCGCTGAAAGATGGGGCCACTTTTTGGCGAAAGCGAGAGCTGTTCATCATGGCTATTTAAGTAACATGGGGATTTGACATGATTTGACCAACTTGGTATATACACTATATATATATAAATAGATAACCAATGATGATTGCTGATTCGGGTTGGTGGTTTCAGTTGTTTTTTCCCCAACAAATAGGGGAAAATGATCCCGAGTGACTAGTGTTGTTCGGAGGGTTGACACCACCAGCCAGTCATGACAAGACTCAGGGACATTATGTCACACTTACTATGTATATATGTAACTATATGCATATCTCTATAGATTGGTTTATGGTTGCGTCGCAAGACCTCAGAACAAACCTTTCAAACAGCACTTCCGAGGGAGAAGTCTCGGAGATGTTTGTGGCCCAGGCCGCGCCCTTCAGCGAAGCGCTGCTTCAATTTGCCAGTGGGGACTCCCAACTGAAACTGCTTTGACCTTCCTGAACCACACAGATGCAACACGGGGGGTACTGTACATGTGGACAACCCAATGCCATAAACAAACTACCATTTGGGAATGGTTTATATACTTTATACATTTTATACCACCCATGAAAATGAGGACTTTGGGGATGGTTTACAATTGGGTTTACCACATTAGGGTCTTTAGTCATAGCCAAGCCCTAGGGCTTTTCGCAGGTATTTGCGATGAAGGGCAAGTTCTCTTCCAGCATCTCAGCGCCTGGTTGGAGGCCTTTTCGGTCATCCCAGAGCAGACGAGGCTTCAGAAGGTTTCAAAGTCTGACCGGGTTGGTTTTTCATGGTTATTTATGGTTATGGTTATTGATGGTTATTGATGGTTATTGATGGTTATTGATGGTTTTTCATTATCCTGCACCCTCCCGAAGCACTGCAAAAATGACCACGGCAGGGCGAGCCACTGCCGTTCGCAGCTCGTGCCTCGGCGACTGTCGATGTATCAGCTTCATCGATTTCATCTTTTGGGCACTGAACATCTCCATACTTCCCATTAATCCCATCCCCGTCATACTATAGGCATCCCCAGTCTATGGTCCCAAATATCTCCCTTAATCCCCAAACCATGGTTTCCGGATATTTCCGCGGAGTGTTTCATATGAATTGGGGGAAGGGATTACTTCCCTACCCCCTTCGAAGATCTGAGAGCTACCATCCGCTGGCTCGAGTACCTGGACCACGGTAGCAGTGAAGCACCTCCACCATGGGGGAAAGCGATGCGACGCGTGGTGATGCCGAAACGATCTGCCAGGAAATCCGACGCGTGGGCGGCAAGGACTGCACAGCAACGTTTCCAACTTCTGTGGCCGTTTCCAGATGTTTCACATGTCCAGGAGTCCCCAGGGGGGTTTATTGGGTAATAAAATCCTTGGGAATTCCTATCATTGCGGTCAACTTGTTGGACCTTCCAAGTCCAGATGGTCTACTTGGTGTTTCCATCGCAAGTGGCTTGGTTCATGTTGGTTCACCCCGACATTGCCCCACTGAATTCACCGGTGTCAGGACCGGGTGACCTATGGCGAGTTGATGAGCGACCCGGCGGTACAGCAATCCTTGGGGACGGAGTTGAAGGAGGCGATTGCAGCACCTTGGTGTCGGACATGGGCCACGTCGGCCACGTTTTGATGGCTGGAAGATCCACCAACCACGGATTGCCGGAGGCTATTTGTTGGGAAAAATAAAGGTGCCCAATATGTACCTGAGAATATCAAGATTACCATGCTTTGTTCTGGGAATGTGATAAATGATGGTCGGTTGATGATTTGCGGGGTGATATTTTTTGTACCATCCAATATTGGGGAGTGTCATAATGGATCTGAAGGAACCAACTAGCACAATGGAATGACACAGGATTTTGAACACGCCTCTAAAAACCCTTAAGCTGGATGAATTCTGGTTAGCAAAGGGAACCAGATCACCCCAAATGACCGACCCTTCGTGGTGAAATCTATTTATTCAGCCAGATTATTTCAAGTTGGTGATGGGGCAAAACCCTAGATAAGCATAGATAAGCTGCAAAAAATCGGTTGAATATGGGAACCACACACACAGATATATATATATATATATGTATGTATATTCAATAAGATCATATGACCTCAAGAATTTTGAGTTGGGTGAAGATCACAATCTTGAGAGATCATTCTGGCCATATTCCTTCCCCCAATGCCACATAAAACTTCCCAGGTTGGTATCACAGACCATCCCTGTGCTTTGCCAAGGTCGCCCAAGAGAAGGGCCTGCTGACCTTGGAAGGCTCCCTGGATGACGATGCAGCGCTGCTGATGTTGACTGCAGACACAGAAGTGGAAGAGCCTGCAGAGGCCGTAGCAGAGCCAGTGGCTGAAGAGCCCGCAGCAGTTCAGGAACCCCCGGCGGCTGAGGAGCCACCGGCAGTTGAAGAACCTGCGCCAGCGGAGGCACCGGCAGAGGAACCTCCAGCAGAGCCAGCAGCTGTGGAGGAGCCGCCAGCTGAGGCAGTTGAGGAGGCTCCAGCTGAGAAGCCACAGTCAGAGCTGGTGCCAGAGCCAGCACCAGCACCAGCACAAGCTGAAGAAGCCAGTGAGTCTGCAGGTGGCGAAGTGTTGTCCTCCACCACTTCTGCTACGGACTCTTGGCTGGACAGCAATGGCAGTTGGCCCTGGGGTCAACTTGGATGTTCAGAACCACACATATAATCCAGAAACATTATGGTTCATTATGGTTGCAGCACGCCCCATTGCAAATCACTGCGGGGGTCGGGCTTGCCATGGCCCCCAAAAATCTCCAAGCCGAGGTGAAGAAGACGGAGGATGGGAAGTGGAAGGTGGACACGGGCTACATCGACTACCGCACCAAAGATCCCAACAACCTGGAGCCTCGCAGGGGGACCGTCCTGGATGCTGCAGCACCTGCAGGGGCCGTAGTCGGACAGAGTAGTAGAGATGAGGATGGCAAGTTCAAGGTTGATACCTCCTACATCAATCACCGCACTGGTGAGGCCCAAAATTGCAGAACAAGTCAAACTGAATGGCACATACTTGAGGGTGTTGACCCATTTTCTTTTCTTTTCCATGTATTCAGAGGGTTTCATGTAGTCAATTGACATCAAGTAACATCATCTAAAGACAACTGACATTAACAAACATTGACTAGTAAATAGCACCAACTATATGAACTGTATAGAAGAATCATGAGTAAACTAACATCAACCAACATCAACGAATCAACGAACATATCATTGGGGTGCCAGGTGGATCGTCTCGAGGGTCGACGCTCGGTGCTGGGCGGACCTGATGCCATGATGGCGCACTCCGCAACGGTGAAGAAAGACGATGGCAAATGGAAGGTGGACACTTCGTACATCGGACCCGGGCCTCAGACGGAGAAAAACGCGACCGGGGGACCATGACGGAACAACACTTCTTACACCGAGAACATTTCTGGAAACCGGAAAAAAGAAGCACCAACTGGTGGGTGCCAGCCTTCCTATTTTAAATGGCATCACTAATAAGTTGGCTGGAAACACAATTAAATGACACAAGGATTTCTTGCAGATGCACATTTCTATGGTGCCATGTTCCCTTCGCGTGATTCTCAGGTCATCGCACGGGTGACACAGACAACCTGACCCGAAAAGAGGAGAAGCAAGACGAAGCACAGTATGCGGATCCAATGGCAAAGAAGTACAGTCATGATGAGTTGAAAGCAAGCCAAGGTGGCTTGGCTCATGCTAAGGCCTCATGTTGGCCGCAATGCGCATTGCAACATGTTCATACATGTTCAACATGCTGCACGATGCAAAAGGCCACGTTCGCTAGCGTTGCCCAGGTAGACCTGCGGATGTGGATCCTGCCCGGAGGGAGCAATACCTCTCCGAGTCGGACTTCCAGAGCCTCTTTGGGATGTCCATGGCGGACTTTCTGAAGCAGCCCAAGTGGAAGCAGCAAAATGCCAAGTCACTTGGCACGTTGGCCACTGTGGCCATGGCTTGAGCGTCTGGTTATGTCCGGTTGAGAAGATGCCAACTGGCATAAGAACATATAAGAACGCATCAAATAGCTATGCAGCTATGTTCTGAATCTGTGTGCCTTGATGATCTTGATGTGGCTTGGGGTCCAAAGAAATTTCTTCCCAGTGCTGAGATTTTCCAGACATTTTCTTCCGCTGCGCTTCGCCCAGGAAGTCCAAGGACCTCTTCTGATGGCGACCGGGTCAAGGGGCTGGGTCGGCCAGGTCGGGCCATGAAGCGTCGTTTCGGCAGGTCGAAACAGAAGCAGATCCCTCAATGGTGGGAAAAACATGGGAAAATCATCTATCTATATATTATAGTATATCTATAAATGGTGGGAGATGTTCTGAAATGTTCCAGCCATGAAGCTGACACCGGAAGATAAATGTTGATAATGTTGGCTTAAGATATCCTCAGATCTACATGGGCGTTGTTCTGCCTTGTTGTGCTGTCTCCGGCGCTTCTCGTGCCAGCTGCGAATGTCTCAACATGGAGGCTCCGTTCAAGAGTTCAGAGCTCCCACTAATGCTCATACCGCACTCTATCTAGTTCTGGAGTGAGCGACGCAGCGACGCTCTTGCTTTTGGCCTCATCCGAATTGGCATACCAATGAATCCAAAATGTTAAACGTGGGACTTGGTCCTTTTGAAGTGCACACAGCTCGTTTGCAGAGCTGTGACGTCCCTGCCACAAAATTGTCCAGATGATGAGTCGAGGAAAGGCATAGATTTAGTTTAGTGCGCATATCTATGCCCTGCCCACAACCCACATTGATGTCCCTATCTTGATGGTCCCCGTCCATTTAATTGGGTGATCTGCACGAGGGCTCGATCATATCAGGAGGTTTGTGCCGGTTTCTTATCGGCCGAAAGACAGAGTGATTCGCAAGGTCGCTCACATAGCTTCAGCCTCGCTAGGTTTCCGCCGGATGACATTGAGTTGTCTCAAAATGTAGCTGTGCAGGACTTGGAATCCTTGGAAAGAGGCCCTTTCCCCTCTTTCCAACACGCTTAAAGACTGCATGACTATCTACATTTGTTTGTGATACAGTGGTGCCCCCATGGGTGAATAATACTTTTTGACACTGGGATGACAAGTGATATATGTCAAAACATCAAACCTGGGGAACCAGGGGCATCTATCGACCCATCGGCGCATTCCCTCACCACCGCTTGATCTTTGGACACAGTGCAGGTCTATTTGGTCACTGTGCAAACCCAAAGATCGCTGCATGTGTATCATTCGCCTTCTTGGGTAATTCATCACTATACCCGAACATATCCCACACAGAAAGGTGAGTACCTTATTTTTTTGGGGGGCAGTGGGGGTATACCATAACACCCCAACATGTCAGACCAGAATCGATATGGATCTGTTTGAAAATTGGGAAAATGCCCAAACTCGGTTTTCCAACCAGTTTCAGAGAAAATAATCATTCAACATCATTCATCATCATACGTTAGGACTGGATGATGAACTATTACGATGTTGAATGGTGGGTTATCATTAACATCATACAGGATGGTGCCCCCCAGTGATAAGTTGGTTTATAAACGGTTATAAACCCCATTAACATCCATTAACTATAGTTCTCCCTGCCAGAAACCATAGATTTCACTTGTAAGGCACCTTGCCACTAGGACGATTAAAACCCCACCATTTTTTGGGCGATTTCCCCTGATGGATCTAGGCCTCGATGCTCTGCATCTCCTCCGCCGTGGACCGGGACCTTGCGATGGCCAAGCGCTGGCCGTGGCGCGGCTGATGGCTGCAGGAGTGCTGAGGCGGGCATCTGGGGGTCGGTGATACAGTGGATGGAAGAAATCTTGCACCAGTTGATAGGTGGTTTATCCCATTGTTTATAGGGTTTCAACATGTTTCAACCATCCGGTTGGTGGTGCAGGATGTATTCCATCCACTGTAGTGATGGGAATGTAGAACTGGGTTATGCAGATGTAACGTATTTTTTTAATGTTCAATATATATATATATATGTATGTATGTATATAACTTTTCAGTAATATGTAGTAATAGATTGTACTGTACTCGTACCAAGCATTTCTATTCAAGAATATCCAGTCACGGCGAGTTGTTGCACAGTTTTCGCTGTCGAATTGGCACCCAAAAGGCTTGACGTAGAGCCCAGCATCCGCCGAGGTCAGACGTTTGGCCTTCCCCGAACGTCAGCCAATGGAGGAACGACTTGAATCGCCACCTAAGCTGAACGATGGAGGGAGGTGCATGACCCCCCAACAAGGCCTGCCTGGGAATGCAAGATCAGAGAAAAGGAGGGTCGAAAACTGCCAGCAATTTGGCACTTGAGGTCTTGAGGCAAATGACCAAGTGCTCATCATTGGTGAATTCAGATGGTCCAAAAAATTGAAAAAGCCGGCCCTGTTGGGTTCCTGACTCCTGGCGACCTCTGGCAACCTCTGGCGACCCGAGGCTTGCTGACCTTTTTGGACCGAAGTCTCCTAACCACAAGCTGGAATCGCATGGTCTTCAGTGGTGGGGGAGCCCAGATCTGATGGAAAGTCACTGACTTTTGATGTTTGAATTTCCCCATTTGGGACGATAGCGGCTTGTCGACTGATGGATACTGGGGCTGTTACAATTTCAAAAAATCATGGAACATTGATCCCTGGCGCAAGGATGGCCCTTACTAGCGGTTCTACATCGCTTACAAGAGGCCGCTTTTCATGTCCATGTCCTGCGCCAGCCACAGACTGTCGTCAGGATGCTAACTTCAAATCTACTGGGATCGGCTCAAGAATACCCATGCTTGCCAGTTACGCATGAAAACCTGGGTGCCTTTGAACACGTACCCAAATGCAATTTTAGCAAGTGACATCCATGCTTTTGCTGGCTCAATCACAATTTTTGCTGGTAAAACCATGTAAAACCTCATGTTTGCTGGTCAAATCAACATTTGCGTTGGTTAAGTCCCCACATGTTCCCTCCCTGATTGGGGCTTGGCTGTTTCCCTCATTCTTTCACCAGCCAGGCCCACTTCCGCGACGCCGTGTGCGAAGCGGCCGGCGGCTATGCCTTGCTGAGTCGGGCGGTGCCATCCAGTGTGACCCGCCATGCATACATCAATGACTAAGTAAGGACATAAATCAATAAACACACACACACTGCTGATTTTAAGACATGTGTGTATACTTATATAACTGACTATCCACCGATATATATATATATACACATACACATATCATTACATATCTATATAGTATACATATGTATACATATGAACATCTATACGCACTTATGTCTGCATGTGTATATTTGCATCTATACTGTATCTATTCCATGATTTAGTATGACCAAAAATGATTTGGACGACTTTCTGGGACTGGTTGAAGCCACCAAACAGTCATTTCTGGGCCCTGAAAGCATCCTGACAGCTCGCGAGGTTTGGCTTTGCGTGAGCCCTGGTGAGGATCTGGTTGCAGAGAGGCGGCATGGTGGTGGAAGGGCGGATCGCAGTTATTGAACCAAGATGCGAACGGTTTTCGATGTCAAATCTGTGGTAATTTTTAAAGGTCGCCAAGTACAGATTTCTATATATTCCTGTTTAAGTTCTTAGTTCCAAGGATTCCAATTGACAGATCTTCAGACGGTTTTCAAAAGGTTCAGGAAGCCACTCCAAAAAACGTCAATTCAACAAGGCCCTGCAATTTGGATTTTTACTTTCTATTATTTTTTGGGGATTTTCAAAAATATACCTCTACCATGTCAAGAAGCTTCTGAGCTCCAGAGTGCCCAAACGGCACGGCTAAGGTGGCGTAGCCATGGGGAGTTTGTGGACTGCTCCTACATTGCATCATTGCTGGGCTATGGCAATGGTCTCTTTTTAGATGTAGGCGCCGCGACGGGGGGACATGGCTGACATGGCTCCAGTCGTCCCCCTTTCTGAAAGCACCAGCTGCAGGTGCGAATCTGGGCGCCTGCACTCTACTTGTAGCCAATCAGGTGCCGAAAAAGCTGTTGCAATACATTCTCACTACAGATTGTAGCTGGTAATGTGACAAGCCCGACAGTAAACCGCAAGTCGGTATGGCCGGTATGGTGTACGATAACCCCAAAATGGTAAGTCATCGGCTATAGCTTGGCATTGGGTTCATCACGTTGTCACTGGTGATGACCTCTTAGAGGGTTGAACAATTCAAACCCTGTAAAAATGGATGCGTTCAACCGAATCGATTGGTTGTTAAATGCAGATTTTTGGATGCTTCTACAGTACCACATTTTTGACGCCTCAATGTAACACCTCAATGTATTCATCAAGAAAATTCGTCACGATCTCACGTCACGTGCCGTCGCTGGAGCGATGGGAATTGGATTGGGGGAATCACTCTCAAAGGGGCGAAGAGGAATCAGCTCCACGGGGAATGGGAAGTGGCCGAACATTTCAGGTCGGTTAATTATGATGAAATGTATCCCGATATATATATATATATTATTTCTTTTAAACATATGATGATATGATATAATTATGTACATTTTGGTAGGTAGCTGAGGCTATTGAGTTTTCCATGCTTTAGCTTGTCTGGCTTTAAGAACGGAATGTCCACTACTGGGTGTACGGGGGCGAAATCAGCAACGCTGATGGTCTTGTAGCTAAAATATGGGTCACCCTCCATATTCTGACAGTCTCTTGAGCCAAACAGAACTTGGTTGAGGCAGTTTGAGACCAATGATGGCAAACAACTTCCTTCCCTCAATTGGGAGTACCAACCCACAGTTAGAAAGCACTCCTTCCCTCAATTGGGGAGTACCAACCCACAGTTAGAAAGCACTGCACCATACAACAGCATTATTCTGCCACATGTCCGCACGGCATTTGGAGGCAGCAAAACCTTTTCTCCCAGCCTTTGATTGCAACTAAGTGGAAGAACACGAACCCAACTCTCCTGGCAGACATTCTTGCAATCACCCGAAGCCCACTGTAGAGAACGGATGCCAGAAGAACCTTGCAAGAAACCTTACAAGAAACCTTACAGATTTCGCGCTCCCCTTTGCGTACCTTTCGTTCTCCCCCGCTTGCTCTCAAACCCATTAACATATATTAGCATCCTATCAATATCCCAGTCACATCCCATTAAAACCCCACTAATATCAAATTGAAATCCCATTCGCGCCCCATCAATGTCCCATTCACATCCCATCAATATCCGATTCACATCCCATTAAAACTCGACTGATATCTTATTCAAATCCCATTTGCACCCCATCAATGTCCCATTCGCATCCCATCAATATCCCATTCAATCCCATTCATATACCATTCATACCCAGAAACAAAAAATATCCCATCAATATGCCAGCATACAAAATACCATGAAAATCCCATGCACATCCCATTGATATCACCTCAATATACATGTTTACAATAGTGAATATACCTACCCTGGCTTCAATGAGATTCTAATTTACTGGGATTCTAACGTTTTCTTTTTTTTAATAAATAGGATTCCAATGTGATTTAGCCATTAAAATCCAATGTATTCAATTCTAGAAGCTATATTCCCAGTTTCATCCCATGAAACTTGAAAAAGGACATCCCATTAAGATCCAACACATATCCTATTGGAATCATTGGAACCAGTTAAAAAATGTGTCAAACTTCCACAGATACCCTCTGGTAAACAGCCACATAACTATTGAAAATCACCATGTTTCATGGGAAAATCCACTATTTCTATGGAAAATCACCATTTTTGATAGGAAAATCCACTATTTCTATGGAAAATTACAATTTTTGATAGGAAAATCCACTATTTCTATGGAAAATCACAATTTTTCATGGGAAAATCCACTATTTCAATGGCCATTTTTCCATAGCTATTTTGACATAACCAGAGGGATTTTCCAGGGCTTCAACGTCCTGGCGCTGGAGCCCAACGGAAACACTGCGAAGCTGCTGAAAGCCGCGGTGCTGCGGAATGGCCTGGAGCAAAGGGTCAGAGTGCTGCAGGCGTCTGGGGCGGCAAAGTTGTTGGAGTTTTGACCAGCAGAAAGCGTGGGTCTTTAATGGTTTTGAATGGTTTTAAGTTTTAACCAAGGGAAACAATGTCGTTTCAAGTGTTTTAATGGAAAATGAAGAGTTGCAGCATAATAAAGCGATAAACATGGTGGAGTTGGCAATAAATGGGAATGTCTTTACGCAACAACGGAGCCAGGGCATGGCTGCATGGCTAAACAGAATGGCTCCCAACCAGGTGGCAGCTGGCCAGCAGAAGGGCCATGGCCAGCTGAAATGCTGGGGGCATAGCGCCACATGCCAGGTGCGGGTTGGTTCACCAATGGTTTCGATTGGAACGTAGCGCCGCATTCTAGGTATGTGCTGCAGATTTTTATTACGCATGTACAATGACATATATACATAATGTATGTGTATTTTTCATATATATATATACATACATGTTGTGTTTTATGGAAATATACATATATATATATATATATATTTATGTTTGTATGTATATGTATATGTATGTATATATATATGTATGTATATATATATACATGCCCATTTATTTACATACATCTTGTCAGGGTCATATCACAATATTCACTCCACACTTGAATGAAGGCACACAAAGCCTTTTCCACACATGCTGGAGAAACCCACGCACACACACAAATTCTTTATGAAACAGCATCATTTACGCAGAGGTCCAACCACTTCAAGTTTTTGAGGACGTCATGCATACATGACCACTCACATATATTATATACACATACGTACACACACACACATATATATATATAATATTATATATATATATATATGCATATTTACGCATGAGTATGATGATTTGGGCATTCCAACCTGAGTTATATCCCCACTTGAAGCTCCACTGCCCAGGTCTTTGAAGGCGGCAGTGAGGTGGAGAGCGCTGGGAGGCCTAGCCTAGCACATGCCGAAACTATAACTGGGTTATAAATATGGCTATTGACCACTTAATAAATGGGATTCAAAAAATCAAGCCATCCAAGATCATCCAAGTTTTTCTTGTCCCAATTGTTTCCGAGCGATTCCCTACAACAGACATATAGATATTCAGCACATGACATGGAAAACATTTGGCTCCGGCTGTATGTGCGACCTATTTTCGTTCCGTTTTTTTTTCACGGATCGACGATCCCCAAGGTAGGTTTGGTGAGAAGAGTGTCGCCATAAACGTTGCCACTTTGGGGCATGCTGTGGATTTGCGGACAACCCAAGTGTTGTAACCCCCAAAAACCGAGTGATTCATCATGATAACTCCTGATTTTTCCCAAGACCAAAAACCATGGTAAAACCTCTGATTTCCAGTCATTTGATGGCTCCAAAATTGGGATTTTCCCATGTTTTCCCATGTTTTTCCTTGTTTTCGATCGATTTTCTCCATCACGTCTCCCCGAGGTGTCTCTGGACTCCTTGGAGATCGAGACTCCACAGCTGGCGTTGAAGATCGACGTGGAGGGCTCGGAGGAAGAGGTCCTCCTTGGAGCCACGGAAGTGCTGAAGACCCGACCCACGCGGCTCGGAAAATCTGCCACTGCCAGGGTCTATGTGAATTGAATGGAGGGTAATGCTTTACGCAACTACCATTACTCTAATTACTTATATAGTATACAGTATTATATACATTTATGTACTTGGGATGTATGTAACATATACTGTATATATATAATTATATATATATATATATATATATTATACTAGTATATCGATAGATATCGTTGCCATTAGTTTATTAGTATACATTATATAATATATTTAAGGGCTGCCGCCCCTGCCGCCGACCCCGGAAAAGAATGTGAAGAAGCTGGGGAAGGCCAGAGACTTCGGACAAAGTGACATAGTCGGTGGATTACCAAGGTCACAAGATTGACCTA
>Ga0126342_10015146_pt1 | contig 13532 bp, 9 predicted proteins | sample Cyp1metagenome_FD_92528 | JGI IMG/M metagenome (GOLD analysis project Ga0126342, IMG submission 92528) | Coral microbial communities from Lord Howe Island, Old Settlement Bay, Australia - Cyphastrea 1 metagenome | ecosystem: Host-associated > Invertebrates > Cnidaria > Coral ...
GATAGGATAGATAGGATAGATAGGATAGATAGGATAGATAGGATAGATAGGATAGATAGGATAGATAGGATAGATAGGATAGATAGGATAGATAGGATAGATAGGATAGATAGATAGATAGGACAGATAGATAGATAGATAGATAGATAGATAGATCGATAGATAGATAGATAGATAGATCGATAGATCGATAGATAGATAGATAGATAGAAGGATAGATGGATAGATGGATGGATGGATGGATGGATGGATAGATAGATAGATAGACAGACAGATAGATAGATAGGATAAGATAAGATAAGATAGATAGATAGATAGATAGAATAGATAAGATAAGATTAGATTAGATTAGAATATACATGTATACACATATATAATCATATGTGTATATATATATACATCCTCAGCGGTGACCTAAAAATGGCCTCCTTTCTTGGTGATGGTAAATGAAAAAACAGGTCAGAACACATGTCAAGGTCGATCGTAGATTACATAGATTGACTTAATGTAATATAATTAACTAATATATTATATAGACATACGTATATAAATTAAACATATGATATCATGTTGCAATAATATATGGGTATGGGTCAAAATTAGGGACCCCAAAATTATGAATGGTTAGTACTAAACTAGACTAACATCTATGGTTCCCTAGGTCTTCCATTTTGACCCACATCCATATATTCGAAACATGGGGCAGTTCGGCTTCATGCTATGTTCGCAAATTCCACTTCACCAAGACGATGGACTCGTCTTCGGCGAGTGAGCAACATGTGCAGCAGCTGCATCTAAGGCAATTCATTGATCATCTACCCTCTGGTGATTTGTTACATAGCTATTGATCATCAACTCCATTCCATCTGGTTTTTGTACATTTTTCTGGGAGAGATACCCTCTGGTAAACTAAGATAGCTATTGAAAATGACCATTTATTGTGGATTTTCCCATTGAAACTGGTGATTTTCCATAGTTACGTTAGTTTACCAGAGGGTAGGCACCCCAAGCGTTTCCAAGATCCCCAAGTTGGCCTTGGCAAAAGACCAGGCCACATTCACCAAGTTCTGAGAAGAAAAGTTCCAAAGTTTCTGCTGGCACTCCCGCTCCTGGCCAGATGATTGGAGGATCTGGATTGGAGGATGGTCCGGTTTCAGTGGGCAATCCTTGAAACTGAGCAACTTTTTTTTGGATCCATGATTGGGATATATGATACATCAAGTGTAAATAATGGCAACCCTTGCTGATGCCCAAAGACTTCAGAAAGTACCACCAGCCTTGCAATCCAAACTAACCCATCAGTTCAGTTTGGCAATGTCTGAATGGTGGGTTTCCACCCTTCCCAGTGAGACATGTTTGGCATTTGGCGGTTTTTGGCGTAATAAATGCCCACGGTTCTTGCTGAGTGGCAATTGCAGCAAAGAGTTTGGGATGACGAAGGGACAACTTTGCAAAGGCCCAGGTGAGGTTGGCCATGTTCAAAGCACTCCAGGCCTCCAATGGAAACTGGCCCAGAAACTGGGGATGGAATCGTTGCGTTGCACACATGAGGATTCCACTACGCCTCAGTACGTTGATTCTACATATTAACATCTATATCTATATCCGAATACCCAAAAGTTTAAGTGAGAAGACTAAGCATGGCAAAAAACATGCCAACGTTTTGTGCATCTTCATCGATACAGAAGGGCTCCAGCTTTTGTCCCAGATTGGTACTTTCCCTTATTTTCCCTTCCAACAGATCTTATTTTCCCACCAGCCTTTCCTTTCCCAGTAGATTCAGTAGATGTTCACTTCCCAAGGGGGTGGTTCTGGTGGTTCTGTATACCCTATACCATCCTATATACCTATACCATCCTATACCCGCAATCTCAGCACTCCCAGATCGACTCGAGGATGCGCACATTCAAAGTCATCAGCACATCTTCTGCTACTGCTTGGATGGCACGCGAGGGGCGGGGCCTCAGACATCCTGCTGGCTTCAAGCCTTCACCATCGGATCATCACTGTTTTTCCAAATCAAGACTTGAAGTTTTGGAGTACCCTCTGGTAAACGTTTACATAACTATAGAAAATCACCAGTTTCAATGGGAAAATCCACTATAAATGGTCATTTTCAATAGCTATGTTAGTTTACCAGAGGGTATCTCTCCCAGAAAAATGTACAAAAACCAGATGGAATGGAGTTGCTGAGTAATCTGAAAATGGTCTGTCAAACTGTGAAGTGCTGCAAATGCAGCCAAGTTCAAACCTGTTTGGATCGGTGTGTTCAGAGAAGACAAGAGAAGAACAGAACTGAGCACCCTGCGAAATTCATGGGTTTTCCATTCACACCTAGTAGTGTTACATGTTCTGAATGACCACATGTACATACATGTACTATGTGTGCCTGTGTGTACTAAGTACGTATGTTGTAGCTGTAGTTTATCAATTTTGTTAACAATAGCATTCACCTACCCGTCAATCCTTAAAACCATCCAGTCTATCTCTGTGAGTTCCCTCTCCATCCCCCCTTTATAAGTTCCCGCACTGAACCATGACCTTTGCAAAAGCCCAGAGGATGTTGGCTAAGTTTTGCTGAGACCTCAAAAGCCAAAAAGAGAAAGCTATTGGAATGGGTCACCCTAGGGCCCGTAGGGTATAGGGCCCTGGATTTACGGTCATGAAAACTGGATTTAGCATAAACAATCAAACAAAAATCGAAAAAAAAAAGATTGTAGAATGGCCCTCCTAAATTTCATACTGGTTACACCACCCCCCAAATGACAGTTTGACTCTGAGAGCAGCCACTGTCAAGTTGGAAGTCTTCCAACCCCCATTTTTCGGCCCAGGGTCGTCATCTTATTTGGGGGATGGTAAAAAAAAAAAAAACCTGGTTCAATTGGATGTTCATCCACTGGTTCATCCCCCTATTCCGATGCTCCTGGTGACACTACGACACTAGGCTTCAAAGATGTTCAAAGCTCTCATGTTCAGCATGTTCTATCCTTCAAGAAGCGGGTTGTGACACTGGTTTGGTCCATATGTTAAGCCTCAAGTCGTAAAAATTCTGGTTACCGGTTACCGGACTGTGGGAAAAGATATAGAGCCAGCATCTTCAAATAGCTCAATATCATGACTCCAAATAACTAGGGGTCAACTAAGTCATGTATAGGAATGTCCAGTTTGATCCCAGCAAGATAAACATAGATTTTCACGATATAGAGCTGCCGGTTTGGTATATCATGTATCACCATTTTACCTATTGGATCCTGGTGGTTTAAGCAGGTTGACCCCCTCTATGCATCATGGGGATTCGACCCTAAGGGCGAGACTTAACCATGAAATTCTCCATCAAAAAAAAGCAGGGGTGATGATGAATTCTCGCCATATTAAATCACTATATTAAATTTTCATTGTATCACTGCATCGCCATTAAAATCCCATCAAAACCGGTGGTTTACGTGTGACAGAGTGTTCAGTCTTTCCTTTCCCACTATTTCCCCACCAAACTTCCATTCAAACCATTGAAAACCAGTGGAAAACTCATGAAAACACCATCAAACATCAGCTGGGCTTGCGCACCAGTTCCCTACCCCTTCCGCCAGTTCCTTGGCCACGGCATCCATCAGAGCTTCATGACGCCTGGCAGGTTTCGTAGAGCTTGGGGTTGGTGCCAAAAGGAGATCTTTCCCATCCAGAGTTTCGGAAGATTTCGCTATTTTTATATATTTTTATGCATGGGAAAGATATGATGATCATTGATGATTCTATGAACATCTATTTACCACCAGATTTTATCTAAAGTACCCCCAGTTTCAGCCCACGATGGAATGTTCACCCATATCATCTTGAGGGGCGTCTTCAGGAGAGGGTCTTGGTCGCTAGCTTTTTGTTGCTTAAACCTTTCTTTTTTAAGAGATGGTGTAATTATTGTAAACCATCCCCCAAATATTGCAGCTTTCTGAGTGTTTCTGGCATTGGATTTGCCACACTACCTTTGTTCAAACAGTCGTTGGGGCGTAGTCTCGGACATCCGTGTGACGTGTTTTTTCGCGCGGCGCGCCCGGCTTTTCACAACTCGGCCCGTTTCAACGGTCCGTTTCAACGATCCTACGCTGAGTCGCATCACACACCGGCATTAGAATGGTTAATAGTTGGTTAATAATGGCTAATAAATGGTGATTAATGGTTACAAATGGTCAATAATCCATATGTGAGTCGTGGTAATTGATGGAAATTGATGGAATTAGCCTCCTCCTCAAACGTGGCTAGCTGAGAAATTCCTGAGCTTTTTTTTGCCATTTCGAAAATAATCCTTAAATGGGTGATGTCCCATTGCCATCTTCCATTACCTTAGATTGCCACAGGGTACATGGAATGTATCTGCATGACCTGTGTGTGGGAGAGAAAATTGATGCATAGACAGAATGCTGACACATTGGTGCGGCCTTGAATTTTGAGCCACCCCCATTTACTTTGGATCTGCTATATAGTCTTAGATATCTGCAAATGGTTTAAGTCCCCGACCCATATCTGCTTCCAAACGTGTGCCCAGAAGAACGACTCAGCTGCGATTTGTTTGGTTACTCTGCTGCACCCGGCGCAGCTTGCGTACTCGCACTGGATGCCCCAAAATCTTCCAAAAAAAACTCTCGGCATGATGGTTCCAGCCCTAGAATATTCCAATTTATTCACGTCAAGTGGGAACAATCATGTTATATTAGATGTGGATTGAAAATAAAAAGACATGGTCTCCAATTCCGAATCAAATTGTTCTGGCCCCTGCTACTGTTGCACTTCGTACAAAACCGAAAGAAACATTGGCATTTGCAAGTAAAATGCAAAGATCCAAAAATATCAAACATCTGATTCTGCAGAGAGCATCACTCCATGAAAAACATCCTCCGACCCAACATTCCTATCCATGTTGTCCCAGACATTCCCATGCGATTCCAGCAAGCGTTTTTTGGAGATATGGTCGCTGCATCCAGGGAGCTTACATTCTCACTGGCACATCCTTCAAGGATGGCTATTTCTGACCTAACTTGGGCTTACTTGGCGATGGCCGAAAATCTGCCATTTCTAGATCATTTTCCCATGGTGTTTCACCTTTTTTTGTTTTTTTCACATTTTTCTGTACATTTACCCTAGGGATCCGTAGGGTAGTAATACGAAATACCCATACAAAGAATGGTGAAAGGAACCTAAGAAATTGATAAAGCGTCTCAAACTTCGAGTACGATCCCAAAGATGGATTTACAAAGGAATACTTGGCTTTGAACCTGGAAATGGGTGACTTATCCATACTTATCCCCCATAACATGGCTGAATCGGGAAAATGGTGAAGCAATGGATCACTCCCCCATAACATGGCTCATCGCCTCTGAACCATCAATGACTTTGCGGTTCTCTCGAGGATCTCACAGTTCGACGACGAAAAAGACAAACAAAAATGCCAAACACTGAGTCGTGGCGTGGCGTTTCGTCACGGCTCAGGAGGTATACCGTTGAGTGTCAGTGCGACCGGTCTGGCCCAAAAACCTCAGAGGAAAGCGAAATGGCCGCACAAGGTCGGTGTTTTTTTGTTGGTGCTTCGTTTGTGAAAAAAACACCGCAAAATGAAAGATGGTGCTAGGTTATAGTGTAACCGATACGCAAGTTTAGTAATTGACATCAACTGGGGTTCAATAGTCATGATATGTCATGATTATGTCCAATGTTTGATGCTTAAAATCATCTTAAATCCTTGCCTTTAAATAGTTGGGCTGCTGTTACATAAACATGCCGTGAACTCGAAACGAGTTGTCATCATCTCTGAGCTGCATTGAGAATTTCGATCCTGTGCAGCACTCGATAATTAATAATTAGGTGACCAAGTTTTCATGTGAATGTATACATTTCTACAAAATGTACGTGTGATTGTTTACACTTACATGCGATATACATAAGATATATATTATATAATATCATAATATATATATACACCATTATATACCCAATGCAGTGAACATGCAGAGGATATGGCTCAGTAGTCCTTCACCAGTTGTAATAATAATATTTAAAAAACAAAAAAAACACTCGCCTCCCCTGTTTATCGGCTCATGGAGGCTCCTGTTTACTGTATCCCGTGCAAGCTCTGACTGTCCTATACTGGCAAAGCTGAATATGCTGAACACTGAAAACCAGCAGCAAACCAGCTGTGCCTTGTTTCGGAAAAATATGTTGCTATCTTTGCCAAACACAGAGTTTCCATATCACCAGTATATCATCAGTATATATATATGGCATCCCAACAAAGATTCAACTTTAATAAAATACAATAAAATCTTCTCCAAGGTCCTGTAGCGGCCAAGGAACACAAGCTCATCAGCAAGCCTGGAGCGCCTGCTTCTCATCATCTTCTTTCCTTTCTTGGTGACCCTCTTCGGAATGACCTTCTCTTTCTCCAAGGCTTCGGTCAAGTACCTCTGCCGCAACCGATCAGTACCGATCTCTGATCTTGACTGCCAGTCATTCCCTGGCAATCGTAATGGGGCAAAGAGAAGGTTCTCAAGAATGATATTTTATGTAGTATTGCCGTATAAGGCATGATGTTGGAATACTTCGCATTAAAACTGGGAGAAATCTGCTCAGCAATAGAAGGGTCTAACATGCGTTTCAACTATGACGTCACCAAAGAACTTCCACATGCTCAGCATGCTTAGAAGCATCCACAAACCGAGGTTCACTCCGCGATTTGATTTTTACATATTGTAACAATCTCACATGTTTTGCTAGGGGATGTTCGTTTGGATGATTGGGACCCCTTTGGAACGTTCCGCTTTTATCCACTTTGCTGAATCAATTCTGGCCTTAGGACTAGGACTAGGATCCTGTACAGCCTCATCCCTCGCAGTAGCCTTCAGCGAAACGAAGAGTCATTCTTGATGGAATATAAATACTCTTTGCATTTCGCATCATTTTTCTTCATTTTTACGTTCAACATGTTGAAATAATGGTTCAATATTAAACCATGAAAATTCATGTCCTTCCCTGGCCACATGTTGCCGGCCTGACTCGTTCTGCCAAATGTCGGAGATCTTTCTGCATCAAGATCCTGAAAAATGCGTGTTTGAATTGGGAAATGATAATGAACCACACACTTGAATTGGGAGGGATTTTTTTGGTGATTAATGGGGATTAATGATGATTTACCCTCTGGTAAACCAACATAACGATGGAACATCATCATTTTTCATGGGTAAATCAACGATTTCGACTGGGCAATGTTCAATAGCAAACTGTTGACATAACCAGGCCGGGTAGACCATGTTCAGACAGACCCTGGGATCATCCCATATCTTATCACTTAGTGTTGTTGTGTAATCATTTAGTGTTTCTCCAACATCCGGTCACTGTCCAAAATGAATGGTGTCCTTTTTTTAAAGGCGAAAACCAAAGGATTTGACTGAAACCTACTGGACCCCAAATCCAACGGCTTGTTATAAGATCATCAGTTTACCTATGAAAAAGGCCATAGATTGAGCACATACACGTCATGTTCAGACGATACCAAATATCTGGATGTTAGTTATACCATGTTATATCATGTTATATCCCCTGACATTCAAATCAAACCCCGTTGACATTTGGGCGGAGAAGTCCGTGCGGAGAGTTTGTACAATCCAGAGGGACACAGGGTCTTTTTCGTACAAAATGAAGTTCCGGGTAGGAAAGAAAAACGACAAAATGCAAGTCCCAACTATGGATCATTTCCCAGACTGATCACTAAAAAATGCTGTTCTTTGGATATCGCAATTCGCTTGCCTCGAATCTATTTATTTGGAAAAACACTTTGAGGTGTGATGTTTATTCTCCCAACAAGACATCATATAATCACACACAAAAGATTCTGTAGCAAGCACCTTTTCTGGAGTTTTCACTGTAAGGCGCTGTCACGTGTGACTTGTTCTTTGGCAAGCAGTTGCCTTTTCTATATTGTTTAAGACTGGCAACTGGCAACCAAGTCAACCAAGTCCAATGATTTTCCCAAGTTTTCTCTTCTCCACATCTCCAACACATCTCCAAGGCTCTGATCAATGGCTCTTGCAGGTCCTTTGCACCGCAAAATGCCATCGATAAAGTCCGCACAGGTGATTTCCCCGTGACCTGGATTTGAAGATGATTGGGAAGGCTTACCCTCTGGTCAACGACCACACGCAACGAAGCAGCGCTTAGTAAATGTGCCAAAATGGGACCATTTTCAATAGCTATCTTACTATGTGAAAAATTACCAGGGGGTATCATAGAATCACTAAGTATTCACAAACTGAAAATAAGCTATTCAAATTTGATTGTCTAACATGATACTTTTTGGAGTGTATCCCAAGTTGTCAGACACCAGCAATGTCAAACATCGAACGCAAAAAGGTGGTGCAGGTCACGAAGTGCCTGTGATGACACCCTGCTTGGGATAATTTCCCAAAACTTTCTGCAGTCACCAGAATTTCCAGCCCAAACCACTAGCTTAGCATTGGTTGAAATCATAGGGAAATCATCGGCAAAAGGGAAGAAACACCGTGCTGTTTCAAACCTCGCGTGAACGCTGGCACGTATTCGGCCCTGTGCAAGTACTTTTCACATGACTTTTTCAACATGACTAAGTATGGACTCTGACAGGAATTGTTCATGGGTGTTAATAATAAGTGATATTATTACTATAATTCTTATTGTGTATATATATAATCTGTCTATATAATATAATCATAATATAATATAGTATAATGTAATATAATATAATATAATATAATAATATATATATATATGTATGCATAGTAATTCTTTGAGTCTGAAACTACGCCTGCAAGTCCTGTGAGTACTTGCGACCTATCTTTCTCGTTCTTTATCGGCTTCAGGTGTTTGAGCCAACCCCATAGCCAACTGTTCAATCGTGTTCAATCCCAATAGCCATGATATCATGGTTGCTTCCCTATGGTAGTGAATTCACCTAATCTCAAAAAATAATATTACACAACTTTAATGAGCTTCCACCATTCCGAAATTTCTGGGACTGGCTGTAACCCGCCAGAAATCCCGTAAGCAAGTGGCCATTGGCCAACAGATGGAAAAGAGCTTCCTCAGGCGAAGAAAAGCGGCCCGTAGGGTGTCTGAGATTTGGGTTTGCCATCTATGAATGGTGATTATGTAACCATTAATGATAATATCATGGGGATAATTACGAAGATATAAGCAAGCACATGATCGCAAGGAGTTTGAAGTTCCCAGAACTGCACATCAGTCTGTCTGAAAAGGGGGTACATCATGGTAAACATCACGGACATGACCATCAAATAGTAGGGGAGATGTTGATCAACCACGAGATAAATAGTAGGGGTACCTTCTTTTGGGAATCCCACAGAACTAAGCCGTGCCATGGAAAGTACGGATTCTCCAAGGCTCAACTAATCGACCAAGTTGAGCGACAGACCAACATCGCCATGGAGGACTAATGGGTCTCTCCAAACCTTTCGCCATGCATCATGGATATCTATGGATATCTATGGATATCTCATATCATCATGGTCGAAAAATTTTTGCTGTTTTTCGCCCAAGCATCTGACTGCTGCACATCAATATCAAGGGTCTCGAGATATGTCATCACTCGAGAGTCCCTGAAGAGTTCATTCCTGAAGTCTCGGGCCATGGATGACCAGGATGACCAGGAAGATCGGTCAGGCAACCCCTTAGAATATCTTCAAAGAACAATGGACAAGCAGAACAAAATATATCAGGAAATTATCACATATATGCTGGTTGGTGGTTTTAACCATCTTGAAAAATATTAGTCAATGGGAAGGATTATCCCATATATTGTGGAAAATAAAAGTCATGTTTGAAACCACCAACCAGTATGATAAGAATAGGAAAAAACGCGCCTCTTGGTAGATTAACCCTAGTCCAGTCCTATGGAAGACAAACAAGTCGATCACCCAGCTGTCAAGAATCAGCTGACAAACCGGTAACCAACATGGTTGCTGTCTTCTATAATTCTTCGAAGCGCGTACATCATGAATCACATGAATCCAAAGACACTGAGTAAAATTACCCTCTGGTAATTTAACATAGCTATTGAAAATGGCCATTTATAGTGGATTTTCCCATTAAAAATGGTGATTTTCCATGGCTATGTTAAATAACCAGAGGGTAAAATTGCATTATCCACCATCACTGCCAGCATTTTTTGACAAGCCATCGAGATGCAATTCATCCTCACTCAGCAAGCCATCTTGACTCTCATCCACGGCATTGAAAATACCTTGGTGTATCTTGACATCGGAAAACAGTGGTGCAAAAATTCAATCCATTTCAATCCACAAACATTGTGGGGATTGATGGGGATATCAAGGGACTGAACATATATGTCAGTGTATACATACATGTATTTATAAAGATGGGACTAGTATAGCCAACAATTATCCACTCGTCATTTTGCAATTTTGAAAAACAGCGATTTGGGATGATGACCCCAATGACGATAATTTTAGGGATGGTTTGACCAATCAGATAGTAACGTTGGGACGTGCCAAGTATCCAACTTTGCGCAGTGAAGAGGAAAGGCCAATAGTGTAAAGTGCTGTGATAGGACATAGTTCAGATACCCCATTTTACCGTTGCTTTCAGCAAAGAGCAATCACTTGTTTTTTTGAGTATCCCAGTTTAGGAAACCCCGGAAACCCCGCAAAAATAGGTTTGGTAAGAAAATAAAGTGTCCAAAGTCCAAACCACCAATCACCAGACTAGTTGCTATATCCCCATTTAATCCTTGTCAAATCCAAGGGTTTTTCATGCAACCACCAACCAGTTGTGTATATATATATATATATTAAATTATATATACATATATACACCCTCTGGATTCCTCTTATCCAAACATGGCTGGAAAGGTCCAGATTTATTCGATGATTTTTCCGTCAAAACCAACCTGACCTTCTAGGGGATTCTCCAGCTAGCCACCTGGCTGATTCCCGAAGGGTACAAGGAACCAATTCTTGCAGCCTGGCTACTCTCCAATTTGTGGATGTATGTTGCCTTCCGGCGAAGCCCTTCCTGAAGTGGGCGATAGACATGGTGTTGTCTCAAAACAAATCCGGGGAAAAATCCCAAAATCCAGTGGTTTATCATGGTTTCAGAAAATCACGTCCCTTGGTCATATGTGATCAATTCTGGCCATTCGATATTCCAAATTTCCAGACATACCGTATCGTTGATCCGAAAACGTTTCCGGATTCCAAAAAGGTCGTCCTGTACCATGAGTTCGGCGTCATTGTTCGCCGCCTGCGGCCCGCTGGTTTCGTTTACCCTCTGGTTATGTCAAAATAGCTATTGAAAATGGCTATTGAAATAGTGGATTTTCCCATTAAAAATGGTGGATCTTTCCATAGTTTTTGTATGTTTACCAGAGGGTAAGTGACATGGTTTCCATTGGCGAAAATTCGTCCCCTCCTCTAAGGTTTCGCGCAAAAAAATGGCGGTGATGACCCTGATGACCTGACCGGCTGAACGCTGGGTTTCTGGAACAAAACCAGTACCAAAGATAGAAGTTGCTCATTAAAGAAGCCTGGGATACTCCTCAAAGAACTACTCCTAAAAGTTGCTTTCCTTGCCAAAAAAAAATCTGAAAAAATCCGAAATGCTTAAAACAATATCAAAAAACAACTGAAAAATACAATCTACGCATTCCAAAACGAATTCCAAAAAATTGAAATAAATCGCAAAAAAAAAGGAAAAAACGGAACAATTTCCACAAAAAAATATATTTAAAAAACGTCAACAAAATCGATAAAAAAATGAAAAATCGAAAACATAAAAAAAAAAAAAAACGTTTTTTGACCCCGTGCAACTGGCATTAGTCACTATAGCCGGTTTGCACCCAATTCCAAACATTTACAAACCATGTGTATATTATATACGTATATATATAATGTAATCTAAAGAATGGTCCAAATGTTTGCCACTGCATGAACTGTCCGATCGTCGCTAAGTTCACTGCCGCGAAGACAATGAATGTAATGTACCTCATGACGCCCGGTGACCCAGTCCCAATACGAAACCAATTTCTGTTTCTGCTTGCCAAGATCATCAATACACACAAGCAAAAAATCTGGGTAAATTATAATATTTCACCAACCTGAATTAAGGCCATTTGGGGATGATTCCCCTTACTAACTATGATTTCCAGTGAGGTCGTAGTGAGGTCGTTATAATTTACCCAGAAAAAATGCACAAGACAATCTCAGGAAGTGCAGAGAATTACTTCCGTCGATTCATGAAGGCAAATCATGCTGCAAACGTGCTGCTGATTTTTTTTATTTCACTTCGTGAGTTTAGGTATCTTTTTACATGCTGGGTGGTCTCAACAATACCAAAAATCCGTTCAATAATAATGTTGAAGATAATCTTCCCCTTTCTGTGGTGGAATTCCAGCCAACACTTGAACCACGGACCAACCAATTGTTGTTCTTCCCATCTGATTTCCGGCATTGAAAACGTTCACTCTGAGTTTGCTGATTACACCGTTGCATCCTCAATTTGGTGTTGGCGGAGTGACAAACTGTGTTGGTTGGTATCCCCATCATTTAAGGCCTGGGTTGTGATTCTTGTTTGTCAACAAACAAATATCCAAAATTGCCCACGAAGTGACACTTCATGGTGGCAGATCAATTCTGATGGCAAAAGCCGAGAACTCACCAAGGTTTACTTATCAAATGTTCGTATAAACTTATAAAGTCACTCCAGCCGACCAAACTCCCAATGTCTGGTGATTTTTATCACTGTTCCCTTCCTACGCTTCTTGCATCCCAAGTTACGTAATGTAAAACAACACAAAAATATGGCTGACGTTCTCAAGCACTGGCCGCGCATAGATGGGCCAATTTCCTGGGAGGCTGAAAGAAAATTCATCCAATCATGTGGGATCATAATCCATCCCCGTTCTGTGGTTTATGATGTACAAAAAAACAGAATAGCATATACTATCACAATTCAATCCGCCGGCCTGCCGGCGTGTCTGATTGGAAGGCGTTGTTCTTGTTTCTGTTCTTGGCTTGTACTTGTTCCTTTGTTCTCTTGCTGCGGGGTTTTGCTTCGTCTGAATCAAGTCCACTCCCCCCTTCCCCCTTCCCCCTGCTACTGCTACTGCTACTGCTACTGCTACTGCTACTGCTACTGCTACTACTGCTACTACTACTACTACTACTACTCCTACTACTCCTACTACTACTACTACTACTACTACTCCTACTCCTACTCCTACTGCTACTGCTACTGCTACTGCTACTGCTACTGCTACTACTACTACTACTACTACGACGACTACCACTACCACTACCAGTACCACTACCACTACCACTACCACTACCTCTACCACTACCACCTACTACTACCTACTACTACTACTACGACGACTACTACTACTACTATCACTACCACTACCACTACCACTACCACCACCACCACCTACTACTACCTACTACTACCTACTACTACCTACTACTACCTACTACTACCTACTA
>Ga0126342_10015147_pt1 | contig 13532 bp, 8 predicted proteins | sample Cyp1metagenome_FD_92528 | JGI IMG/M metagenome (GOLD analysis project Ga0126342, IMG submission 92528) | Coral microbial communities from Lord Howe Island, Old Settlement Bay, Australia - Cyphastrea 1 metagenome | ecosystem: Host-associated > Invertebrates > Cnidaria > Coral ...
ATATTTGATATATTGTATGAATTATATAAACATATATAATGATATGATAAAAAATGATATGATGTGACATGATACGACATGATGTAACATGAGATATTGGAATTTGAAGCCGACAATATATATATATATATATACAAGATAGATGTGTTTGAAAATGGGAGCAAACTTATATAGGGTAATTGATGAGAAGCCATGGAATTTTGGACGACCCTATTTTCAACAAACAACCCCATATACCTTGACATGGCAAAATTTGGGATACAATTAAAAAAAATGACCCAAACTTCCATCAAGGTTGACTTGTATAATATCTGGGCCAATTGTTCAAAAACCAAAAACAATGCCCGTACCATAAAGCAAATGCAGTAGCTGACCAAGTAGGCATCAGAGCATTGCATCTCCCCATAAACAGTCGTGTACACATTCTTTGATTTTTTATACTAAGGCATGTAATTAAGCATCATATTCATACATGTCTACCATATGTCTACCTATGTCAAAATATATGATTCTATATATGCTCTTTCACATATTCAACAAAGAAACGGGCAAGGCGTGAGAATGACAAAATTAGTCGGTATTGTATTTAAACAGGAATTCGTTCATAGGTTCTACGTCTCTGGTTGGCCAAGAGTTTACTAAAAAATATTATTCCCTGGTCAGTACGTTCAAAAGATCTGATTGATCAACCACGCTGGATCCAGCGGTGTATCTGAAACACCGGTTGTGCACTGACGACCTTTGAGAGTCGACTGAAACTGGTTGGTGGTTGACCTACCCCTCTGAAAAATATGAAAGTCAGTTGGGATGATTATTCCCAATATATGGAAAAATAAAAAATGATCCAAACCACCAACCAGATATAAGTGATGCTTGGCTTCTTGATCAACTTCAGCAAATGTTCTTCTGGCATTACGTGTGCCACCGTAGCCACCCATGTGTCTGCATGTAGAAACCTTGGTTAAAGAAGTAAACGGGCCGGTTCTGGCGTTGTTTGCCAATTGCATGTAGTTCGGGAACAGGGTCTGAATGGTCTGAATAAAAACATGAAAGCAGGCTGTCGCCAAATTTGGCTTTCGGATCTGGCATTTTCGGAAAGCCAACTGGAAAAAACTGGTGTAAGATCTCCAACTTGCCCCAGTCCAGGGACAAGTTGCTTCACCAAATCCATGGCGCCTGTCACTGCATTCCATGGGACAAATTCATCATGGAGCTCCATGAAGGAACGTTGCCACCAGTGTACCAAAAAACTGTCAGCGCCTGCCGGTTCTTCAAAGCCAATAAACCACTTCATATTGGCAATTGGATGTTTCAGACCTTTGTGCCTTAGCACTGCACATTCAGAGTTTACTATGAATACATATGAATATTACTATTACAGATGAATCCATTCGCAAACCGGTTTTCGGGTTTTCCCATGACTCATAGATTGTAGCAACAGATCGATGTTGGTCAGTCTCCCACTTCATGTAGATTTTTTCGTGTCCGTGGGTGTTTTTGACTCTCTGTATATCATAGCATATCATGGCCATATGGGTACAGTATACCTGGAAATCACAGACAACACCCCATAAAAAAATAAGTATACACGGTTGGTCACCTATCCCATTGTCCTATCATCAATCGCATATGTATATTATACATATATGTATATTATACATATATGTATACATATATGTATATTATACATATATGTATATTGGACATATATATATATATATATATATATAAATATGATAGTATTATATATATAACATGAATATACATACATATAATCATACATATATATATATATAATATACATATACAATATAGAACATGTGTATATCTGTATATATATATATACAGTATATAATAGAACATAGTAGAACAAAAAATATCCCCATTGATCTGGTCTTTTCAAATGCGGCGTGCGGCGCCTCCGAGAGTGTCTCCCGGATGGGTTCCAGCTGGCGGAAGACCTGAAATCAGAGGCCTTTATAATGAGGAAAGGGTTAATAAGTACCCTCTGGTAAACTAACAGTTTGCTATTGAACATCACCATGTTTAATGGGAAAACTCACTATAAATGGCCATTGTCCATAGCTACGTTAAATTAACAGAAGGTATACTATATGTAAATAAATTCCATTATTACATATTGTATAAAAAAAAGTAGGGATGATAAAGTAGGGATTATAATACAGTAAGGGTTAATGGACATCATTATTATAGATTATAAATACATATATATATATATATATATTAATCCTCTATGATTGTCATTATCATTATATATCCTCTATTCACGATAGGATAATTATATATATATGTCATGATCATTGCTGCAAGGTGGGGTCCCATAGATAGCTAAGTTGGTTTATAACTAGCTTAAGTATGGTTTGTGGTAGCTATAACTATAGTTAAGGGTGGTTATAACCAACTTATAAGTAGGGGAGCCCACATTGTGGCCATCAATATTATAGAGGGTTAATAGATATAATCTATAATTATCATTGGGTTCATAGATGTTAATAGAGCTGAAAAAAGGCATCTGATACATATGATGATATCCATTGATATCCCATTATTATATGATAAAGTTGGGGTTAATAGCCATAATGATACTTATTGGTTATTAGAATTATTAAAGCCACTCTAATAGATAATAATTGCTGAGAACTGATGATGGTTGATCATAATTGATAATTGATTATGCTAGCTGTTTGATAATTGATACTCATTGATCATATTTAAGAAATAGAATTACAATGGATCCCATGTATGAATTAATCCCAGCGATATCAACAACACGAATTTATATGATGTATATATATATATATATATACAAATTACTCCACTGGGATCCATTGTAATCCACAATAAAATGTCATTAACAATAATTAATGACTACGGTAATATTCCAGGTATAGAGGAAAACACTTCTTTGATTCTAGTAGGCGATTCAATATCCTCTCTGATTGAAAACAACAAACATGACCTGATACTCCAGCTAGTAGTTTAGTGGTTCTTGAATTGAAGGGACTTATATGATCTTATATGAACTTATCATAATACTGTGTCATTGCCCGTTATATAAATAAATAATATATATATACATATGATGATATATAAATAATATATATATATATATATAATTATATAGTATATATATACAATATATATAATATTTATAGTTATATTATATATATATAATTATGTGTGTATATATATATATATTAAGGACCCAAAATATAGTCCAAGTGAAGTGATGGTGAATGGTGACCCTAGATTGGGGTATATGTCCACCTACAGTAGGACCTACAGTAGGGGGATGGGTCTTTGGTTTCAGTTGAGAACCGGAGTTCCCGTTCGTGGATTCTGACATTCCCCATGAAATTCGGTTAGTATAAGTCCCTCTATTCATCAACCAATGTCAACGAACAGTGGGTTTTGAACACTGAGCCCAATCATATTAATTGGTTATATATACGTGTATATATATACATATCCCCTTATGTGTCTCATTATATCGCTAGATATTCTATTGATGATATAGAAAAAATGCTGCCCATGAAGTTCCGATCATATTTCCAATGGAGTCCTTGGGATGAATGTGTCTGAAAACGGTCTATACCCATCAAAATAGGTGTTTTAATGAGAAACTATGGTGATTTACGCGTGGAATTTAAGGTACCCTATTGTCAGAAGAAACCATATTCCCATGGAAAAATCTTATGATTTCCTACTATATCTATAATAATGACATACATAGGGTATATCTAGATATTCCACAGATCTTCCCACAGAAGGTGGTTTATTATCAAGTTTTACCTACATTATATCGTCATGTCATAGATGTTCCCATCATAGATCTTCCATAGATATTCCCCTTAATGTCCATAGAAAATCACGATATCATCACTATATCATCATAAAACACTATATCACTATATCATCATAAATCACTATATCATCACTATAATACCCCATGACGGATCCATGGTGCTGCTATATATGGTGTGCCATGGATCCCATATTTTACCATCAATATACCCCAGTCATGTTAGCATATATACCAGCACCATCCAGCACCATGGACCCTATGGGTACCCTCTGGTAAACTAACATAACTATGGAAAATCACAATTTTCAATGGGAAAATCCACTATAAATGGTCATTTTCAATAGCTATGTTAAATTACCAGAGGGTACTATATCATCATGTGGATCCGCGCCTCTTGCCGTTGCTCCTGCAACGCTTGACGCAAGGCGCCCGTGGCGGCGCTCAGCCGCTCCTCGCAGCTCACCTCGCAGTGACCAGGTGGAGTCGTGGGGAATTCACCGAAACATGGGGAGATTCCATGGTACCCTCTGGTAAACTAACATAGCTATTGAAAATGGCCCATTTATAGATGGTTTACCTATTAAATGGTGGTATAATGGGTACCCTCTGGTTATGACTAACATAGCTATTGAAAATGGTCATTTATAGTGAGTTTCCCATTAAAAATGGTGATTTTCCATAGCTATGTTAAATTCATGGTACCCTCTGGTTATGACTAACATAACCATGGTTAAGCCATGGCCCTAATCGAAATAGATGGTTTACCGAACTTAAAAATGGGTGGATTTTCCATGGCGAACTGTTAAATTACCTGGTAAATACCTCAGAGTCATAGTGCTTTAAACATGGTTTCACCATCAACAAAGAGGAAAATTGCAGGATTTGAGATGGGATGTCAGATGTCATTGGACTATATGGAATACCCTCCAGTAATTAAACTAACAAAACTATTGAAAATGACCCATACAGAGATGATTTACTGTATCTGTTCAAATTGTTATTTTCCATGGCTGTGTTAGTAAAACAATGTCATAAAATGTCATAAACCATCCATATTTTGACTGTTTTTCGTTTTTCTCCACCCATGGGGATTTTGGTGATGGCTTGCTATTGCTTTACTAACATTAGTCACTATTCTAGGTTCTGTCCAGTCATACACCCACCAAACAACAATACTGAGACATCGGCCGTGAGTTCTTGAATTTCATGCTTCCTGGCATAAAATTCAGAATATGATTTTTGCGCTGGTCATGCTCAGTGATGTGTCTTTTCATGTCTGCCAATGCCAAGGAAATTACACCGCTGACCAATTCCCCCCTCTATTACATACCACCCTTTGGAAACCCTGGTTGAATTGGATCCCACATTAGGAGTAATCTATGCGGAGGAGGGATTATCTATTTTCTCTTGGCAAGAAACAGTCAAGTACAGAGACCTTTCAAAAAGGAATAAACATTTCACCAGACAAATAGGCTTGGACAGTTTGGTATATCCAAGCCATTTGCGGCTTTCAATGCCACTTCCTGGAAACTTACTGAAACTGTCTGTTTGCAGGTTTCATCTCCCTGAGAAATATTCGTCCTTGGAAAACAAATGATGGAAAAAACACAGCCAGTTGTGTAACACTGTTTTTTGTTTCTGTTGGACATGTAAAACATAGTCATTGTTGTCATTTATTTGCAGAATCTTTCATGATCTCTCTTTCTGCGCGTGCGTGCACATGCATGACCAACCTTGAATGACCTTTTCTGCATGAGTGCTATGCATTATCCAAGTCCGCAACTGCGACCTGAGAAACTTCAAAATGTCAATCCGGATGTGTAAACCCCCTGGCTGTTTATTTGGGTGGTTCTATTTTGCCAATTATCACTATTCTAGGGAAAATTTTAATAATTCACTAACCTGAATTAAGGCCATTTGGGGATGATTCCCCTTATTAACCATGATTTCCAGGGTTCGGTCGCAGTGAGGTCGTGATCAAATTTACCCAGACTATTTTGGGGGACCCTCTGGTTAATCAAAAACCGGGCTAGGAGCACCATCGACTGTTTACGGCCCTTTCCTGCAATGACGAGAGCACGTGACCAGGACCCCGGGGATCATGGGACTATCATGGGAATAATACATATATATATATATATATGCATGTATATATATATATATGTATAAACATGTGTATATATATGTATGTATACATGTATAATCTATATATATATATATATGTATGTACATACTGTAATAATTGAAATAAAAAGTTAGCGATCAGTGTTTGTCGTTCAGATATGTTCTTATGTCAGATAGTTAAAAGAAAAAAACATGTCACGATATTTCAACACAGCATCCTTCCGACCCGGTCTGTGGGGAGGTGTCCACCCTGAGAAGTTTGAAGAGTTGGCTTGAGGATGACCATGAATCACCATCCCGCTCTTAGGGCGGATTTTGTTTTTACAGGTTGGATCTCTGGGTGAAAAAACAACTTCGCACACTATGGTTTCATTGAGTTCACTCAAAACTTTTGCAGGAACTTGAACAAACTTGCACGATGGCTCGACGGTTTTCCTTCGGACCTCATGGCCCTGTAAATATCTTGTGGATCCACTGCGCTTTGCCGTGCCGCACATAACCGCTGTGCCATGGACAAGACATGGTATATGCATGTATATGCCGGATCTATATGGGCTATTCTCATCCCAGCATCACTAGCGATTCGAAAAAAAAAAGGTATATATTTACCTTCATTCATGGGGATGACCATTGTGAACATATACTTTGATCGTGAAAATACCCAAAATCACTGTGATCATCTTCGCTATCAACATGGCCATAAAATGCTACCCTCTGGTTATTTGCCCATTTACAGATGATTTGTCCATTATATAAAACCTCTATTTATAAGGGATCTTCCATGGCTATGTTAAATAACCAGATGGTAGAACATCTATGGCACATATATCTAGCCCATATCTCAAACCTGTACGGATTTGTCTGCGAATAGCTTAGCTCAAAGCTGATGGTTTATCATGGTAATATGGTAGTGACATTGGATTATTCTGGGAATAAACAATTTCAGATACATCCATGGTCCATAAATGTCCATAACATATATTGTTGATCTTAAATTACAATATATCATATCATGTCATGTAATGTAATGTCATGTCATATCATGTCATATCATATACTCTCTGGTAATCTAACATAGCTATTGAAAATGACCATAGACATAGTGGATTTTCCCATTAATCATGGTGGATCTTTCCATAGCAAACTGTTAAATTACCAGAGGGTAATATTGGTTAATGGATGTTAATAGTAGTTAATAATGGTTAACAATGGTTAATAATGGTTAATATTGCTGTGTTAAATTACCAGAGGGTAATTCTGGGTATACATACACCATTTTCAGACACATCCTTAGGGCCTTTTGGGAATCCCACATTTTCCGTCGTCGCTCCTGTCGTTGCAAGTCGCTGGCGAGGCGCTCCACGCGCGCCGCGACGGCGGCCTTGGTGAAGTTGTCCAACTGCCCAAACTTCGGCATGATGGAAATCCGAGAATAGCAGTTGTTGCGGAAAATCAGCATGTACCCTCTGGTAAACTAACATAGCTATTGAAAATGGCCATTTATAGTGAGTTTTCCCATCAAAAATGGTGATTTTCCATAGCTACGTTAAATTACCAGAGGGTAGTATCCATGTAATATCCCATCATGTATATAAATGTATTTAAATCCCATGTATATCCATGTATATATATATATATCCCATAAATCCATGTGATATCATGTATATAATACAGTGATGATATTATAATGTTGAATATCCCCAAGATCACCTTTTTGTTGCATCTAAATGTATACCACAAACGGATGGGAATGTGTTGAACTGCGGCAACATGCGGACACATTTGTTTATTTTGGTTTGCTCAAAAACTGGGCCGTCTGTTCACATCTTAAAATAGCTGGGATTCATCCCCAAAAATTATAGAATCCATAAACTCCCCTCAAGTTGCTGCATAAACATGGCTCAGCATTTTTTCTATTCTTTCACAGGTTTCAATCCATCCCCATACCTTGCTGGAGCACAAACAGCAAAGGCGGGAGGCACTGAGGCTAGGACTTCTTGGTCAGACAAGGCCTTGCCTCAGAGGTTCTGGGAAGGATGGAGTACCCCCTGGTTATTTGACGCTTTGGACCTGGAAAGTCACCATGTTAATAGGTAAATCACCATGAATCATCTATAAATGGGTCATTTTCCATAGCTATGTTGAATAATCAGAAGGTACATCATGGAAAATCATGTTGTACCAATGAAATGGGATTCCACACAAAATCCAAACTGAACAAACACACCCCTTCCCAGTTGAGAAAAGAACAAACACACAAGTTTCGCTTAGTTTTCCCACTTAGTGCTGGTAATTAAATATTTATATAATATACCCTCCAGTAAATTAACATAGACCCTGGTAGATAGGGGTTGGAAGATTAGTTTCCTCTAAAAATTGGTGATTTTCAGGATCTATGTTTATTTACCAGAGGGTATGACAATCTGACAATCCTCTTTCGATAGTTCCATTGCCATGTTCAATTGATGAGGGTGGCCTGGCCTGGCATTTTTCCTCCCTGTTGACATACCAATATTTCATCACTTATGGCATGATACAATAGCCACAATTCGAAGAATATGCGACTATAACCCAACTATAGTTGCTATAAATACAAGTCATAGTTTCTACAGTATATAACTATTGTCTAACTACTACAAGCCACTATGTAACCACTACAAAACCACAATTGAACCACCAAAATATAACCACTATGTAACCACCATGATATATTCACATCATACATATCTATTCAGAAATCACTATACATATATATATATATACACACACTTGAATAAGCCCTAAATATCCATTGTATTTAACTCTATTTTTTTTGTGCCTTTCTCCAACCTCTATAGGACCGTGGTATATTCTAGTGATTTCTAGTGTATACATCATGCTTCTTGGTTAAACATTCATTAAATATCCTTGGAAATCATGAAATATCCTATGTTATTTAACCTCTATTATTAAACCATATTAAACCATATCAAACCTCTATAGTCTATTATCATTAAATATCCTATATTACCATCTGGTAATTTAACATAGCTATTGAAAATCACCATTTTCAATGGGAAAATCCACTATAAATGGCCATTTTCAATAGCTATGTTAGTTTACCAGAGGGTAAACCATATGAAACCTCTATATAACCAGCCCCAAACGGATCGTGGTCGCTGAGTCTCGACCCCCCAGGAAACCCAGGATCCGCACGCAGCGCTTTCAGCTCGCTCCGCGGCTCCGCCAAGGCGGTGCTCAAGGCGCTGTCGGCCGCCTGGGGGTGGATGGGGTCGAAACCGGGACATGAAAAATATGGGATTTTAATGGGATTTAACCCCATAGGATCCATGTATGGTATATATGCTAACATTTGGGGTATATTGATGGTAAATGTTACCGTATATAGCATACATGGATCCTATGGGAACTATGAACTATAATATGAACTAATTATATATAATACGGGATTTTAATGGGATTTAAATAACCATGAACTGGATTTTAATGGGATTTAACTGTGTAACTGTGACCTAATTAATGGGAATGGGATTGAATGGGATGTAGTGAAATCTTGACTGGGATTGATCGTCCAGTTGCGACGCTGCATGGGGGCTGGTCCTGAAAATGGGAAACACCAAAACAAGTTGTGTATTCTAATGGTGATGATCTTATCCCACATGTTTCCCATGTTATTCCCTGTTTTTTTTTATTTAATGGGATTCTAATGGTTCATCATCATGTTTCCCATGAACATGATGTATCTGGGGTGGCATCGCCATGGGGCAACCCCAATGTATTACAGTGCCTCTGTGCTGAGAAGGTGACCCCAAAAATGATATCGAAAGAAGCCTCAGAAGGTACAACGGTTGATCTATGAGGAACATTAAAAACAAAAAAAAACTGAGAATTTCCGAGATATTTCATAATTTGGTTATGCACCATCTATAGGATTGTTGGTGAATGTTGGTGAGCTGTTTCCAAAACCATGCAACATCATGCAACCCTGTAGTTCGCATCAAGATATCTGGTAAATTTCAAGGTATTGAGCTATAGCCATCCCATCAAATATTCCAATGACTCATTTTACCCCTTGTTTGTGGACTATCACAATTTATCACAGTTCTATGATGGATCAAAATGCATCATATTCAAATGACTTTCAGGCTAGCCCCATAAAACAGATCCCACAAAATATACCATAAATGCATATAAATGCCATCGGAGTCAAAAAGCGCCACTGCGGTGAACATTATTTGTTGGTATTCCATTGTTTTTCTATGTTTAAGAACTTTTTTTTCTAAAATATCCCCATCATTCCTATTCCATCCATTTCCATCCTATCCTCACATCGCCCAGCCGTCGCCTGCTTGTGGTTCTGCAAGCTCTGCATCCATTTCTCCGTCTGAAGCTGCGCTTCCTCGCCAATGAGCCGCCGGCACGCCTAAAATTTCGAGCGACGGCGCGTTGTCACGCCAGGGGCGCTGTCAAAAAGGGGGAAGTCCCTTGGAATTTCTGGATTTCGGATGACCATTTTTGTATATTTTTTGTTGTCTCTGCATCATTTGTTGGGGGCGTCATAGGCCATTTTCATCATCCCTGGTGTGATGGACCATTGGTTTACAATGAAAAGGGTGAGGAACCCAAAAAATAGATTTGCAAAAGGGAAAAACAGCTGGGAAAATGGCTGAAAGATGGAGGTACAAGCGCGCTACCACCTCTGATACAATATGAATTTCCGCCTTTCCGCCTCCTTTCGTTGGTTTACCATTCCACAATCCATTTCTGGCTTTAGGGATTGAACAAACTGAAATCATGTTGATATGTTCAGTTCTGGTTGACTTGTCGGTGGTTAGTTTGAGACCGCAACTATGTCGCTGGTCCTTTTGGGCACTCAATCATACGATGACGGGATAGCCATAGGAATGGAAGACCACTGACGAAGCAGTCGTTCTTTGGAAGTCATCCACTCTTCACTCCAAAGCCAGCAACCTTTAACTTCGCTTCGATATTGGAAAAAACATCATCCAGCTTCAACATCTTCAACCATTTGGTTTTCTCTGAATATAGGTTACCCCAAAATGTATAATGCTTAAATCATCTTAAATCACCACTATTTGAAACTATTTGCTGTTAATGGGAGTTACATCTCCCCACTTTCAGGTTCCAACCGTTTCAAGCCACGCCTGTTCGGCCTCTGGAGCCATATCTTGAGCGGCACCAGCCACCCGCACCAATTCATTCCGAACCTGGGAGAGTCGACGACATGGCCGTGTTTTGTGTGTTTTAATCATCAAAAGTTAGGATTCTACTAGAAACTTCGGAGACATACCACCTCTAAAAAAACAAATAAATGTCGTCCCACATTGAGAAACGGATTATCATAATAAATTTAATTTGTGCGATAATCCCCGCGATGCCAGCTACTAGTAAAGTAGGTTGATAACCCCTTGTAAGATCTTACAAGAACCCATCAACCATCATTTATCAATTATAAATGTTTCTATAAATTATGATATTATTTGATATTTACTATTGTGATCTATTGTGTATCATATATTCAAACCTTGTTTTGGTCAGTTGAAACAATCCAAAAACTCATTCTAGCACACCAGCCATAGCTGCGAGGACCGCTTCTTCAGAAAAGCGGCGCTGAGCAAGGACACGTCGTGTTGCTCCGCGGTGCGTAGCAAACGTTCCTTCACCAAGACAAGCACGAAAAAGGACTGGAGGCTTCTTTTAGCCTGTATAGATGGTAGTCTGTGATGTAAATGTATATTTATAATCATACAGTATGTGTATATACTGTATATTATATATATAATTATATATATAGAGTGCAAATGTATAGTAAATATATGTATATATATACTCTTTGATAAAACTGATATCTTGTTTGTCCTTACGTGATCGACTGTAGGCATAACATATTGATCATTGAAATGGCGTACGGCTGGTCACAATTTTACCCACAAATCAACCAGGACAGCACCCAGAGATTGATGAGACATGATGAGACCACTGGGTTTAACTAGCGGAAATGGTTGACATCTTTGGTCAAACCAGTCATGTTTGGAAAAAAAATCTGAGAAGATTCGCAAAATCCACGCTACGTTGATGCCTCTTCATTTTCAAAATCGGCACAAATGCAACGCTAGGTCCCGCTAGGTGTGATTTTGCCGTGCCTAAACGCCGCCGAACCTCAGGAGTTTCCGTCTCTAGGTTGGCTTCTTTCTTGGAAAACTCAAACGATTAGCCTCCGGGAATCAAACGTGGCAATTGAAAATCCTCAATGGTGATTGAATGGGAAATTCATCTCGAAATTGTGCATTTTCCATTGCTATGCTTGATTCCCGAAGTGTACTTTGTGTTGGGTGAACAGCTTGGCAAATTGAAACTCTAAAGCCAGATACTGGCCATTTCCAATCGGACAAGCAAATGGTCAAACCATGCTGAAACCGTGCACCCCAGTTGTGCCAAGAGGTAAATAGAATTGAATAACCATATCCCATAGGCCCATAGGATCCATGTATGCGATATATGGTGACATTTACCATCAATATACCCCAGTCATGTGAGCATTTTTCTACCAGCGCCGTTAGGATCCGTCATGGGTATGAAATATCCCAGTTATTCCCAGTTGTATATGAGAAACCCCCGCAGTTTTCCATCGTTTTTTCCGCTGACAAAAACTGATGCCGAAACGAGGCCGAAACTAAGCCTGGGATCCGGTGGGTCCTCGACTTCTGAGATGCGTTCACTCAAGGACTTCGAGGTATCCCGCAGATGCTCCCGACTTTTGCTCACCTCAGCCATCTCAGCCATGAGCCAAATAGCCTCAAAGGTGACCTAGTGACTTCCTAGTGGGATTCTGATTCTGAAGTTTTTGCCATAGGAAAACTATGAACCAATTTTCATAGAAATGGGCCTATTTTTGCTGCTCTCAAATATCAATGTCAGATCCAGTGGAAATGAGGAGATTGGACCAGAATAATCATCAATTATTTGCCTTGCATTTCTATGTATATATATATATATACACATGATATATGTATCCATGTGAGTGTGTGATATGTAGAGTTCTATAATACTACAGTAATTCAAGCTAGGTACGAGTTTCATAGTATCAGTATCAGTATCAGTATGTATGTATGTATGGTGATCCTGAAGTAGATAGAATTTAAAGTTGGAGGGTGCGGGGATTTATTTTAGATATTGGCCAAAATCAAAGATTGACATAGTTGGAATATTTAGACCAAATTAGACACCCGCGGAATATGTTGAAAACAGATACAGTAGTTTGATTGTGGTTCTGAGGGTAATATTCAGATATATGTATTATCAAAATCAACACTGGTCCACCTAATCACCATCGAACAGCAGTTTACTTCAGGATCACTGAACACATCTGAACACCATGAAAATTAAGATATGACTACAACATAGTACATATGTACAAATATGAAACCCTATATATATAATATATATATATACTGACCTGTTTTTATGATAGTTGAAAAGGTGGTACTGAATGTATAGGCATCGTTGGACAGAATGGTCACCCACCAGTATTCGCTACTGGTACGAATCGAGGCATTCTTGA
>Ga0126342_10015148_pt1 | contig 13532 bp, 7 predicted proteins | sample Cyp1metagenome_FD_92528 | JGI IMG/M metagenome (GOLD analysis project Ga0126342, IMG submission 92528) | Coral microbial communities from Lord Howe Island, Old Settlement Bay, Australia - Cyphastrea 1 metagenome | ecosystem: Host-associated > Invertebrates > Cnidaria > Coral ...
CCAAAGATCAACACACATGGGGACTATCATCTGAGGATCATCATCTTCTAGGATGGAACATTTCAACTCAACATGGGCTAACGGTCCAGCTAGATACGGGTTTACCTTGATATATATATATATTTTCTGAACTATGTTTTTTGGTTTGTGTCTTCTTTCATAAATTTTTGACGATAGAAGGTTTGACGAAATCTGGGGTCAACAGATGACGTTTCAACTGATGAACCAAGGGCCGTGACAGGTGCAGGATCTATATCTATGTTTAAGGGTTAAATTCTCGTAGCAGCTGGTTCAAAATGCTTGGGTTCAATTTTTCTTATCTGCAAGCTTTCCAGGTATATCACAACATGCTCAATTCAGCTTCAAGCCCTTTTTGTTTGCACACTGTGTTTGCTTGGAAAAAACTAGAATTTTAAAGACATTTTCCCCAAAGATTTCCAACTTTTCAGCCTTTTTCCCCAACTTTTGCTGGTTCCATCCCTTCTGCCTCCTCGCTCCGTGGCGCCGGCGGCGGATGCCGGAAGCGAGGCACCGCCGGGCGCTTCTCGGGGGCACGTGGCGACTCCTGGGGGGATCCAACACTGGGATTCATAGTGGAAACATGGTGGGATTTAATTTGGGATATAACAACAATAGCAATAGGATAACAATCATATAGTACGCACCAAAAAATGCAGAAACATGTTTCCAACATCTTTTAGGTGATATTTTTTATTTCCGAAGGCTTCTCACTTTCTGGCAATTTTCTTGGCTGCTATTCATTAACCAGAAGCTGGGATAATACCATCTCCCGTTGCAGTAATGGGGTCAACTGGTTTTATTCGAATATAGCATATACTCCATATATATATATATTTATATGTGCATATTATGACCCGTGATACTATGATAGCATTGTTATATGGAACAACACTTCCTCTACTCTATATAATCCTAAAATTAAACCTGCCAATATTGGGGGAAAATCATATATTCATATACAGTATGTAGCAAACCCCAGAAATAAATAGAAAAGTAAAAATCAAAAAAAAACACATGTAGAGTGATACTTTCCTTTTTTTCAAATCTTTTTGGGGTGGTTCACTACAATCCATGAGCTGGGCAGCCTCATTGGGATTGAGAATTCATGTCCTCCCCCTTTCGGAGGATTTTCCAACAAGGTTTCTAATCCTGCCCAAAATTGCTTTTGCATCCTTTTTTTGCATCCCTCCAACTAACATAGACCCTTCCATGAGTTGGGCTTGCAAGACACTTTCCGAAACTTCTCTCCATCGCCTCCGGGTATTGATGGGGTATTCCCTGCGTGCTCAAGGTGTTGGTAGATGGAAAGTAAGTCAGAACTAAAAAAACATCCAACATGACATAATTGGATGGAAGTGGGTTGATGCTTAGCCTTTTCCCCGAACGTTTTGATTATGGGCTACGTTGGGTATATTCCATGGTATTCCCCAAGGAATGATCAATTGATATCAGGTAATGATAGCAGTGTTATAATTTTGGATACCAACAATTCTGATAATCTGTCTGTGCCTTCCAGCGCGTTGATTTACAAATGCAATGACAATTTGTCACGTTTGCCATTTCAACTTGAGGAGAGCAGCTCAGACTCGCCTGGCTAATCTTAGCTACATTACCCTCTGGTAAACTAACATAACTATGGAAAATCACCATTCTTAATGGGCAAATCAACTATAAATGGCAATTTTCAATAGCTATGTTAGTTTACCAGAAGGTACTATAAAAAAAGGGCATCGTCTTCCGTTGACAGTGCCTAACCAAGATTTACAGACCCAGACGCAGTCCTTCTTGGGCGCAGGCGGTTCCCTGGCGGCGTAGCCATACTTGGGACGATCCTGCTGCGGGGGTGGGGGGATCATCAAGATAATACTTGTTTTTTTTTAAAACAAATAATTAATTATAGTATTGCATTTGTAAAAAAATAATTGTATTTAGTTGTATATTTATAAAAGTATAGCTGTATAAATTAAAAAATATTACGGTTATAGTTATAGATATAAAACCCAATTTACATGTAGTTGCATGCCAGTTATAGTATGTTATAATTCTAGTGTAACCCACGTATAACTGGGGTATAACCCACATATATACAGCTCAAAATATGGTTAAGAGCCACAAGGAGCCACTTGGAAACTGGGATGCGCATCCAAATATGAACATTTGAGGCGAAAAAATGGGATATCAAATCATGTCACATCATGTCACCCAATATCAACCGCCACGCTTGGGATCACCTCTCGCTACCAGTGAGGTCTAAGTAGGCACCATGGTTATCTGCAACCTCTCCGAACGGGCCAAAGCACTGATCGGATGAACAATAAACACCACCAAGAAACAATTTGTTCTGCAGAATTTGCACCTAAACTATTGGCTTGAACTGTTGAACGGGTGAACACATAGCAAACAAGTGGAAGAATTCGGCAAACTGGCACCATTGCCAACCACATAAAAAATCCAGTCTCGTACACAGATAGGCTGTGTAGACCTTGCAGATCTTGCAGGGCCAACCCCTCGCCACCAAACCTCCAGGATGGTCAAGGGCATCCCGCCCCTGCTGCCAAGGGACCGTTTTCAGCACCGGGTTCCATGGCAACTTCTGTTGAGACGCACTGTGAGAGCCTCAGCGGCGGGTTCGCGCGCCAATTTTGGGTATAGAATGGGGGGTGACCATAAGAAAAGTTTAAAGTTTAGACACTTGCTGGGTTGGCTCTCTGTCAAATCAAAAAGTGAGGTTGAATCCCCTTGGGTAGTCGAAATGGACATAATGGAGTTGATGCCATCAAACACAGGCCATGGCAGACCAAGTAGCTGGATCTTCGCTCATGGGAACTGCTGTCCTGGACGTCAGGAATGGTCCCCAGAACAGTACTTGCAGAAAAATAATGAAAAATAAGCACTTTCCCCATTTCTCTTGGCGATCCAATCACTTTTTGGTAATATATTATTGTATATTATTGCATGATTTTCTTAACTCTGAAATGTTATTTTCTCCCAACTTAACCATGGTACTTTTTCCAAAGATCGTAACCCCCCAGGTGACCAGAAGCGCCCATCCTTGCTAGAGCTGGCCATGTGCGCCCTGGAATGACCTGGACGGGCGCTTGCGCGAATTCCCATAAATGCTGAAGTTTACAAAGGAATTCATCCATGAAATGAAAGCCGAAATTCGTTGATCAGAGCTAGTGTCAATTGTGAGCAATAGGAGGTTTGTGGACATGATTCGCCCACATGGGGGTTGAAAAAACCACGTGATCATTGCAAGCCCCAATGAACGAAGGGATTCTCATCGCCAAACGCGTTCAAGACCAGAAAATGCCTCCATGATTCCTCCCATCTTTGTTCATTATTGTTCATTGAAATGCACAACTGGTTAGTTGAATATCCTAATTATTGTTCATTTTTGTTCCGAAAGTTGGTTGAATATTAAGATATTCACCCAAATGATTGTTCCTCCAAATTTCCGGTAAATATCCTAATTGCATGGGCCAAAAGCAAGCAAAACAAAACGCCGCACCTCAGCAAAGAAGAAAGACCCAGGCACCATGTCAAGCGTCAGCCGGCATGGGTACATGTGGGTGCTATGGAAACGAAGCATTTTTTCTTTTAACGGGGGCAAGGGTTGATGACTTCATGGGTGTTTTCAAGAGGTGAACCAACGAAAATCTATCTCAGCCAGGTTGCAGATTCGAAGCCATCTGGCAGAGAACAGCATGTTTTGGGGCGATGTTTGCGGCACTGTCCTGGAAATCGGTCGGCTGTTCTGCTGCAGAAACCGGAGCCACGTACGAGCTGCGTTGATAGGTTTGCATCTACATATTTTTATATTCCATCACATTCCCATCATACCTCCAGATGGACGGACATAGTCTTAGGTTAGGAGTAGCCAATCCAACCGCATGATACCATATGATACCCTTGGTTGGTGCATATCCCAGCAGCAGGGAACATCTGATCAACAGTTGCATCTTGTTCCATGATTGATCGTTATCATCAATATTGGAGAATATTGGTATGTGGTTGGTCACATGTGCAATCAGAATCTATCCCACGCCAAAGATTTAAAAACAACTCAGTTGGTTAGGTTGTCCCATGTTGTCTCCACAGATCTTTTGCTCTGGTCGATTCTTGAGAGGATTCTCATATCAACTTCGAGCGGCAAAGCTTTGGCCTGGTTGGAGGAAACTGGGCGATCTCCTTCATGCGCTAGAAAGCTCTCATTCTTCGTCTAAGCAGACCTAAAACATACTAAAGCACCTAGGCCCGAGGTTGTTTAATTATGTTTAATTAGCGGGGTAACATTTTACTAGCAAATTTTCACTGACTGTTTGGAGGAACCCTAAACTGCTCAACCTGGATTTATTCATCGCGGGTTGATATTAGAGGTCCAAGATTTCCCCAACCATTGATCCAGCATAATCCAGCCATGATTGCCCTTTTTTTCCTGCGCAACGTGAGGTGGTCTTCAAGTGCCGGGGCGCTATTGGCCAGTCACTTCTCTCCTCCCATGTGCGAAAAGATGAGGATCACTGCGAAGGCAATGACCTGGGAAATCAAAAGCATGCCCAGCAGTTTGGGCTTCAAATAATAAGGCCCCATGAGCGCACAAAAAAGCTAAAACAGATTGATGTTAAACAAATTCAGATAATAAAGTTGAATCTTTGTTTGTAGTTTCAGTATGCTATATGTCTTCATTTTGTTTAACAAATCCGAAGCCCAGCACTTCATCCCAGAGCCACAACCACCAGGCGCCCGCCGGCGCTGGGGGCCCCCGGCCACTGGAACGAGATAGACCTCAGGCTGGGTCTGGGGGAGGGATGGTTAGCAGTGCAAAAGAGCGCATCAGTGGAGCCACCAAACCACATAGCACAAATAGTTGCTATTAACATTGATAGACTAGTAATCGTGAATGAATGGATCATTCTATTAATGGATCATTAATATTGGAATTGATAAATATTTGAAAATATATCAATATCTATTAAACTTATTAATAATGGATAGTAACGGATCATTCTTATGCATCCAAATGCACGGCTGGCAAAGCTTTCCTCAAAATTCCCCGAGGAAAGTGACACCTGAATTTACCCATCCCAAACATCTTCCCACACTTTTGCCCTGCGCGTTTGCCGAACCAGGATGCCACCGCTGCACCGACCCTTTGGGACGGCCGCCAGTGGTCCAAATTCGGGCCAAAACCCTTGGCTGAGCATCCATGTAAAATTGCCAAAAGCATCCAAAAGCTACCCTCTGTTTATTTAACATAGCCATGGAAGCCATGGCCCATTTATAGATGATTTTCCCATTAAAACCTCCATTTTTGAGGGATTTTCCATGGCTATGTTAAAAAACCAAAAGCTATATCCATACTCTTCTGGTTGGTGGTATACCTACCCCTACCCCTCTGAAAAATATGAAAGTCAATGGGAAGGATTATCCCATACATTATGGAAAATAAAACATGTTTGAAACCACCAACCAGTCTTGTGATGGTGTAACCATGACCCACACTCAGCATGCTTGACGGCTGACGCGCACCTATGTTTAGCAACTACTTTCCCAGCAAACTGGAAAAGTAGCAAGCAAGCAAAGGGTGCCATGAGAGGAGCCAACAGCTGTTTATTAAGTGAAGAAAACGGCCCAGCTAAAGCAGAGAGTTGATCTAACGAAATATCATCCATTGCCAATCTATATAGATATACTTGGGCTTACTTGGGGACAAAAATCACTGACCTAAAGGGGCTACAACCGCACTTCAATCATCTTCAATCATCCTGCAGCCTATATCACGCAGCCACCAAGTACCAAGGCACCCTGTGCGTCAAACAAAACTTAAACTTCACATCCTACCTCGGCCTCGGCCAGAAGATACCCCCAGAAAAACTCAAGATGGAACCCATAATTTGCACAAAACCCGAATGGCAAAGTCATTTTTGGACTGCAAATGTTCAAGGTAGCTTCATCTTTCTGAAGGGGATGTATGATGAACCATAAACTTCTATGGTTTTGTGATGTTTTGTCAAGAGAAATCCAAGTTCGGTGTCAAATTCTGGAGGAGTCACACCTCTTTGGTGAGGCTTCCGCCGGTTCACAGAGCCCGAATGGCCAGCGCTTCTTCGTCCTGTCCCGAAAAACAGCAACTTTGGGTTCCAAGCATTCAGAACAAGGATGAACAAGGAAATTAGGAGGCTTTAAATTCAAACAAACCATACAATTAACCCACATTTACTAACCAACCAACCCAAAGCAGGAGGATATGATGGGGTACTGTTCTTGCAAACAACAACTCTAGGTGACTTTCCAGCTGGCCACCCCACACTGGCATTGGCAAAGGATGCTGATCTTGTCAGCCACTGGTGCCCCAAAGAAACACTAAATTCCCGAATCTATGACCAAAGAGTTGGGTTATCCCACGAAAAGCTACCAAAAACTACCCATATCATCCCATATCTACCCATGCACTGTTGACCTAGAGTTGATAAGGAAGAAACGGAGATCTGCCGGCGCCTCCCACGCCAAGTGCATGGCTGACCCGAAGGAGTTGGTTGCAGCACCTTGTCCCAACCAATGAAGGGATCTTGCTGAACTGGTTTCGATGAGGCCCAAGCAAAACTGGTTGGTGGTTTGAAACCCTCTGAAAAAATGAGTTCGTCAGTTGGGATGATTATTCCCAACTGAATGGGGAAAAAACATGTTCCAAGCCACCAACTTCCCTGTAAGAAATCCCATCTCCGACTGGCCGAATTGCAAAACTACAATTTGCCTGAGCATCACTAAACCTCCAAACCCAGCACCTCCGAATAAGAAGAAAACAAAACTTCCGGCCCCCACACAAAAAACAGTCCTGCAATTACTTTCAGAGCATTTTAAAACTCTGAAGTTCCATTTCTTGGGAGAAGGCTTATGCATAGGCAGTCCTACCCTGCAAGCTTTCTGGTCGTATCCCAATTTATGGCACTACACCGGGGCGCTCATGACCACAGGATCTTTCTGCAGTTTCCCCACGTATCCTCAGCTGGTGGTGCGTTCAAGACCCCACAGGCTCAAATCAGCAGCTCGGCGTCCCCAAATGTCCCCAAGTCTCAAAGCAAAATCATCAAATATGCTCATCCATCCTTTTTACCCTTAGAAAATCTTCTTTTCCAACCACCAACGTTCCCCTCAATGAACCCTTCCCGAGTCCATCACAGTCTAAACGAGGTACTTAGAACGCGCATGTTCTGCTTCACTGCGCGCACCACGAAGTCCCGGTCCTGGCTGTTTGGGGTGAAAAATGGTCCAAACACTGCATTGAACCAGTTGGTGGCGGGGTGATTTCCTACCAAAAGAACATGTGGTTTCAAACTGTCTGAACCATCCAGACAGATAATATATATATATATATATATACGCACATGTTTACATTTATATAATTCATTTTTGTGATCATCAAACAGTTATTCAGTCAGACATGATGGTGACGAAATGTGATCCCAAGTTGGGTTTGATCATGTAAAGATGGAATTCTTGTGCGCAAAAATGGGGATTGTTCAGGACAAACATGGGGTATCTAAGCCGTAATCCAAATTCAAAATCACTGCTGAACCTAAAAACACAAGCAGTTAGTTTATTGCCTCCAGATCAAATGAATTCAACAATTGGTGGTAAAACCATTGATAAACATCCAAACGATGGGTATGTCTGAAAATGGAGCAGGTACCTGTCAAAACATATGATTTTTAGCTGGTTAGCGCATTTTTACCATTGATAGCAAAAGATTGAAGTACTAAAGTATCTAAGTAACCAAGATTGAAGCAGCCATTGAGACACTATAATCATCCCCATGATAAGTGAGTAGTAATAGTAATAATAATAACAACAATAAACTGTCCCTAAATCAACTATTTTAACACAAACACATGTCATTGTTCATTGGGTTGGTGTGAGAGAAAATCATAGAACATCTACAGAAAGCTGTGGTTCTTATTAAAACGGTTTTCCTGTGGACTTTCCCTTTATCCATTTTGGGGAATTATTGACTTCTCATTCCCTACAATAAATCTAAACTTTTGATGGTTATAAAGCATCTCTTGAACCAACAGGTCGACCCCAACAGCCATCTGTTTTTAGAGGAAGGTAGTTTTCCAACCTGGTAGCTGGGGGGGAATGGTAAACACCAATATTCCCAGAAAACATCATCATCAAATCACCATTGTACCATACCCCCATTGCAACCTCAATGTTCCAGGTCTTCACTTGCAAAACAATGACTGATCTTTTTCATAATAGAAGTTTGTGGTCCAAAGAAACATCATTTTCATGGATCATATCTGGCAAAAAAATAATGCCCGTTGATGTTGACTCAGCATCCAAGGCGTCAAAAAACGGCGACCAAAAAAAAGGACACTCGTCCTGCTGCAGCTTCTCGGCGGCGAAGAGGAACGCCATGGGCTCCTGGAAATCGCCAGGGAGCTGAAAGTGATGTGCAGCACCTGATTTGGGAGGATGGAAACACACATGAAACATCATGAAACCATCAGCCAGATCGAATATGGCAATAGGAACTTTCTAATTTTGGACAACCAACATGGATCATCTACAAGTGGTGGATCTTCAGTTTCCGGGGTCGCGAATGGCATCCTTTTGTAGCTGGTGAGCGGGCTGCTTCCAAGCACAGTGTTCAGGGGTCATGCTGGGACCCTCGGTCAGTGAAATCCCTGTTGTGGATCCATTGGTGCACCCGTTGCCAATTTAACACTTGCCTGAAGATCAGGTGCCCGTAAACCTAAGGTTTCTCATCATTTTCCCTATTGTTTGATGGTTATTTGGAGGATCAAACTTGTGAAACCTCCATTTTCAGACAGCCCCACATGTTTTTGTAGCTGAAACTTCCAGCACCCTCCATCTTCCCAGTTCGACCGGAAGATTCTCCTCGCAAATGGCCTCGATCATAAAATCTTCTTGGCTTCTCCTCAGGGAGCTCTGCCAAAAACCATGGCTGGAGGGTACGTTGGGTGGTCCATGTATCAAAAATTGATACCTCTGCAGGATATTAACGATATTAATTATTAACTATTAATGTCTGTAAGGTATTCGATCAATACCTCTTTACTATCCTGTTCAATCAATGACTGAATTCCTCACCCTGCTCTGCACTCTGCGCCAGGGCGCAAGTCATCCGCAGCAGCCTGGAGGGAAAAGACATCGCGTCGCACTGCCGCCATGACCACCTGGTGGCGTGCAACGGGCTGGGCATCGGTTGCAGAGAAACCCAGGGCATCCCAAGCATGGTAAGAAACGTCATAGAATTAGAAGGTATGCCATCTTTATATATGCAGTCAAACATGATTTTCTCTCATTTTATATTATGTAATGCATACCACACCAGGTCAGTCATGCCTATGGTCATAAATGGCATGGGATAATGGGTTAGATGCACATCTTCAGCCACACAAATGGCGTCCCATCAGCTCCTATTCCCCTCAAACAATAGTAATGTCCATTAACACAAACATCATCTTCCATATTGTTTTTTCTTGGGTTCCATGTTTCATTTCCGGCGTGTACCCCCCACAAAGAAGGGGTCGTATATATATATATATTGTATAGTTGGTGGCTTTAGCTTTCCCATTGCCAACCATATTTGGGATGATCATCCCGCATAAACGATGTAAGCCATAATTTTAAAAACATCTAATCGTATAATGTGAGTAAAACCACAGTAAACCATCCCCAATTTTCCCACAAATTGCTGGTATAAACCCCCAAATATGGGTGGTTCACCCCGGGTCACCTCTGGATCCCGGCGCAGGCTGGGATCGGCCAACTGCAGATGTCGGCCCGAGACGCCTATGGCCAGTCGGCCAAGGTAACGATACACCACCAAATAAAGGTGTCCTGAAATGGAGGTACCCCCAAACAAATCCATTTTAGATTGGGATTTTCCATTATAACGTTTTGGGTACCACCATTTATGGAAACCCCTAGAAGAAGATGTCTTCGCAGGCATCAGCCCTTTGAAGTTCAATTGTAAGATCACCTTCCTGGTTTCAACTTCCAAATTTCAGGGGTTCTGCACTGTCCTTCATCCCATTTTCTTTAACGGAGACCAGTGTGATGCAAAGTATGCGAAGGAAAATACTTCCAGATTATCTTGTAAACGTGATCCTATTTTTTCCACGTTGCCCACTCCATATCGGATTGTCTAAATTGGGGACCCCAAAATCGTAGGAATCCTCATGATGACTTCCGCGGTCCCCTAATTGCAGGAAACGCCCCATGTAGGCACCCATCGAACTTTCAAAACGAGAAACCGATGAGCGCCAACATCACATCCTTGCGGAGAAGATCGTCCAAACCAAGGTGGGAATAGGTGGAATACCGCTCTAAATGAAGAAAATTCTGCCCCTAAAACCACCATATTTCTATGGTAAAAATGGCTCCGAAATGTCTCCATGGAGCTGGGTTCCCACTTTGATAGGAAATGCCGTCAACTCACTGCCCCCAAAACATGGATCTTTCAAAAAAGAAATGACAATTTAGATCCATTTAGCATACTCAAGCCTTGCTAATTTCAGAAACCCTGCTACTAAAAAAAGTGACATCCCAATATAATATAACTGTTGGTCGTATCTCCCGGTTACATATTGTTGGTCGTATATAACAAAGAATCATAAACCTCCTGGAAGTCCTTGCCAATCTTCATTGGTTTCATCCATATTTTTGATGGGTTGCTTTAACTCCCTTGTCTTCATAGTGAAATTTCCAAGCTCCAAAGCCACAGCCGGTCCTTCTCAGCAAAACACTGGGAGGGCAGCAGCGTCCACGCCGCTTCCGAGCTCCGCGCGGCGGCGACCACCACATCCTTGTCCGATTGCAAAGCCTCAAGGGTATGGGATTGGCTGGCTACTTGGTGGGTTGAGGGGTTGGGGTGGGGAACGGGTCTGAAAATGGCCGAAATCTAGACTGAAAGGGATAGAAAGTCACCTAGTTGAGAAGTGGCAACATCAGCAGACAGTCTCAGGCACATGGTGTGTTTGTCTATTTTCTTTTCTGCCTAGGGTTCAAACTTTCTCAATGATTCTGAGGTACCCTCCGGCAATCAAACATGGCAATGGTAAAGGTAAATCCCCCATTCATTCATAGATGAATTTCCAATTCGAAGCGCTATTCAAACGGATTTCATGACATTTCCCAATGCCATGTGGGCATACCCCGGCAGATTCAATGGGGTTGCTTTATTCCGTTCAAAGATCCTCTCCCTTCATGGCCAGGCACCTCTGTCGCATGCTGAAGGGCATGACCGCATTGCGACACTGCGGCAAGCACGACTTCCTGGAAGCAAGTGCACATCATGGAGCCCAGCATGTTGGGGTCTACAATAGCTAAAAGCAACAAACAACGTAAACTAAACAAGTGCACACCTATGCATCACCTTGAAATGGTACTCTCCCTCAGGCTTGCCAATGGTCACTTGCTTATTCCATTCTACCAAGATTTGTATAAGTGCTTGCAAATTTTCTACGCACCGGGGCCAATAGCAAGTAAAAATTGAACCTGCTGCCATTCTCGTGTGATGGGGTTCACGGCCAAACCCTCGAGTTAAACATTTTTGTGGTTAATGTCCTTTACTAAACATCATGCATGAGGAGGTGGCAGTGAGATCTGCCTTATTTCCTAAGTGCATAAGTGTAAATCACGTGACCTAGTGCATAGTGCCCAATTGTGTCATCCCTCTGTTAATTTAGTTTTACTTGAATCAAAACATCTTACGGTCTCATGATTGATGGTCAAAAAAATCTAGACGTGTAATTTTTGACTTACCATTATTTTCTGATAAGTGGTTTCAGCCCTTCTGAAAGCATTTGTCATTCCACGTCACCTTCCCCAATAGGATCCAGACAAAAAAACAACATGACAGCACCAAGTTGATAAAATCAAATGTCATCAACTTTACCCACGTCCTCATCTTTCATCCCATCATCGAACACCATTACAATGAACAAATGCACCCATGTATCGTAATAATCGTAGTAACAACTATTGGCAATAACCATGGCAACCCCCCTTCAAAAAGTACGGATGATTATTGCACCCCCATCATTATACCAGGTTCTATTACAGCACCATTAGTAGTTAAACCCGAATATCATAATAGATAACCCACAATTACAACCCACAATATGATTATAAACCCCATATTAGAAGTTAAATCAGCTATAAATGCCATTTTCAATAGCTATGTTCAATTACCAGGCGGTAAACCTCAATTATAACCCACTCTTCCCCCGCCAAGTTCGTCCACATCGCCCCGGCAGCATCTCCTTGTCGCCCCGCAGCTCCTGCGCGGCGAACTGCAGCGCCAGGCCGCTCTTCTGCACCGCGCGCAGCACTACCTGCGGGGCGACCGTTCGGCGGGAAAATCCAACCAAATATGGGGAGTTGACAAGAGAAATCCATGTATATATATATATAATTATATATTATATTTAAATATGCGCATACATTTTTTTAAATGATAATATCTTTTGATATACAATTTGGAAACAACAAAATAGCAGGGATTCCATTGGGAAATTCAAGACCAGACCCAGAAATATCAGGATATAACGAAGAAATCAAGAAACAATGCGATTTGAGCGCCAAAGGGGCACAGGGCAGGATTTAACCAACAAAACTGTGGGTTGTCATGCTTGGAAAACACCAAAATAACACGGAGTTTAATGATTTTCCGATCCAAGATGCTGTCTCCCTGTTGCCATGTTTGATCAACATAGCGTATCTGATAGTTCTAATATACATTTAATTTCCTTTAATAAGGGTTTTCTGTAAGCATTTCTTTCAACACATTCTAGAACTGAGAAGCTTACAGCTGAAAGGAACAACGCCATTGGAGATCATGATGCCGTTACATGCCGTCGATCAAATACCAACTTCTTTATCTTCTTGTGCAAGCAACCTGCAAGAGGCAATACCATGGCTATTGCTGGTGTTCTGACAGTACACATTCCCAGATCCTACCTGGCTGCAGTCCCCGAATGTGGTTGCAGCAGTGTAAATACGTTCATATATGCATAGATTGCTACACAAGTTGATCAATCGCATCTGGAATGACGCCCCGAAAGCTAACCCAAAGAAACACCAAGGAGGTAGGGCCGGGCAAACGCATATATCATATGCTCTCTCGTCTGGGAAATCCAGGGCACCACCACCTGTAACCTCAGCATCGCAGGGTCCACCTTTTCCGAAAACTTCGCCAGCGCTTTGCAGTTTTCCGACGTCTTGCTTGGTCACAGTAAATCCAATCCTTCCCTTGTTCCTTGCTTGCTGAAAGCTCTGAAACAAACAACAGGAATACCGTGTGTGTTTTGTGTGTGTGTGTGGGCGTTCGTGTTTGTGTGTGCCGGCATATGCATGTGTGTGTGTGTATCATCTGAACAGATGTAAAACTTCTGATTGGTTTTCACTAATTTGCAGGGGGTGGTAGCAGGGTCCAGAGTCTACCACCAACGAAGACGCTCTGGTTTCCCTGGTGATAC
>Ga0126342_10015149_pt1 | contig 13531 bp, 13 predicted proteins | sample Cyp1metagenome_FD_92528 | JGI IMG/M metagenome (GOLD analysis project Ga0126342, IMG submission 92528) | Coral microbial communities from Lord Howe Island, Old Settlement Bay, Australia - Cyphastrea 1 metagenome | ecosystem: Host-associated > Invertebrates > Cnidaria > Coral ...
AATTGCGTCTTTTTTTTGCTAGTATTTGGGGCTGCTGTGAAAAATGTGGGAAGTACCAACGACCTGTGGTGAAGTGAAAAGATTGTGTGCTGAGTGCAGGGGTGTTGGCAAACCACAAAATGGGGAAGAATTATTTTGAAGTTTTTGTAATGTTTTCTAATGTTTTCCAACTTTGTTGAATGTTTTTGAACTTTTGGTAATTTTCCCCAATTTTTTAGAATGTTCAGCAGGCTGGCATCCTGTTCCAATAAGGGTCCCTCTGAAGAGGATCCCAGGGGTGATGAATGAATTGTAGTGATACCGTTGCAATTTCTGTTGGTGGATAGTAATGTGTATATATATATATATAGATAATATGTAAACACATAATATATGAATATATATATATATATATTATATATATACACCAGGATTGATGATGTCATCACACATGTGTTTGGTAATGTTTGGTATATCAAGGTGGATTCAAGTGGTCATATTGGTCATGGTCAAGTGCCAACAACCAGCGTGATGCCCATCGAGAATGTTACGATATCACCTGTTCTTCCATGATCATTCTCCGTATGTTGCGCGATTTGACCAAGGCACATTTACTGGTTGGGTAAAAAAACTAGACGTAGTATGTGTTGATCAACTAAAACACTTTTTTTTTATGCTGGAGAAAGCATGTTTTGTGAAACAAACCTCACTGGTTTGCGGTAATGGTTGGTTCCTGCGGTAATTGAAACGGTCCTTTTCTGTGGCTTACCCTACAACATGTGTCCACACAACGATACGGAGAATCCATCAAATTCATCACATGACTATTTCCGTTCAAATATTATCATGGTCATCCGCCAAAATCATAGATATCATGTTCATTTTTCAGTATCACGCAAACCATGTAGTTATTACTAGTTATTACCATTATGTTACCACAATATTACCATGGCATTGCCATAGTATTATCAATGGATTGGTTTAAGGGCAAAATTACAGGAAAACCCATGATCTTCATGGGAAAATAACTCTGGTTTCCGGTTAAGATTTTCCCTTAAGCCAATCCATTGATTGAATATTCCGAATGGTTCCAAATTTGAAACTATTGGACACATACGTATATTTCCTGTATATTCCGAATGGTTCCGATTGCCATAGTATTACCACAACATGACCACAACATGACCATCTCCCCCAGGAGCTGCTACGCTTTCTGGCGGCTTACCGTGCGGTGGAAGGCTTCACCAAGGAGGAGAGAACCATGGGAAGTTCCATGGTAAGTTCCATGGTAATGTTATGATAATGTGGTAACAAGTAATACCAACATAATGATTTAGCCATGGTAATAAGTTCCATACCCATGGATAAAGTCATGTTATGGTAATGTTATGGTAATAACCATGGTAATTAGTCCGTGGTAAAATCACTGATAGTTATGGTAGTCCCTGGTAAATCACAAGTTTAGTGAAATAACTATACTAAACTACAGTGATTGTATGGTAGTCCCTGGTTACCTTAGTATTACCTTAGTAATGTTATGATCAAAGCATGGTAATGTTATGCTAGTCCCTAGTTTAACAGTGATTTTACCAAGCGAAATATACAGGTGATTTTTGTTTGAATGATAGGGATGTGATCAGATAACAGTGCAACCAAACCGGGTTAGTTGATATACAAATATACACATATTGTACATACATATCATATAATCAACCACCAATACATGGTGAGATACAGGATATAAGTGCTTGAGCAACGGATTTATATTGGCAAGATGTTGTTGGCTATGTAGATGTTTTACTCTCATGATAAAACTTCCCCTTTCTTAAATGGCTTTGTCCAAACATGGGGTGTATGCCAACAAATCGCTGCACTAGATTGTTTTTTGTTTTGAGTACTGTACCCTGCTTTCAGACAATTTATGATTACCCTCTCGTTATTTAACATAGCCATGGAAAATCAGCATTTTTAATAGGTAAACCCAGGTAAACCATCTATTTCTATGGGCCATCTATACCATGGCTATGTTAGTCATAACCAGAGGGTACAATCACCTAGGATTTGTGGAGACGACACCGGCAGCATTCCATTTTTGGCTCCAAATTTCCACGAGGACATTGAGCGCATCAAACGGATCTTCGCTGCTTGTGAGGTCGGGAGTTTCAGCGACAGATTTTAAAATCGACCCATTTATAGATGGTTTACCTATTCAAAATGATGATTTGCCACAGTTATGTTAGTTTACCAGAGGGTATATTATGAGACACTTATTATATCTTATTATTGTTGTTAAGGTTGTTAATACCAGTGTTATCATTATTATCATTGCTACATGATATTGTCGTTTTTGTTGTCGTTATTGTTGTTATTATTGCCGTTCTTGTGTTATTGCTGATATAAATGCAGTATTTAGTCAGAGCATTTGGGATGGGTAAAGCACTTTTGGATTCATTAATGAACTGATTTTGTAGCGACACACGGGAGACAAGCAATGTTGTGAGATGTATCAACACTTAGCCGACTTAGCCATGTCCAGGATTTTGTGGCTTGTGCCGGATGGGGTCCCTCTTCGGGCAACGTCATATGGCCGGGGTATCTTCCTGGGGACTCAGTGGTCGGAAGATGCTGAGTCGGAAGAAGCCCGGCTGGTACCTTGCTGGGTGAATCCCAAGTCAGCTGAATCCATTTTTTTTGCTGGTTGATTCTTGATAAATCCATGTTTTTTGCTGGTTGAAACCCCATACCCTCTGGTAAACGTTTACATAACTATGGAAAGATCCACCATTTTTATTGGGAAAATTCACGAACTAAATGGTGGATCTTTCTATAGTTATGTAACAAATTACCAGAGGGTTTCACTATGGCTGGACAATCCACCATGGAGGAAGGATGATTCTGACAAAGTGAACTTTTCTTCATGATATAACCATGAAGAATAGAGATTTGACCAGAACAAATGAACATCATACATATACATATATATATATAGATACTATATATATGTATGTTCCATATTCCCATCTTGTCGCAGCTACCCTGCTTCAAATCCCTCCATCTTCGCAGGCCGAGCCGCAACCGAAGACGGCGCAGGAGATGCGAACCGAAAGGCGGTCCTCCATCGCGGCGGCGCATTCGTTGACACATTGGGTGCTGTAGGTGATCAACACTGGGATGGGATAATGAACAAGTATCATTATGATATTATGGTTGTATTGGATAATATTGGGTTATAATTAAACATTATGTTAACTAACAACTAACTATATATCATTATGTATGTTTGGTTAAACATTAACTGGCTTAGGGTTTAGGTTAATGGCTAATAATGCTTAATATTGGTTACTAGTTGTTATTATTGGTTAATGGTTAATAATGGTTTACAAGTTTGGTAAAGCAATAGAAAACCATCCCCGCTAGTACAATTTTTATGGGCGGTATAAACAATCAATATAGGGGTTGTTTATTATTGGCTTTACTATTGGAATGATACAGAGTTAGCTGGCATAGCTGGGTTTGCTGAGATGGTGATTGGGAGGTAAATTATAACGACCTCACTGGTCTCCCTCACTGGAAATGATGGTCAATAAGGGAAATCATCCCCAAATGGCCGTATTTCAGGTCAGTGAAATATTATAATTTACCCAGATAATGCGATTAATGGAATATATGGGAATGAATGGAATATGTAATATAGGGAATGTAACACACACACACATTATATAATAATAATAATGACAATAATAACAACAATAATACTAATACTATTATATACATATCATGATTGGGATATACTGGACTAATAGGAAGATCGGAATATCATGGGATATATACAGTATATTTATATACAGTATATATATATAAGGCCGCAGAGACACCACGTTCAACCCTTGGATGTTGGAGGAATTAGCAACAGTTGGGGCCGCCTGTTGGGCCGCAATTCGTCTGGTTTCATGTTCGCAAACCAATTCAAGGATTCACATCTGGCTTGCAACTCAGTGAGAATACCTGGAACTAGAGAGAGCCAAACATTTTGGTGATGGCAGGGTCAACCTCTCAAAAGAGGAGGTCATTTGGGTTCAGGCGTACGTATATATGATTGTGATCTTTTTTACCATTGTGTCGGCTTCAAAGCATATGCCGTGTAACTATAATACAAGATCTCCAAGGTTTCGCATGCCCATTCAGGTGTGCTTCGGTCAATGGGTTTCCAGTGGAGTATATCATCATTGGTCTAAGTATGGTACATGTCACTACAGCCAGTGTCGCAATCATCATGAACCTAGAGCATCTAGAGCCACGAGTGAGAGGAGGACTTCACGTTCAGAACCTGGAACATCAGCTGGTGATAGCAGATCATGGGGTGGCTCAGCTCCTAGTGGGGCTGCAAGTTCCGGCAGAAAGAGTCAGCCTTACAGCACTGGGGGGAATGGTGCTGAGGGCACGAAAGTTCCACTTGACGTGCTTGCCATTGTTCTCCACTCATATATATATACTGTATATATATATATATGTGTAAGTAGTGTTTGTTTTATATGTGTTACGTATCATGTTATCCATATAAAATAACAATAGCAATAATAATAACAATCATCATTATCACCATTATTATCATCATTATCATCATCATCCAATTATATGAAGCTTTACGATGGATTTTCGAGTAAGACAGACATTTTCCACCAGGATTTCACAAAAAGGGTTACAGAAACCAGCAACACAGATGCCGAAAAGTAATGACATCTTCCAACAATGGTGATTTTACTTGTAAACATTTGCCAAACAGGAAAACAAATGAGGTAGATAAATTAAGTAGATGTACCCATGAACAGGTGTGTGTGTGTGTGCATAGATAGATATTGAATGATTTGTGTTTGCGCATACATGCACACATGCATACATGCATTACATGCATTATAATACATGCATTACATGCATCCATGCATCCATGCATTCATACATCCATCCATCAATCCATCCATACATATATATATATACATAGATACTCGCGTACAGTACACTGTGTGCAGTATTCAATATACAGTGTAGTATATATATACATGGATATATATATATATATAGACATATACACATAATATACATGTTTTCGCATATTTTTTTACTTGCATTCATATACAGTATCTTATTGTCATATCCTTCTTATTCAAAGCCTATCGTTTCAGGCACATCAAAGCCTCTCAGCTCGGCCCTGGGCTGCTGAAGTTCGGTGGACTTTACTGTACCTTGGAGCAACCCTACCGCTGCCGGTGGGGGACTACATGGATGATGTACCCGGCCTGGTAAACCAACAGTTTGCGAACTTGAACATGGCCATAGAAATAGTGGATTTTCCCAATAAAAATGGTGATTTTCCATAGTTATGTTAGTTTACCAGAGGGTATATGGTATATAATGGGAGCTCTGATCTTTCTGTGGGATTTCTATGGTATATTTCTATGATATATTTAGGTGATATATTTCTATGATATGGGAGAATGAGGATTTCCATGAGTTTTTAACCAACCTGGGATTTGACTAGCACATATGGAAATATGGATATATAGTGGGCCTACAATGCATGGCATATAACCAACCATACATAGGATGTATTGGGGATATAATGGGAATAGAATGAGATATATCTAACCAACAATTCAGGATTACCTGGTGATCAAAACATTTTGGATCTAAAAAATGGTCGCTGCGTTGGTCAAATCGCCGAGGTGCGGAACACCTCAGGGAACTTGTGGACAAGATGGAAGAGAGTTTGGAGGAGCAAAAATCCGGTGGGTCATCTCGAAGCATTCCGAGTTTTCCACTGGGATTGCCGGAAATGGTCATGGAAATGGTCACAAAAATGTCATGTTCACGGTGAATTTCTTGTTTTTTGGTTGATGCTTAGGAACGCTGGCTTTGCCGCTGATATGTAAGGATTGCGGTCGGATCACATGGGTCAGATTTGGGGAAGCAACTGATAGAGGGAAGAAATCTACACAGCATGTGGGAAAACTGCTGATATACCACATCTAGCGTTTCCCAAATTTTAAGCATGTGATCCAGTAAATGTTCCGGCATGTCATTTTGGTTTATCACACCATTGTTTGATTTGAAGTAATGCATCTGCAGGAAAAACATAGGTACATCCGATTTTGGATGGTCAAAGTCAAACATGCTGGTCTTATTCGTGTGATCAACTTCCGCAAATAGTTATTTGTATACAGTACCCTCTGGTAAACGTTTACATAACTCTGCAAAAAAAAATCACCATTTTTAATTCGTAGGTAAATCAACTATAATTCTATGGGCCATGGCTTCAATAGCAAACTAATTAACTTAGTCATTACCAGAGGGTACTTGTTGGGATTTTGGTTGGTTTTAATAAGGCTATTCCAGAATCCAATGGTTTTATCATGTTCCCATCGTCCTGATATTTCAACATTTCCATGGTTTTTTTTTGAGTTTTTGCGGTATGCCGTGTATGCCCCATTTTCAGACACACTCATAATATACATTATATATATATGATGCATATCATATCAAATAAAAGTTTGTTGGTGATATGTTTCATTGCAATTCCGCCTTTGCACTCAGATGCCCATTTTGGTTGGTTAAATCAATGCAATGCAATGATAAATCCATCATGTTCAGACACATTTCACTTGGGAAACCATGGTGGATCTCCTGCGCTGGCAGGGTGACAAGATCATTCCGGTGCAGTTCTATGAGCTCGTTTCACCCAGGATTTTCCATGGGACCATGAGCCGTGCTACGGATTTGTTGAAAAGGGAGAACCATGGAGAAGTACTTTTTTCATGGTGATATAATGGGATATCGCTAACCAACAATATGTGATATGGGATATCCCTGGAAGATGTATGGAAATCCCTGTCCCTGGAGGATTCCAGTGCATGGCTGGGAAATCCCTAAACAAAAACATGGAGATTCGAAAAAAGCTGGGAACATGAAATCCAACGATATTTGGCTGGTTGGTACCCTATTCTTTGGCAATGCCATATGGTAAATGATGGTAAACCCTTAGTTGTTGATTAATGTCTGATTGGTGGTGACTGGAACATGTTTATTTTTCCATATATTGGGAATTTCATCATCCCAACTGACGAACTCATATTTTTCAGAGGGGTTGTTTTACCACCAACGAGTTGGGGATTTTTCGAGCAAAACATGTTTTGTGAAGAGGGGGACACATCATGACCGTGAAAATTTCCTTCCAGCTATATAGTGGCTATATAGTGGCTGCAATTTTCCAGGGTGTATGATAAGTGAATGCCAACTGAAGTGAAGTGTCTGGTACTATCTGGTACTCACTGGGCCCCTAGGTTCTCACCATGACCCCTCTGATCATCGGACAGTGTTTACTTCTCTGTTTTTGGGTGAAACCTTCATTGAAGAAGCATTCCAGTGCATCGGTAATTTCAGCTTACTCAACGTTTTGAATATTTGCATGTTTCAATGGTGCTTGTGTCGTATTTATTGGTTTCGTGCAATTTGATGGTTTTATCTTATACATTGCGTAGCAATACATATACATGTTATTGTTTTATGTTGAAAAGCAAGTTGTTTCAATTCAAATTTGCTGATTTTGTATTGAAATTCAAGTTGTTTCAAACTACAAGTTTGACACATTGTGATGGTGTTGATTGTACAATTTCTTGCTTGTGTGCTCCTACCCACTTTTCCGGCATGCGGATGCCATTACCCATGTTGATTTCTGAATCTTCATCACTCAGTCAAATTCTTCATCACTCAGTCTGAATCTTCAAATTCACTGGATCGAAACCATGCTTGTTTGTAAACCATCCCATGTTTGTTGGTGAAATTCCACTTAAACATTGAAATCACGTCGGAAGTGGTCCGCATTTGTGTTAGTGGACTCCCGATAAATTACATGAAGTCATGTTAAATCACCAAGTTTGCAAATAAATCACCATGTTGATGTGTTGTCTCCATCATCACCTGCATCTCCGGTAAACTAACATAACTATGGAAGTGATCTCTCAGGTTTTTGGTGTGTTGCCGTCGCCTCAAAGATTCTTGGCTGGGGTAGCTCGATGGGATCTAACCTGAAAGCGCCTAGTACAATGAGATCATGGACATTGAACTCGTAAAAATCTTGCGATGTTTTTATGGAAAAAATCATGGTGCTACCCTGGTTCTTCAAAGTGGCCTTTTCAACCACCAATTCGAGGTCACTTGACCCCAAAAAGGGCCACTTAACCACCTCAAAGGGGAGACTTTGAAGAACCTGGACAATGTTTTTTTTTTTAATCGATCATATGATACTTGGGTTTTCCGGGCAATGGGGACACATTTTAGGTGCATTCAGGTACCCTATTCTTTAGCAATGCCATATGGTAAATGATGGTAAACCCTTAGTTGTTGATTAATGTCTGGTTGGTGGTTTGGAACATTTTTTATTTTTCCATATATCGGGAATTTCATCATCCCAACTGACGAACTCATATTTTTCAGAGGGGTAGGTCAACCACCAACCAGATGTGAATGTTCATATTGTAGGAGATTGCAGGGGAAACATCTCCTACCTGGTTGATTGGGGACTAGGCACCGACCCATCGAACATCTCCAGTAACTGGCACGATTTAAGTTGGGGTCCCCAATTTTGTTCGGAAACTCCCCGATGATGGTACCCTCTGGTTATTTAACATAGCCATGGAAAATCACATTTTTTTATATATAGGCAAACCATCTATAAATAAGCCATCTATACCATGGCTATGTTAGTCATAACCAGAGGGTACATCAATATACCACAGTTATGGCCATTTGTTAGTTATAACTGGTTTAGATGGGATTATAAATTCTATAAATGGGGTTTTCTTAGTACTTATAACTGGTAAAGGACCATAACTGCAGATTGCGGCCAGCGGCTGGTCATTCTACGTACTTGGGATCTTGAGAGTAAGCCATTTTCAGTCGAAACACGTTTCAAAGACAGCTGGGAGGTGACCAGAGGAGACTGTACATGGCATATATATATATATAGAAGTAGGTTACCCGGCCTGGCAACACAGCCACATAACTATGGAAAATCACCATGTTTAATGGCTAAATCAACTATTTCGACTGGGCCATTTTCAATAGCTATTTTGACATAACCAGAGGGTGTATAAGGTTATTATCATTACTGTACTAGACCACAGTCCATCCAAGCACTTCAAACAGACTTCCGCTGAGGACATGATGCTGACCGCGGCTGCGGAGGAATTTGACAACTTGGACGCAGATGAGGCGTCGCAGCTGGTGTCACCATGAAAATTTGGTGGCTTTTGTTTGACCATGTTTAACATAGCCCAGTTAACCAGTTAACCATAGTTAACCAGTTAAGCATGAACATTTTTGGGATCATCAATATACATATACATCAATATACCATACCTTAGTAGAATGGTGAAACAATAAGGTATGGTATATTGATGTACCCTCTGGTTATTTAACATAGCCATGGTATAGATGGCCCATTTATAGATGGTTTACCTATAAAAAATTGTGATTTTCCATGGCTATGTTAAATGACCAGATGGTACCTCAATATACCATACCTTATTAAGGCAAACCAACTATAAATGGGTAAACCATCTATCAATGGGCCATTTTCCATGGCTATGTTAAATAACCAGAGGGTATATTGTTTCGCCAGTTCAATGATGGTGTTCGGATGCTGCCGGCGGCCGCGGGCAGGACGGTCTCATTGAAGGGGAAGAGCTGCGTGAATTTTGTGACGCGCCGCACGGGCGATGCGGGGCGACGTGTTGAAGAACTCATGGGGTTTTCTCGAGAAGAACTGGAATATGACTGGCACCGGAAATACGAATATATTTTCACAAAATGGGAGATAGTGGTAATTTAGTGATTTTTGAACAACCAGAATTTTGAGGTTTGCCAATCAATAATGGAGAGATGATGGGATATAGTATACAATTCATATTCTAAAAGATGCAGTAACAAACCATTCAACGTTGCAATTGTTCAGTAAACAACATGATGATTAGACCATGGAATTATTCCTTGGTGACAAAGCCATAAAAAAAAAAAAAAAACTCTCCCTGGCCGACCTCGAACAGAACGACCCTGGTGTATCTTAGAGTTTTTGGGATCTTGTTCTGATGTCAGCAACAAGAGACACCGTTTTTCCAGGACGCAACACCCAGGAAAGCAAACATGAAACCTGAAAGTGAAGAGGTAATATCAGCATCACATGTTATACATGTTGGGTAATATAAACTTCATAAACTTGACCTGAAAGTGAAGGGGTAATATGGAATAATGTAAACTTAAGATGTTTGTTTCTTCTGTTTGGCTTCCATGGCCTAGCAGGGCGTGTTTCATGGCTCTTGATGTTTGTGGCTTTGTGGTCCCAGGGGCCACAGGATTTCCGGCTTTACAGATTTGGCGATCGCTACCTATGTGGGTACCATTTTTTGGGGGATTAATATCCATGGATCCCAGCTATGAATCCATGTTTGTGTCACTATTAACCACTATAAAAATATCAACCATCACTGGAACATCCCAGCTATTTTCACGTCTGTGTGGTACAGGGTATATTGACAAATCGATCGAATTGATTACGACAATCCACCTTTTGGTGGTTACAATTTTCATCCATGCGCTAGTACTTAGACCCAACAGAAGTCCCCATGAAAATGGGCCAAAGTTTCTAGGTACCCTCCGGTTAATCAAGCGTGGCAATCGAAAATCCATCATTTCCAGATGATGTTCCCCGCAAAGCCCATAGATGTCCTTTTCCCATTGGTTGGTTGATTAATAGAAGGGTTTGTTTACCCCTTTAACAACAGGGAAATGATGATAGATGGTCTACCAAACCGACCCCTCTATTTTTACCAAAAGGACATTATTGTTTATACCATTTTGTAGAGGATTTCCAACTGCCACGTTGGATTCCAACTGCGGCGCAATGTACGTCCAGAGGGTACGTCCGGCTTCTAGGTAAACCTCTGGGCTTCACTTTGTCCAGTGCTGAATGGGAGGAACTACTGGAAGAGCAGGAGACAAAGATCGGTGAGATGGGCTATACCCTCTGGTTATGTCAAAATAGCTATTGAAAATGGCCATAGAAATAGTGAGTTTTCCCATGAACAAATAGTGATTTTCCATTATAGCTATGTTAAATTACCAGAGGGTAGATCAATTGGGATCATTATAATTATAAAATAGCATGAATTAATCGGTAAGATTGTTTTTTTATAGTTTCTTCATGTTTATTTTGTTTTATTTTTAAAGGATCAATGGGACATATCCATGGATCAATTGGAATATTACATCATATTTACCTACTATTGAGACTTGATGGGCTGTGTTGTTTAGGATGAATGGGAAAATAACTTTGTTTATGGGAATTCAATGGGGATTTTGTGGGAGATACAGTCATTTTCTGGGCTATGTGACCCAGATTTTATGGGTTGTATGATCAATGGAACAACGTTGGATTGGAAATACCACGCAAAATGGATCAATGGATATACTACTGTATACCCAGTAGGATCAATGGGAAAATAACATAATACATTCCCATGTTTTCTTGGAATGCACTTGTGATTTTATAGGATTTTTAATGGGATATGATTGATATATGCCTACTAGCATGTCATGTGAGTGTGCCTTAACGTAGGACATTTACCCTCTGTGGCCGTCGTGGAGAGATGGGAAGAGTTCAGTTTTTTTTTCAGGCACAGCCACCATCAAGGGGGTACAGTAACCATCAAGAATGATGGATTTAGCCAACAAATATGACATTCAAGGGACTGATTTTCCAGAAAATGTGCAGAACAAAGAACATGTTTCTTGTTTGTGTGTTAACTACTGGCAAGCATAGGGGTGTGCTGCAAATTCACCGCTCAATGAATTCTGGGACTGCAGTCCATGGGTATGAAGACCAACTGAATGAGATAAGAAGAATCATAACACATATGATGTAATTGCCGCGACATGTACTGTAAATAGATGATAGGTTCTATTGTTTGATTGATATGAGTTCCCAGAACCAGTTACAACAACCAACAGTCCCTAGAAAAAAAAAGGTAGAATCTCAGCCAACCATCCACCAACAGGCCTTTTGACTATGTAGCTGCAGTGGCTCTTCGCGAGCTTACGACATATCATTGCCATCCACCGACTACACTAGATATAGACGGGACATGACGAGAGAAACCAACTAGACGTTGTTGGCTAAGAATTGAAAACAAGACTGTACTGATATCATTTGCTAATAAATCTGGTAAATAAGGACTGTGTACTATAATCATTTGCTAATATAATCTAGACTGTGTACTCATAAATAAGGATTTCTGAATGCAAGATTTGAGCCAGAGGAAATAGAGGACTTAACCAACCGAATATCCCGAATATCATGCACGACATCATACAACAATGTTTCTGAGTCCACTAAGACTGGACATATGTTGATACCATGGGTAGACCCATGGTTTTTTGATGTTTTTTTGCCCCATCAAAAAAAACAAAATCGACCTTTTTTTTCTGGGAGGAAACCCTCATTGAGTAAGTCAACATCTTCCACCATGGAGCTGGGTATCCATCCATCCAATCCATCCACCAGGGCGTTTCTGTGGACGATGACATCGACTTCCAGGCTGCGTGGAACTTTCTCCAAGGCGCCAGACCTTGGGATCGCTGGATCGCAGGACTGACCAGTTGTTGACCTCTGAGGATTATGGATCCACTGAGGGAAAACATAGGGAAACTAGTGACAGAATGTTACATATTTGATATCTATATGTGTATATATATGTATATGTGTGTGTATCATCTATAATACATATTTCTGGGTAAATGACATCACGACCTCACTGCGACCGAAATATCTGGAATCATGGTTAATAGAGGAACTCATCCCCTTTTATGGCCGAACTATTCAGGTTTGTGAATTATTATAATTTACCCAGATATTTGATGGAGAGTTACAAATAATAGCAAGTCGACTCGTATATGTAAAGGATTAGGTAACATGTTATATGATGTTATATGTATTTTAAGGTTTAAGTCTTAAAACGTTCATGAACACGATACTTACATAAGTTTTTTCAACAACGCTGGGTTAGTGGGAATGATGAAAATCACACACACATATATATATATAGATATACGATGATATACGTATATCATATATATATATATATATACATCTATATCTAGCAAGCCCCAAATAGGTCAAACAAAACTCATCTTTTTGCAACAAGTCTTCGCCATCTTTTGGGGATACCCCCCATGGATACCCATGGTCATGGGTGAATATAACGAGATCATATGTAGATATGTACATATTATGTATAGGTAAATATATATATATATATACTGTATACTACTATACAAACATGTTATACATAATTATATTATACATATTAATGTTACACTGGTAGGACAAAAGTTGCGCTTGTTGAGCTTCCCACAGTGAACATGTTTGGTTTCTTCTTCTGCACACCCTTTCCCCGTAGAATCCTAGCATGGAGCTTTGTCGTACCCCGGTCGCATTTCCACCCTC
>Ga0126342_10015150_pt1 | contig 13531 bp, 11 predicted proteins | sample Cyp1metagenome_FD_92528 | JGI IMG/M metagenome (GOLD analysis project Ga0126342, IMG submission 92528) | Coral microbial communities from Lord Howe Island, Old Settlement Bay, Australia - Cyphastrea 1 metagenome | ecosystem: Host-associated > Invertebrates > Cnidaria > Coral ...
GGTTGCTTTTGTTACAGAAGCAACAATGTTTGGTTCTGGAAAGAACAGGGTTTGGTATCTTTTGCAGAAATGAAATGTCAAAAATGCAAACATTTTGGCGCTCACAACACCCCCCTCCCTTTTCTTTGTACACTTGTTGATTTTTTGAGGCAACGTGTTCCGTAACGTAAGGGAAGTGCTCGTCAAGGACGTTAATACACACCCTCCCACCCCCTGATCGTCATACGCCAGCATGCGCAACGTGTACATGTTCCGTAACGTCAGAGAAGTGCTCGTCAAGGACGTTAATACATACCCACCCACCCACCCTGATGATCATACGACAGCATGTGCAACATGTGCATGTTCCGTAACGTAAGGGCAGTACTTGTCCAGGACGTTAATACACCCCCCCCCACCCCCCTGATGATCATACGACACAGCATGCGCAACGTGTACATGTTCCGTAACGTAAGGGAAGTACTCGTCAAGGACGTTAATACACCCCCCGCCCCCCTGATGGTCGTATGCAACATGTTAAAGACGCCAAAAAATGAAATCCTACCCCCATTTCGGAAAATTTAATTTTCAAATTTGCAACCTTTCCAAGGGATCGTAAATGGCACATCTCCAAATTAAACAAACCTTCCAAGGGCGCAGTATCAGCCGCATGCCAAAAACAGCGGTTTGGTTATTTGTGTTTCGTTTTTGTTACCGGTAAGTTTGCAACATGTCTTCCGCTATTCCACTGTCCACTTGGTGTAAAATGGCGTCGTCTCGTTTTGTCCAATGGCCTGGGCCGCAACCATTGCTGTGCAAATACGAACACAAAGTTCCCGAGGCAGTGTTTGGGAAGTACCCCAAAGGGGTTCGCCCATTCAACTCCCATTCGCTGCCGATGCATTTATTGCATTCATCAGCATGGGGGTGGGTCAAACATCATGTGACCCATCCCCTGGACACTCAGTTGTTTGAAGTTTAGTCCATTTAGTTCCATAATTCTAGAAGTTAAGTTCAAAAAATGTTGATGCTTATGTTAACAAGGGTCGGTGAGTTTGGGGGTGGGCAACTTCAGACTTCATCTATCTCAGTGCATCCGTTTATGGGAACCAGACATACTGGGTTCAAATATTTGTATGTTCCATCCAACTTCGGATGATGATGGTAAGTTTGTTGCTGCGAGTATTTGCTGCAAGAATGAAACATGTGTGTCTTTGTTTAAATATTGCTGGCGTATCCGTACCAGCAGGTGGGGCACTTTAATGCCATGATCATGTTATTTTTCCCCAAGCACATCAGAGGGGAGGGTCTGGCCAGTGCCCAAGTAGAAACAAACATCGGCAGCTTAATTTGTATGATGCGTTTCTTAACTCTGTAACTCTGTCCCCAACCAAACTTTCAGATGAAATTTGCATATTTGTTCGAATGTGTCTCATAATCTTTGTATTTAGTTGTAAGTCGGGACAGCCACACACATTTCAGTTGGGGCAAGACACTACTTTTTCAGTTGGACGAAGCAAGGTTCCAGTCGTGTCGCTAAGTTTGAAATTTTAGTTATATATTGTGACTATGACATACCCTCAATCAGTGCGGGAAGAGCAAGCGGACATGAACCTCATCAGCATTTTCCATCTCATTTCTATCAATTTGAGACCTCCAAGAAACATCAAACAACAAGATGCCGGCCTTCAAGTCAGCGCGCGCTCACGCTGGGCATCTGGTTTCAAATTATGCAATTATTCTGGGCGCAAAGTTGTTGCCCGGCATGGTTTTTTGCATGATACGAACACATGCGAATACACAGTTCCATGTTCCGGCAATATCTGGGCAGTTCCCAAAGGGGTTGCCCAGTCCATTGCCATTGGCTATTGCATTCAGCATGGGGGTGGGTCAAACTGTCCGGCCACAGAAACTTGAGATGTTGCCAACCTTTTTCTGCAATCTCGGGAGTTCCCAAGTTTGACCCATCCCCTTGAAACTCTGTTCGGAGCTGGCATTAAAAAAGAAACATGTTGATGATTATATCATCAAGGGTCGGTGAGTTTGGGGGTGGGCAACTTCAGACTTCATCTATCTCAGCGCATCCGTGTATGGTTCTCGGGTTGGATGTCAAACCTAGAAGAGTGGAACCCAGACATACTGGGTCAACTGGTTTGCATGCAATCTAATTCCCGCTGATTTAGGGTTATTGACTGTCACTGACCATTTACCAATTTGAGGGATCATACCTTGCAATAGCCAGTTTTTCCCAGTTGGTGCAGTGGCGTCGCCGTGGGCGGCCAATTCACCTACTCAATGCTGTATATGATCTAAATTGTTTGATTGACTCGGAATTTATTTGGACGGATTCCCTATCACGTCTTATCAGCTTGCTTTATGGATGCGATCGCCAAATCATGTGCTCAATTAATGTCACTATGTTCAATCACATCACATCCACTTATATCCAATCAAGATTTGTCGCCATTGATTTGTTGCATTTTTCTAGAGCGTGCCCGTTCCCATCAAAAATCCAAGGCTCGAACTTCGTGACATGAGCTGCGTTCGAAAAATGTGATCTCAGTGAACGTGGAATGGCTGAGTGTATGGGGGATGACTGGATATGATGCTTTTGTTGGTGGCCTGGGGTGACTCACATCTTCAGATATAGATTCTATATAGACTGTCGGGAACGGTTTTGGCTGATACTTGGACCTAAAAAGGCAGTGGATGATTGACAATTCTTGAGCTGGTTCCTTGTGCGCAGCATTTGTTTCCAGCAGTTGCGTCCTATCTTCCAAGCTCCGGCAATTTCAACAGCTACCCTCAACTGTGAAGCACACACATTTTTTAGCATCTGATCCTGGAAGAACCGCAGCTGAAATAGTGCGGTCCCAGAGACTTCGAAGTTGGCGGGCCACAACACCACAAATCCAGTGGGCAGATTCGTTTGATTCGTCCTTGCGATGAGTTGGAGATGGCTCAGAATATGGTGTAGCAATAAGGCTCGCAACCTATTGTCGGACACAATTGCTCATGTTTCGTTTTCAACCATGCTAAAACTTAGTGACTTAGTCCAGGTCTGGTAAAAATCCTATCATTGCGCAAAAAAAAGTTGTTCAGGCATCCCAACACCATCCAGTTCTAGTGGTCACAAGCCGCGCTGTCCAAGCCACGATGAGCCGCGATGCTGCCGTCCGAGCAGGTGAGAGCGGAAAACCATCCACCATTCTTTTGTCATTTTATCTGACAGCCTGTCAAACATTCTGACATTCAATCTGGCATTCCATCTGACATATTTTCTGACATATTTTGTTCGGCATTTTATATGGCATATTTTCTGACTTTCTAGCTCTTGTGAAAATTTGACGAATATTTTGACATTCCATTTCAGGTACATTCTGGCAGCTTGCATTCTATTTGACATATTTGGGCGCATATTTTCTGAGAGTCTATCTATCAAATGTTCTAACATTAAATATAGCATTCTATTTGGCATATATTGCGCGATTCTATGTGGCATTCTATTTGGCTTTCTATTTGACAGTCTATCTGACAAATATGTTGAGTTTCCGTCTGAGTGAGGTACATCCTGACATTCTACCTGAGATTTATTGTGGAATATTTTGGAACTTATGTGTTGACATTTTATATACTTGGCACATGTTTTGACATTGTATTAGACATATTATATGCCAAATATCATTTACATATATATAGTAGAGGTGTGTGTTCTACAAGCATGCGTTTGTGTTTTTGTGAGGGTCGGTCATTCAAAGCGATTTCTGAAAACCATCCAAATTCAAAATCAAGTGTCCACAAGTCCATGCTAGTCAGCTAGTCTTTTGATTCCAAACCCATGAGATAACACCATGAACTGGCTGCCTATATTGTCTTTAGCGTTGCTGTTTTCCCCCTTCAATGTGTTTGCAGGCATTTTCCCATCTGGATAGCTTTGATTATAGACGCATTCTTCACATGTTCCATGCTAAGAATGTTACTCAGATACACAAGAGCAAAGCATGATGATACTTAGAGAAAGCATGTCAGGTCACTTAATCAGTTCTACGCCATCATAGTCATCCACACACACAAAAAAATGTTACTCAATTAGGCATCACATTTCATCCAACAACGTTTCTGAGACATATGACATACACACATTTCATGGCCACAAGCAACAAACAACATGAACTTGTAACATCCGAAGCAAACAAAACATGAAAAGCAAAAAAGAAACATCAATAGTAGCCATATCAAAAAGACCTCATTAAATATAGTCATATAGTCTATTTAAAGTTGTTGTGGGTGAAACACAACACTTAATCGTCAGGAGCCTAAAACCTGATCTTTGAGGCACCAACTTGGTGCCGCTCCATGTGGATTGCAACCGCCGTGGCCACGGTTTGTCAACATGTGTTAGTGCCAAATAAATTCCACGCATGTACACAAACACCCCACTTAACCATCATTATCTATCAATTATCTATCAGTTATCTATCAATTATATCCCCATGCCTTTCTGTTGTTTATTGTTGTTTAACCCCTTGATGAATCCCTACTTGGGCGCAATTGAGCTAAAAAATATGGCTGACAGGGCTGACACCACATTCCAACCCCAATATTAGTTGGGATATAACTGGTATAACCCATGAATAGCTATGGTCGTAGATCCACTTTTGTTCTACTGGAACATCCCCATGGCCCATTTTTTCCAGGCTGTTGACGCTGCGGATGCGTCGCTCGGTCCCGAACGATTTAAATTTTGGGTCGATTTTAAAGGGTTTAGGCATCAAGAAAGGTTCATTTGATTCAACTTTCCATGGTTTCACATGGTTCATTCACTTGAATTTCGGCATTTGCCATCAAAAAAGGTGATTTACGAGCAAAGCTGCGGTGAAAAACCATCAATGTTTGCGTCTTGTCAACAACACATGCGGTGAATTGTGTGAACGAAACTAACTCCTTCCACAAGGCTACCTTGGGCACCTCAGAGAAATGACTTGGCTAAATGAAATTCTTTTCGGAATGGCCAGTTCATGCCATGTCTCAGCCAAACCGAGTTGATTCTGAGATGATGTTGACACAGTGACAGGCTCAAGGGCGCTGATCAAGTCCTGTCAGGAGATCTCTGGGGAAATTCCAGGCCATCCATGCGAAAAACGGGCCATGCGTCTGCTTTTCAGTTCGTAAATTGCTGTGTTCGTTCCACTGGCCCGGTTCCGGCCCACGAAAAAAAGACCACAAGTTTAGAGGACATTAAACATCAGAGGAACATATATTGGTCGTCGAAGTCGGTTCATGGTCCAACACCTGGGGAAATCACAGCGGCATTCAACCTAAAATGACCCCACAACAAACGATTTGGCTGAAGGAAAAATGCACAGGAACCTCCTACATTTGATGGCTTTTTTTTTGCAAGCTGTCCCTTAATCCAATCATTCAAAGTCGGTTCAACAAGCTGGTTCATAAACCTATCTATATAATCAATATATCAATCAATCTATCATTAATTGATCTGATCTAACTATCTATATATATATATATAGATGTATCATTGCATAGCTTTACATAGCCTTATAGCATTGTAATCATATAATCAACCTATAGTTATGAAGCAATTTACCTTCACACATCCATCCGCGGGAAATTCCCGCCGACTCGCCGACTCATTTGGCAGCCTTGAGATGGAGCTTCGAATGGACAGGCGGCGCCAGTGGTACCCTTTGGATCCCTTTAAAGTAACATAGCTATGGACAGTGATCCATTGCTGATTTATGATATTTATATACATCTATGTACCTTAACCTTAATGAGAAACAAACGGAGTGATTTTCCATTCCATTTCTTTTAGTTAGCAGATTGCGGTATATCATGATTTGTATCTGGTGGCTATGTGGCTGCTGGTGTTACATCATGTTACATCCACGACAGAAAAATCTACGGATGCCTATTTAAGCAACATGCTTTATTATCAGCCAAAAAAACATGAGTCAACACGGGAACCGTGTTCTTAAGTGACATGGACACCATAAACCCTGAATAAGCCTTCCTATCGGAGTTAGAACCCCCAATAGTTTTTGAAATTACTTTTCAACCTGGTATCCCTCTATCAGTCCTACTGGTATCCCTCTATCAGTCCTAGGTCGACATCAAAGATGCGTGCTTTTCTTTCGATCAATCATCTATGGTGTTTGTTTGACAGTCAGTGTGGTGGTGGGAGAGATGTTTGATTTCTTGAAGGAGTGACTCCACCGAATTATAGACCTATGGCGACTAACTACTAATAGCAAGGATTTTTTATGCGCTTGTTTCCGGATCGCATTCCTCCACTTCGACGTATTCAGCTTGATTTAACTCAAAAGTCCCATCTAATATTGATCAAACCTCACAGTATTACAATCCAGTTTGAGTTGAATTTGGGCTTCCCCTCTCAACCAACCAACCAACCAACCAACCAACCAACCAACCAACCAACCAACCAACCAACCAACCAATTACCAACCCACCCACCCACCAACCAACCAACCAACCCAGCTATAGCGAGCTTGCGACCTGTCCGGGTTGCGCATGACCCGGAGCTTATGCCGGATAAAAATGCCAGACAGTGGAGAGAATGTTGGATAGAATGCCAGGTAGCATGTCAGAATGTCGGATAAAATGCCACGGTTTTTGAGACCGGATGCCCAATAGCGTCAGAATATTTGTCACATAACAGTTCAGATGGAATGGGGGGATATGTGTCTAATAGAATGTCAAATAGAATGCTAGATAACTGTCAGAGAGGGAATGTGGGAAGGCAATGGAGAGAGATAATGTCAGATCGGATGCCGAATATATGTCAAGCTATGTGTCAGGGTGGGGATGACTCAAAGTAAAGTGGTCTTTTTGCTGGCGTTAGAAACCTATATCATGCGTGTATGATATGTAAACATATATATACACATTCATATACAATATACACATACTCCAGATTGAAAGTACATGGCTCTGAATATTGAGTTGCGCCATCTATGTCAACGGGAAAATACAGAGGATAGATGACGCAACTCCATTCTCAAACAGGTAGTTCGCGCCACGTATGTCCCTAAAAATGGCCTATTGTTTGCAATCTTCTGCGCTGGTTTGCACCCATGTTTTTTCCTCAACATCAAGCTGCCTTTGTGGGACATAGATGGCGCAAGTCCCACTCATTCGCCAAAATCAGGCTGGGAATGCCCACATAGATGGCGCAAGTCCCTCATACCTCCCAACATCCCTCAACAAGCTAAGGAAGGTTGGCATTGGCAAACGCATTTACAAACAGAACTTTGTCCTGTCCTCATCATCAAGCCCTTGCCTGACTTGCGCCATTTGCATGCATGCACACATGCATGCACATATACATTTACATATACACATACACACACACGTGTATATATATATATTTTTTTTTTAATTTATATGTTTATTTACTGTATTTATTTGTGATGTATTTACAGATATGCACCTCATTTGCCCACTGCTTTCGTCCCCTTTCTTCGAAACCCCATACTTTTTGAGAAACCATGTCCGCCAGGACAGTGAGCGAACACTCCGTGGGCTCACACTCCGTGGGCTCGGCGATCTCGTCACCCAGTGGGTCTTCAATACCCAGGCCGCAACCTGAACGGCAGCAGCATCAATAGCAGCATGACTTGATAAGAAACTGGGAATTCGTGGATGTGTTCCGGGGTGCCTTAGCGTATTTGTGTACGTACACCCACCTTATAGGCGTACGTGCAGCTTGCAGGCAGAAAGCAAACTGAGATCTGCACTCACATAGAAGGAACATGAAGGAACAAAGGCTCAATCCATAGCTATAGGTATTTCGACATCAGCATGGTCAAGGTGTTTTTTGTTCAAATGGTGGTGATGATGATGTTGATGATGATGATGTTGATGTTTTACAGTCTGTTTACTGTTTTCCTTGCGTTCATGATGCATTGATTCATATTTTCTCAGATGAATAATAAATAGGTCCTATAGACTAGAATGGGATACCTGAGCATTCTTTGAACTTCTGGATGTTAAAGCCCATGATGTTGCATGGCATATAGTTTTATTTATTTATTTTAATATAATATATGTAGTTATTGATTTTTAAATATAATATATATATATTATGTATATATATATTATATATATATATGTATAATTTGTTTCCTACATTTACCCCACAATTAGAAGGGTGTCAATTTCAACTTTTGGGCACCGGCGTCAATTTTGATGAATCACTTTCGATCTGGAGCTACGTACGATTCGCGGCTGAACCTAACACTTATGGATTTTTGTTGCTTGGCTCTCTCCCCATTCAAAAGTGATACATACATTTTCACCCATGGATTGTTAGTGCCACAATCTCCTTGGGTTTCCGTCCATCCAGGGGAATTGCGGCCTGGGCCTAGCAGTTTATGTTGGGCCTCTAGAACTACATTTGCTGGATAAAATCGTGCATGTGTCTATCTAGCCTAGCCCCTGCTCAAACCTAATTAAACATATTCAACCTATCTATTGTATTTTATTGTAATTTGAGTTGCTTGATTTCAATTCAATTTTACCATGTTATTGTTTCGCTTGTTTTTTATCGGTTTCTCCATCCACCGTGGACGCCGCGGCAGGAACACCATGCATGCAGAGTTCCACAAAGTGCAGCAGAAAAAGTCCTCCAACACAGACCTTCAGGAGCTCAACGGCTTCCAGCTGACGATCGCGGCTCGATGATGATGCAGGAACCATGTGGGTGAATGACCCACGGGTATAACTGGTAGATACCCTCTAGTAAACTAATATAGCTATGGTACATGGCCCGTTTATAGATTATTTACCTAATAAACATGGTGATTTTCCATAGCTGTGCTAAACTACCAGAGAGTATGTTGGATGCTGATGGGGGTTACCAACAAACATACCTTAGGCACTACCTGGTACATCCAAAGATGTCCGACATGCGGAACAAAGGAGCGAACCACATATGAGGTGGTGAAACCTGATCAAGACAAAGCGGTCTCAATTGGTTTTCGCAATGGAGCACGCCCAGGTTCCAGATGATTTACCCAGTGAACATGCGGTTTCCCTGGCCATGTTTGATTCATGGATGGTATTTGTTCAGGCTTGTTGGTATCGATTCTTGCCTGCGGAGCCTGTAACATGCACTGATAATTGAAACGGCACTTGCAAAGGAACCGGGAGATTAGGTTGTCCGCTTCCTCGCGGGTTTTAAGCCGTGTGCTGTAAATACTCTGTAAATGAAGAAAAAATTAAGCATGTTTTCTCCCATTCAAATCCACCTTTCACACGCTCAAGTGACTTATATAAGTGTGGAAAACAATCAGTTGATGCTGAGGCACGGATGCTGGATCGCAACTCCGTTGTTAATTGCATGGTTTTCGTGATTTTTTTGGATTTTATTTGCACTTTGGTGGACGTGGATGCCAAAGCAGTGGGAAGGGAGCTGCCGCTCTGGACCCTGGTGGTAGCTGAAACTCGGCAGTTGTTCTAACCGTTCTAACCTTTTTTTTGAGGGGGGGAGTGAGCATTTGTAGATATGTGGCCTTGGATGCTTCTTAGATGTGTTTTCAGTTTTTGTGGATGGTATGTGTTTGTGTGTGTGTTTGTTTGCATAATACGTGTTGGATGTTTTTGATTCCCACCCAGAGAAACCAATACAATAAATGACATGCCAAACCCGTAAAACGGCAATCATAGGTAGTTCTGCAAACTCATGTGTTCAGAGTTTCCATCTTGGATTTAACTGGTGAATGGTTTGGTTCCAATTGATTTAAAATTTAGCGGGATACCTCCTTACGATTCGACGCGTCAAGATCCCAGAGAGCCGAGGAAATTTGTTTGGCCCTTTACACTATCGAGTTGGCTGCTGTATTGTATGTGCATGGCATTCGGAGGGCATGCAGCAACAAGTCGATCCTCTTCGACCTGTTTTGCGTGATATCTGGATATGTGGAAGCTTGACCTTTGAAAGCTGTAGTAAAGGAATGTAAAGGACAGTGAGGGAATACTACGATTGCCGGGTGATTTTCCATGATTTTCCATGATTTTCCATACCTGGAATGCTTATCCAGGAGGCCCACCGAATCCTGGACAGTAAAAACCGATGGTTTTCTCCACAAGTCCTGTTCGTGGCAAGGCTAGGTCCCTGTCATAGTTTTAGGACGTTTTAGGTCCGTGGAGTTAAACTTGACACTCCGCATTTATGGATTCAGATGCTGTGATCATTTGCCACCCCAAAAAATGTCCCATCTTGGGAGCAATCGTTTGATGGTGCTTTGTGACCCGGGTGTCTGGATACCCGAATGTGATCCCTTTCATCAGGGGCTCAACTCATTTGATTTTTTAGTTATTGATTGGTGTCAGGGACATGAAAATCTCAATATTTGGATGAACAGGCGACCAAAACCAATGGTGTTCCTCGGGTTTCTTCTTGAAACCAAGCCAGTTAAGCCCTTCCCCCCAAGCAAGCCCTGGCGTAGTACAGTACTTGTCCCCCTTGTTCAGGGACCCAGAATATCGTGAAGTATTTGATATGGTCAGGGGTGGGATTAATATGCACGTGTATCGTGTATGCCTGTCTGAAGATAAGGCACTGTACCCCAAAATCTATGTGGTTGCCATCATGCTGCCTATAAAACGGGATGTTTTTGTACAACCCTTGTTAAGATATTTGAAGACGCATATTGACGTATATATAAATATCATAAATATACATATGTATGCATAATAATGTTTATAAAAATGGTAAAAATATGTAAAAATAAATAATAATGATAATTTTAATTTATGTGTGAGTACAAGTTCGATACGTTTGTCACCCCGAGCACCGGTCTTCCAGGCGACCTTCATTCGCTTGTTCGGCGCGAGTTTACCCAACGAAGCCAAATTCCTGGCGGATCTGAAGGTCATGCGCGTGGTTCGTATCCTGCGGGTGGCACGCGTGATCCGGAAAACCCGTGCCTCGTGGAAGCCGTTACGCCGGGCACCGAAGTGAGAAGTTGGTTTATGCTGCCCCATCGAATAGATAAATCCACCACAACTATGCATAAATCCATTACAACTATTTGTCATAAATCGTCTATTGTTATGAGAATTTCTGCGAGTCACAGATTGGAAAGCATCGTATATACGTACATATATATATATATACAGATTGGTTTCCTCTTTAAATCTTCATTTAATTAATCCTCATTCTGGAACCTCAGCAAATCCTCCCCATTTAATCCTCATTCCGGAGCCTCATCAAACCTTCAATCATTTGATCCTCATCCTGGAACCTCATGAAATCATCATTCGTCAGTTAATTCTTATTCTAGAGCTTCATAACATGCTGCTCATGTAATTTTCATTCTGGAACATCAACAAATCCTGAATCCTCATCTAGTCATGATTCTGAAAAAATATCCGCTGGTAATGAACCTATAATGAAAAAATGCGCCATGCAAAACGGGATGCGTTAATGAAGGTTTCAAAACGATGTTAGGAGAAACTGAAAATTAAATGATGGTGTTTCACCAGTTTAGCAGAAAACTACAATTTTCCACAATGAAACTATGATGACGATGACGATGACGATGACGATGATGATGACGACGACGACAACGATGATGATGATGATGATGATGTCCCTGGTTCAACAATAAGTTTGTTTCGAAGATAACATGGTGATTTCATGGTGGTTTCAGGAACAAATTATGTTTTTGGAGGATGCAATAAATATGTTTCGGTGATTTACTGGGCATTTGATGAGGACACCAGGAGAAAAACAGTGTTTTTGTCGAAGCCTTTTGTGATTTCAATAGCAACATATTTTTTTGGGCCGCGATTGTTCGATCATGCGTTCAAAGATTTAAGAAAAACAGATCTTCCCGATTCCCAGGATTTTGTGAGGATGTCTCGGGGATTGAAGGAAACAAAGAGGATATTTTGAAGATATTTTGAATTTCCCCCGAGGGTTTGAATTCTTTTCAAGGGATTTTTCGTGGATAGGATTTTTCGAGGATTTGTCAAGGAGCCGAGGATATTTCGAGGATTATGCGACTAGTTGTACCTATGTGGGTAGTTGGCCTTTCTGTGCAGGGGCTGGAGATGGGCCCAAGGTCTCGGAAATTGTCCTTGGCATTGACTGCGTTCCCAAGTATGACATGCGTTTGTACCGTCATGGGGTCCTAAAAAATCCGATGGTAAATCCCCAAAATGAGTAGGACACAAAAGAAAACATGGTCATGAGTCATGAGTCATAACTATAGTCTCAATATAGTGTTCATAAAAGCATCTAGTTTGGGTCTAAAAGATGTCGAAAGGTTGATACATGCACCTTGACTCTCGCAGAGGTGGTTTGCGAGAGCTCCAGAAGTTGATGAAGATGATGACGACCTGTTTGAAAGCCCTTGGGTGACTTGGCATTGAACAGTTCAGCATGAAACAGGTGTGGTAAATGGCGGTTTCCTAAAATAGGGTTACCCCCAAATCATCAATTTTAATGGGATATTCCATAAAATAAACCATCTATTTTGGGATACCACCATTTATGGAAACCCCCAAATAGTGCTATGTCCATATTACTTGGGTTCAATTGGTGATTAGTGTTATGTCCATATGACTTGGGTTCAATTGGTGATAGCCTTTGTTACTCAAATATGTAAGGACGTACACGTACTTACATTCATAGATACATATGTAACATGTGTTTTTATATATATATATATATATACGCGCAACGCCTGGTCTTTGCCCAGGCGTTGCAGCGTAGAGGTTTCCCATTCCCAAACAAATGTTGATAGCAACTTCACAAAATTCGTTTGGGAAAAAAACAAAGGTACTGGTACTAGGGAATATTAAACTCCCACCCCTGTTAAACCTTAAATTCCTATGGGAAAAACAACAAAGGTATTAGGGAATATTAAACTCCCACCCCCCTTAAACTTTACATTCAATTGGGAAGATCAACAAAGGTACTAGGGAATATTAAACTCCCACCCCCGTTAAACCTTAAATTCCTATGGGAGAAACAACAAAGGTACTAGGGAATATTAAACTCCCACCCCCGTTAAACTTTACATTCAAGCGGGAATATAAACAAAGGTACTAGGGAATATTAAACTCCCACCCCCGTTAAACTTTACATTCAAGCGGGAATAAAAACAAAGGTACTAGGTGATATTCAACTCCCACCCCAGTTAGACTTCTACATCCATTGAAGATCTTCAATAAGGATTTAATTCTCCCACCCCCGTTAAACTTCTACATTCATTGAAGATCTTCCATAAGGGTTTAATTCTGATGATGATGATGATGATGATGCGTCGCCTGTCGTCATTGCGGGTCCGGGCAAAGCCCAGGCATTTGCCGACATATATATATATAGAAACTGGTTCATTGCTTTAGTTGGTATTTAATCATCGAAGGAAGTTTAGAAGTCAACCTTCCGACAATATGGACAGATGAAAAGCAGAGCAGGGAAGAGGCAGAGAGAAGAGAAAGATCAGAAGAGAGAAGAGTAGAAGAGAAAGAGTAAGAAGAAAGAAGATGGAAATGCGCGAAA
>Ga0126342_10015151_pt1:0-10000 | contig 13531 bp, 12 predicted proteins | sample Cyp1metagenome_FD_92528 | JGI IMG/M metagenome (GOLD analysis project Ga0126342, IMG submission 92528) | Coral microbial communities from Lord Howe Island, Old Settlement Bay, Australia - Cyphastrea 1 metagenome | ecosystem: Host-associated > Invertebrates > Cnidaria > Coral ...
ATCGACATCAAGAGAGAAGTCGAAGCTGGAGCCGACAGGCAGAGAACGTGATTCCAGTGCATCGGTTTGGATGGAAGGTCTAGACAAGATTTTGAGCCTCGCGACTCGCGCCGTCTCATGCCCGAAGATGATTTATGAATGATATAAATGCCCGCTACCATCCCGCTGCTTTCCCGGTATTCCCACGGAGGCCGGCAATCAGAGAAGGCATGAAAGGGATGCCAGTCGAGGTTGGGGCATGTTGGGGCATGTTGGGGCAGAACTGACCGCTGGCATTGTATCAGGAGTTGTTGCGGTGTTTCTTTTTAGGGCTTGCTGGTGTTTTTTCTCCATGTCAGATCTGATCCGGGATTACTGTCGGTCATGTGGGCAGTTTCATGTCAGAGCCAATGACATCGGAAGCTTTAAATGCACTCTTTTCCCTGGCAGGGAGAGACCGAAGTAGAATAGCAACTTGGTACGCACGGATATTCAGGCATCCACCACACCAGCGCGTCAGCTCACGTGATGGGCATGCAGACTTTTCAAGATTTTTCAGGTCATACGAGAGCCCCTTCCTGAGGCTTACAGCGATCGACGCCGGGATAGTCGAAGCTGGAGTCGTCAGGTAGCTGAGCTCAGCAGAGAGTTGGAGAGCCTTGTTCGTACAGACTTGGATATACAGGCCCTCAATCAAAGAAGAAACGGGAGAGATGATAGCCGAGGCTTGGGCAGTTTGTGGAATCTCATCTTGTCATTTAAACATCTGGGCATTGGCGTGGTAAATCAAACGCTTTTGATGAACCATGTTTGCTGGCAGGGAGAGACCGAGGTAGAATGGTGACCTAGCAGCACTGCCGTTGCCACCGTTTGTAGCTTTTGGATGCTCTTTGTATATCTTTGTATAAGAAACAAATGTGGCAATTGGCAATTGATGTGGTCGGCTTTAGGATTACAATGATCGAAGACCTCGGAACAGAGCCTTTATTGCACTCATGTAGGGGGTGGCAACAAGAGCTGCTCTGGAGACGCATTTGTCATATTGGTCACTGTTTCTATCCAAGCTTCTCGACACGTCACTTCAGACCACCCTTGAGGAAAAGATGCCGATGATGGCGGCCGCCTCATCCTGGGATTCAAGCTGCAACTTTCGAGCCCGCTGTGCCCTAGAAGCGCTCCTCTTTCTGCAGCCTTCTGGCCCTCAATTAGTATTGTATGTATTGCATCGTATTGCTGTACTTAATCTGAACTGAATCCGGTGGTCCTCTCAGAAGCCACAGGACAGAGCAAGCAAACCGATGTGTGGGAGATACTAGAATTATGTGTGAAGATATGTCAGAATCATAATAATTTTGCAGCAGGTAGAACTGGACTGAGTGGCAACTTCATGGACCTTCCGCTTGGCAGCACGACATCATACGACCATTTCAACATATTTCAACATAAAAATGAATACTTTGAAGCCAGAAGCAGGCTGCTCACCGCATGCCATGAAGACCGTGCGGCAAACAGCCGGAAAGGGAAGGTGGCAGAAGGCAAGTGCAAGCTCCGATCACCAGACTCGCCAGACCTGCCAGACCCAGGACTTGGTAGGCGATCAGAATGGAGATAGCGGAGAAGCAACTCACTTGCCCAAACTTCGCCATGATTTCCCTATGTTTGACGATGATGTGCTTCGCAAACAACTACAAGAATCTGCCTATCACCTGGGCAAAGCGAAGCAATCTTTGTCAAAGCTCGAGACTACAAAAGGTGTCAAGCTAGTGCCTGCTGACATTCCGGTTCAGCAAGCACCAGTGCCAAGGGGGGAACCAGCGAGGTTGATCGCAAATGTCATTGCCAGAACAGACCATCCAAATATGCCCCTGTACTGCTTTATTGCGATGATCACAAGGTCTACGCAATCAGAGAAGTACTGCCCTGGAAGCATCGTAAGACCGATCCCTGTGGACCGGTTTCGACTCTTGGGGGATGAGAAAGGGCATTTTTGGCTGAAAAAGAGAAGGGTTCCTGACATAGGTGACATTGTCGAAATTCGTTTTTTTGAGGAGGACACCAGTGAGTACATCAGCAGTGCACATGGAAACTCTCCACACCAAAATGAAGACCTTTTGTGCACAACGTTGACGCTACGTCATCGATGTGATCTCGAAAAGAATGACGCTTGGCAAAACTGAGTATTCTTTACTGAGCGGCGTGCTTTACCAACAAGTTGTATTTTGTCCTGTTAAAGAGTCGATGTGAATGAAGTGCATTTGCTGTATTCTTTCATGTTTTTTTTATCCCATTTTAATCTTGCCATTTCGCACAAAGCTGCAGGATTTCCTCACTTCGACTCTGATGTCAATGGCCGTCGATGACATACAGAAGAAGTGGCCCTGGAAGCGGGCCCTTGGGAAGTTTGAGTCCGTCACACCAGGAAAGAAGATCTGGTTTGTTCATCCAAACCAGCGTCTCAAGTCCGTGATCATTTTGAGATTGAAGCGTCCGAGCGAGGTGAGCTTCAAATATCGCGGGGCTTCAAATGACCGGATTAGTGTGGATTCCCAGCGGCATACAAGAGGATTCTCAGAGACATTCCTGTAACTGCTGCTGGTTTCAATGCCACACCTCCTGACTTGAACAGCTGGTTCTCAGAGCAATGTGACCGTGCTGAGCAACTCTTCGTGCTTGGCCTGGCTCGGGTTGAATGTCAGTGCCCTCTGGGAGTCAATCGCTTGGAGGAATTGCCGGATCGGTTGAGGCGTCATGTGGATGTTGAGATGCTTCCAAAGTACTGCCAGATCTTGTTGATCGGAGTCCTACCATGCCCCAAGGGCAGGCAGGACCATGTTCCATTCAAGCATGCAACGAGGACTGTTGCAAAGCTTCCAGTGCAAGCACGCAAAGACACAGGAAAGACAAACCCCTCAACCAGAGACAGGGCACGTGGGATCGCCAGTGGCAGCTTTGAGCCGGGATTTGTGCGAACCACTGGGCCTCCTCCGTTGGCACCTTTAGAAAGTAGGCTGCGAAGGGGGAAGCATGGTCCCCGGCACACCGCCGCCGGGAATGAGCCTTGAACCTCTGAACCGTTATGCGAGTATGAAAACTGGTCAACTGCGCTTGCAATGCTACACTGCTACACATTTATGAACAAACTTCCAGCAAACCATCGCCCAACACGTTGCAAGAACAGCTGGGTGAATACAAAGCATGTTTTTCTTCTTTATTTCCTTGAGTTTTACCTGTGGCAGCTGTGATCAGACATGAAACAACCGATTCATGATGCCACAATATGATGTTTGAGGAAGAGGCCGTTACAATGGCACCTGCCTCAGTTACAAGGATTGAACAACACGGCAGTAACAGCAAGACTAGAGGGAAGTAGAAAGGACTCAGGTAAAAGAGCGACCCACCAGTGCATTCAAGTCATGGAACATTTTGGAGCCAGACCAGATGTCCCAATCTGTGTAGTGCCAAGTTGAAAACGCCAAATCGCCACCAAGGTGACTGGGGCAGGCGACGCTGATCTCCTGCCCATGCCCAGATCAACACCATTCACATCTCCCTTTGATTTGCAGCAACTTTGTTGAGCATTTGGCACTGAGTGGCATTCCGTTATGGGCTTATGGGGAGGAGTGAGTGTCCTGCCTGAATGCCTGCTGGCCCAGCAACGGTCAGCAACGTTGCTACCAGAGAAGATGCGAATGAAAGGAAAAGGGCCGCTAAATTAGTTGCCATTCCAATCCATTTGGCAATATTTTGCCAAATTGATTGCTTTGGGGTAATGCTCACTTCCACATTGTTTTTGATTGATACCTGTGTCGCTGTGCCAGTTGTGCCACGGAATGCTCTTTGGCCCTTCAGCTTCCACATGAAGATGGGTGATGGGTGTAAGGAAACGTTTCCAGTTTCCCAAGGAAATATATTACATTGCCAGCAATTGCCATCCGTAGCCTCCGCCAGTCTGGGGAACCAGTGCTGGCACCAGTCAACCGGCGCGATGACTTGACGCATCTTGCCGTGTTGCCATGGACTCCACACGCGCCATCATCGCGCTTTGGCGTCTTTGTGTCCCAGCTGGCCTCGGCTCTCAGGCGAAACAATGAAACTTGTCATGGCTGCACCATCTCAAAATTGACGCTTTGGACGCCTTTGGACTCTTGGTGCTCCACCGGTTATCCTACCTCCCAGCCCAAAAAGCAGCAATTTATCATGATTCAATCCAAACAGGGCCAACTTGCGAAATGCTCCGCCGTGGCTGGCACCTTCGATTTCATTTCGATTGGACTCATACACATGGCAGCTCACAGTCCTTCTACACAGTGCCCAAAGCTGCTGACAGGTGGGTGGTGACTCCCGAGATGGAGCCATTCCGGTGGATGTTTTGAAGGCTGGGCACTGCACAGGCGGAAAAAGGTCAGCTGATGTGCTCCTTAGATCTCTTTACTATACCTTGGCAGGTAGTCCTGGAGCGAGAGTTGGAGGGCCACTTGGGGGACTTTGGGCAGAACTCGGCTGATGAGATTTTGTTACCCGTCAAATTTGGAGTTTTTTTTGACTGTACAGCTCTTTCAGAAGGTATGTGCTTTGGTGTGGCTCATGTGCACTCAGGGGTTCAGCATTTTACTTTGAGGCAAACCACCATGCAGCCAGATGCTGATGGCGTTGTTGGCTTCTTACAGTTCTGGAAAGGCATGGAGGACCCCAATCAGAAAGCACAATTGTAGCACAGGTATGTTGAAGGTGGACATGACATGGATCTTGTTGTGTATTTCTTATCCCAAGTATGTTGCAAGCGGTGAGGAAATTCTTCGTGCTCGAGGGACCATGCGAACATACGCCCTAACACCAGCCCAGAAGGAAGCAATCACTGGTTTTCGCTGCTTGGCCTGCCATGGTTCAACTGCCTTCCCAGCCTTTCAACGCTCACTGTGGTTGGACCAATCTGATGCATCCAGCGAGGCTTCTTGCGCACCTGCTTGCTTGACATGGAGAAACGGCAGATCTCGCAGGACCGCTCCTCCTTCAGCGTCGGTGAACTCAGGCTGGATGAAGTTCATGAAGCATATTGAGGCGTCATGGTTGATGAATCTTGGCAAAACAATGGAAAGCAATGCAAAACATATGAAAGCATCCAGTCGTTGTCTGCACTGGGCTCTTCTGTTTGAAGTCAGTGTAGGCATGTGCACACCACATACCAACGCCGACGATGGGATCTTGGGAGGTACTTCATGGACCGCACCATTGAGATGACGGGAGCCGAAGGTCAAGACTTTTGGCGCCAGACCCTCAGTATCCCTCAGTGTAATCAATGCAGCATTGTGATGTCTGAGTTCCATCAGGAGCGCAAGCGAGCGCAGTGTATGTTCCAATCGGGCAGGTTTTGCACGGTCTTGCCAAGGTCAGCGAGCTAAGCAGCTTCCTGAGGATCCAGAGATGCTCGTCACTGGGGAGGAGGTAGCCTCCGCACTGTGGGGGGGCTCAGTGTAGCTCAGCTCGACCTGGTAGGATCGAGTGGGCCCAGTGGGCTTCTGGACTTGCCCACGAATAGAAGAGCTGGGCAGCACACTAAGGTTGACGTGGTTGGAGGACCTGGTAGGTGAAGGTGAGTTTTCTGCTTTCTGCAGCTTGTCGATGCAATGCAAATGCATTGTGTCTTGGGAGGCCCTGGTGAGGATGAGGAAGAGGAGGAGGCCAGCTGAGGGAGTTCAGCGAGCTACATCCCCATCGTATCAGTTCAACAATCAACTCAGCCCCACAGCGATTTCAACACGCCCATAGATTTGTTTACGGTAACGACATTTCAATATGTGGAGGGCGGGCGAGACCGCGACGCCCCGGAGGTATAGTATGAAACACCAGTTCCATCCGTAAATGTAAATGTATGTGTCTCCGTATGTTGAAATGGCCGGGCAGGCCAAGGAAAACCTTCCCGGAGGTAGTCTAAAACACCAGTTCGTACATTAAAGAATCCGTATATATAATTGAAATAAATGTAGTTATCGTACCCTATGTTAGGTGCCATGTGGTCGATACTTTCAAAGGTTTGTGCCGATGAGCTTGCTCAAAGGACTCTGCCGCTGAAGATGATGAGGCTTGGGACGTGAGTGCCATGTAGGCTTTAAGTCTTTGCTATAACGCGAGCTTTTTTCGCTTGAGTTTACCCAAAGCTGAACTTCCGCCCGAACCCTCTCGAAATAAGTCTTGTGGCCGGCCAGGAGGAGCCAGAGAGAGAGGCCAGCCTTTGAGTCACCGGAGTCAGTGGCTCTTGCTACCATTTGCTACCTAGCTAGCTGCTGTACCTCTTGTCCATTCCGTCAAGCACGTGCCTGATGTAAGCCTGAAGGCTTCCGCAATGCCCACACCCATGAAGGCTGGGAGAGGATGTTCAACAGCAGTGTTGCATCGTTTTGCATTTGGATATAACACATCACAGCCACATTCCCACAAATACCCCTATGACATCCTGTGGCCCTGCAAGAGGCAAGTCCAGTCATTTCCTACCCGCCCGACTCTGAACACTGTGCTTGCTTCATCAAGCTTCTATTGAGCCGTCGAGCGACATGCTCGATCACCTTCTGACAGTTGCTGTGCGGCATTGCTTAATACTTAATAATCTTGTTTTCTACATTTAACCGCTTGTTCTATCATTATAGCTGTTTGGCTTCAATTCGACTCAACGAGATTTCAAAACCCGATTGAAAAAACAGCCTCTGCCGTAGTCGCAGTTACTCGTCAGTTAATGCCCATCCAACTTCCTCCAAGAGCGACCTTTGTCCTCACTGGTAAGTGACACGTTCTTTCTAGAAGCAAGAGCAAGCAACAAAACGAATTAGATTCAAGCAAATTGAATCTCCATTAGAATTCCTCAAGAAAATGCTGAGATGCCAGCCCCGTTGGTTTTGCCAAATGAATCCAAATGACAGATCCAGAGCACAACTGCCGCAAGTTGCAAAAGCTGTATCTCCATGCGTGCCTGGCCATGTTTGATGGAAGTATCTCCGAGACAAAGGCGAGGAAAGTTGCAGAAACTTGTCCAAGAGCTGAACAAAATCAGTAGCCGATCTTAAAGATGACCAAACATCTATCGAACTTTAGAATGTGGTTTCTGCCAAACATGATTGTTGTGATGTATATACAATCAAAGTGATGATTTGGAGCGGGTCGACCTGTTTGATATATGTTGATCGACCATCATGACCTCACTGTGACATGTTGTGACTCTGGATCCGGCCTGGTGTGACTGGCCGTGGATCGCAGGTGAGCCTGGCAGGCGCTCGTGGCCGCCGCAGCGAGACTCGTGCAGAGTTTCTGCGGCGCCAGGCCCGTGAGCGTGAAGACCGCGAGCGCAGCTGGGTTCACGAAAACAATGGGTAGCCATGGGTAGCCAAGAGATTTTGTGAATCAACGTGAGATTATTTGTAAACCACTTTCTCATCAACTACCCTGACACTGGACATGAGCCAATGGCATGACTTGCAGAGAAAGTATCACAGATGCAGATGCTCAATGACAATTTTGTTTTTGGTGATTGCGCAGGCAGCCAAGACCTAGAAACGCTTTAAAACTTTGGGTTCAAAGGGGCAGTGATGTGATCTCAGAGATTCTATCCTTGGCTATCAGCACATTGAGGAAAGCGTGTGCGGGACATTTCGGCCACCAAGATCCAGGCAGTTTGTTTTGGCATCAGAATCGCGGCACGGGGTTATGCTTGATTGATCTCTTTCATTTTTTTTCAAAGGATCTTCCTTCACCATCCTTCATCCATCAATGGAACATATCAACGTATATCAACTGACTGGTCCCAGCGGCCAATGTCTTTCGTTCGAGGCAAGTTGGCGTCGCTTCCGGTGCCGTCGTGATGCTCGAAATTCACAGCGAGAGCTGTTCGACAAGCGCTTGGCGGACATTCAGAAGGCACTTGGAGCTGGAAACTTGCAGGTCAAACAGTATATTCTGAATATTTTCAAATATTATATAATTATGATATACTATGGTTTATGTAGCGGGCCCCACCTATTTACCACAATATCATGGACAGTAATTGTGTATTATTTCTTGCAGGCCACCACGGCCACATCTTCAACAGCGAGATGTTTCTCTTTCACGACAGTTCAATCCATGCATGGTGGCAGACGTGCAGGTAGAAGGTCTATTGCCCAACGAGCAGAGAGCGGCGCTTGTTTTCAATGCTTTGCAGAAGTTCTTGTTTCTCGGTTGCGCCTTCACTAGCCTTTGCAATCTACAGCATTTGTGGCACCCATCGTGGATCCAATCCAAGGTTGCGACCTTTCATCTTCTTCTTTTCTGGCTCCGAGGAGCTTTGGCTGTTAACTGCAAGGTTCTCCAAACAATGTCGAGAAAAACTATGAAAGTACCCAAGCGGTTCCAAGTTCCAACAATTCCCAGACCCACTGAGCCACTGAGCCCACCAGTTGTTACGATTGGGGTTGTGACATGTTGTGACAGTTGTCACTTCAAGGATGCGGGGAGGCTGGATTCCTTGCTGCGATTGGTGCGCAGCTCGGGGCAGCAACCGGCGCGGTGCAACATTTTTGCCACGCTGTTGGCCGATGAGGAGAAGCATGTCATTATCATTCATTATCTCCATTTATTACATACAGTATGGAGAAATATGGAGAAATATGGAGAAGTGGAGAGCAGAAGTTCCCAGATATCGACATTTGAAATCAAGATCCATGTCGAAGATGTAGAGGTCTGGCTCTAGGATGGCACGCATAGATTAGGAAGCATGAGGAAGCAACCATCAAGTTTCATGCATTTCTGTTTGAGTCTGTTGGTGCATTTTTTTTTACACCAAATCATGTCGTAACGGGATGTTTGCACCAGTTTCATAATGTTTCATTTTCAGACACAGAGGGCGACAAACCTGACTTGGAGTGTGACCTTGTCCGAATCTTGTCCGGCAAGGAGCTGCAGCGGCAGAGAACCTCAGCACATAGCAACCTGGATCAACCTGGTTGCCGAGATAGATTTTTGTGATATGCTGCGATTTTGTCGAACCCGTGGACCCGTGGTCTCAACTGCCGCGCAGACCAAGGCCGTGGTTTGCTGCAAGCACTTCTACAGTTGGGTCTCATGCGGGAGGCCATTGGTTTGTTGTTCCTTGGCAGGGTCTGCAGCTGGGACTCCATGACCTAGGTTTGTTGAAGGTGATTTTTTATTTTCCCAATGGAAAATCCTCCATTTGGGGAATTTATAGGAAAAATTATGCATTTTTTATTTTTTTTGGGACCCCTTAGGCAAATCCAAGATGATGTCCTGGACAGAGCTGACATGATTCGGTGACAAATCGCCACGGTGCGGATTGGTGGATCGTTTGAAATCCTCTGAGGTTGATGATCCGTGATGTCCTCTACGACAAGGCGAGTGGCGCTGCAGTCCACCCGCAGAGACGCTTGGCTGACAACCACAGTGAAGACAGTGGAAAGTCCAGTGGCAAGTTCAGTGGCAAGTGGGTGTGGGCTGCTTGTTGTATCTTGTTGAGTGCCTCAGACTCTAAGACTCTAAGACTCTAAGAGTCATGTACTGCGGCCTTCTCAGCCTCGAGATGCCTCGAGCACAAGTCCTCCAACCTAGGATCACCTGCTGCCATTGGTTTTCTTCTCAGGGGAACCCAGGTCCGAGAGCAGAGATGGCACACTGATTCAGAAAGACACAGACAAAAAACAACACAAACCGGTATGCATCCCACATTTTGCTGCAATTGATGCCTCATGATTCTGTATGACATGTTCGTTTTCGCATCCGTCTTGTACAACCAATATCCAAAGCACATGTTGCATTCCTCTCCCACACCGGGGAATCGATTGAAGTGCCCCTGACGGCAGGTCTTGGAGCTGGCCTTGCCGGACCAAGTGCCATTGGACGAGGTCCGGATGATCCACATGACTGGACTCCGTGACTGGACAGAGCTCGACAGACCCCTGGTTCTGAGGAATCTCAGTTGGCAGCTGTGGACCTGGTGCGTTTGGCCTGCATAGGCTGAAGCTCAGCGGCTTTTGTGGTGCCATTC
>Ga0126342_10015152_pt1:2500-13531 | contig 13531 bp, 7 predicted proteins | sample Cyp1metagenome_FD_92528 | JGI IMG/M metagenome (GOLD analysis project Ga0126342, IMG submission 92528) | Coral microbial communities from Lord Howe Island, Old Settlement Bay, Australia - Cyphastrea 1 metagenome | ecosystem: Host-associated > Invertebrates > Cnidaria > Coral ...
ATAATATTAGTGTTGTTTGCAAAAATTAGCATGTCATGTCTATAGATCGCGAAACATACATCCTGTAATACTCAATCCGGACTTCTAGATCAATGTTTGCAAAAAAACTTCAATTTTGAACAATATACATAATGTTTTAATAGAAAGGGCAATTTGAAGGTTTTAATTTCAATATTAGATTATTAGATGTTTAAAATATAATTTAATGATGTTTTATGTATACCTTCAAGCACCGATCGCTTTGTTTTAAGACGAAACCACAAACTGTACCGCAGGTCGGTGACGGTGATGGACCCGGTGATGGACCCGGTGATAGTGACCAGCCTCTGGAAGCTTTGGAAGGCCGGGTCTGCCGGGTTTGGGCGGTCGATACTTCATTGATGATAGATATTATAGTAGATAATATATTTACTGATATACATACTCTTGAATATTATACATTGCACATCATGCATAATCATATTTATAACTTATGAAAATATGATATATCGTGGTGTGCATGTGTTTGTTTTTGCTTTTAATATAAATGTACCACATGCATACTACATGACTACTAATTAGATGCCAGCCAACCATGTGCAGGCGAGGCCACAGTGGAAAACGAGAGGTGCGGCCTTGGCAGCGAGGACGGTTGGTTGGTGGAGTTGGTTGGGTTGGGAGGTAAACCATGTTAAACCCGCTGGTAACTCAGCAACATTTAGACTCTATGTGTGTTTTACTTTTTTTTCTTTGTCACACTTACAAACCACCATTCTTTCTTGTTTGATTACCATCCAAGTTTGTCTGAAAATAGGGGGAACCCCTTACTTGTGGCCGTGCGAAATTGCGGAAAGTGATGATAAACGATGGGGGAGCCCCATTTCCCAATTTTTGGAAACTGCCCATGAGGGCAGACCAGTACACCATGCGATGAACAGGTTTTGTTGGTTTGTTATGGATTTATGGTTTGTGTTTTTTCTCCCACCAAACCATCTTCACATGGGAATGGGTTAAATTCAGGGTGCCTTTGGGGACCACTACGATGTTTCTGGCAGGGACGCACCCAGCCAGTTTTTTTTAATGTTTTAGCACAAACCCACTTGGCTGAGAAGGGGAAATGTGCTCCTCTGCATCTCAGTCCCAAAGAAGATGCAGATGCCCCGATGCCAGAAGCCGCTCGGCTGCAAGGGAGCCTGTCGCAGGGGAAGCGAAAGCGTGAACCTTGATCCGGCAGCTTCATTTTGTGTTCTCATGATTAATGATTGGGAAAGAAACATAGGCAATAATAATAGCAAATTAGCAAATTATGGTATATATTATCTAGAGATATAGATAATAAGAATGGATAGTGGATAATAATGTTGATACATATTTATGCCTATTATTATAATAACCAATACTGTAATACTAATAGATAATTAATGATCGCCAATCATAGCCAGTTATTTTAAGGGTCGTTGGCGATCCCGAGGCGGTCGCACAAAGTGGCACCAAAGTTTCGGGCGCTTGGGTTGAAGTCTGCAGCAAGGCGGCATTCGACGTAGCCCTGGGATTTGGGCGACATAGCGACCTCACGGTGTTATACTATTAGATTATTATAATATGGAGATTCATCTTGATTAATAACTGTAAATTCTATTGATGTGTAACTATTTGCAAATTATATATCTAAGTGTTATTTTCAAATTGTGCATGTTGTTTTGTTATTTGTGTTGTCTGATGTTGTTTTTTCTAATTATATTGTTCATATATATATAGTTTGGAACATATTAATGATTGGCCAGATTGATTCATGGAATCAAAGATGCATCGATCTAGGTACTGATATATATATATATAGTGTGTGATAGACATGAATCTGCTTTGTGCATTTTAATGCTGTGTCCTAGTGTCCGGTGTTAACATGTGTTAAGTGTGTTTCTGCCATAGCTGCAATAGCCACAGCGTCTATCAAAGTCACAAGGTGTTACAGAGTGGAATCCACCAAAAGGTTGAGGTGGGTGTGTCCAAGACTGAGGGGTTTGATACCCACCCAGCCAGGTTTTCCCCTTCGAAAAAATACACGAAAAAATGATCTGTCATCTAGAGTATTTTGATGCATTTTGTTGGTTTGAACAAATCGGCAAGTTTTTTTGGCTGACTCCTGAGATCAGACCTGTTGTTGGTTTACCGGTGTGGCATGGCTATGGCCATGTTTTTTTTGTTTGTTCTTACATTAACTTACATTGCATGGTTATACCATGTTATACCATAGTCATAGTAGTCATGTTCGATTTGGAAGCACGTACATCTACAATATACTCATCATTGACCCTATAGATATCAATGGCATTGGATGGTCATATGTTGATGAACCTCCGGCATGTTTTTACGCTGCGAGCTGGAAACACATCACCATGTTCAATATGGTCAATAGATGATAGGTAAATCATTCTTATCATTCCCACATGCGAACCATGGTGCTGGAAGATTTACCAACATTCGCCCAAAAAAAAAATCTCCCGAAATTATGATCCCGTTGTTTTGTAGGTAAATCATGGTAACTATTTTATTAGCACCATGGTTCGCATGGATTTCTATAGGATTTCTTCTCATCTATGGCCATGCACCATGGCCATGCCACCATGGCCAGCAGCCAGGACGAGACATCGGGCTGGAGACATCGGCCTGCGCATGTTTTGAAGCACACGTGACTTGGCCGAGGATGGAGCACATCTTTTTGAGAAAAGCACCGTGATTTTGTTTGGTGCTTTGTATTGATGTTATTGGTGCTATAATAACAAACAATAGCCCTAATAACAACAAATCAATATTGTATTTTGTTTTGTTTGCTTGAATATGTATTGATGTATTGATGTTATTGGGCGGTTTTTTGTTGTTATTTGTTAATATTTGTTATAACCTCATGTTTGCTGATTTTGTAGTAAATGAAGGCAAGTGTACCACAGAAATATCATTTGGGTGCGGTTTGCAAAAGTTAATATGGCCTGGAAACCGCAGGTTTTGTTTTGTTTTGAGTAATCGGGTGCAGGGGGTGTACCAAATGTATCCAAATGTTATCTCAAACGAGTAGCATATGGGTTAGTTTTATCAAATCAAGCACGTGTTTTTTTTGTTTTTTTATGATAATTAATTGCCTTGGAGTCAGATACACACCAAATACGAGCAGTTGTTAGTTCCATGCATGATTTTCTAAACTTGGATCCTCATATTTGTTTTCCGCACCCCCCTAAAAATGAACGTAGAAAAACGTGTAGCTCGGACGGATTGTGAGCAACTGTGCACGGCGTGAGCAGTGCAGCAGTGGCCAAGGTCAGTGTCAACTGTCAGCTTTGTACACACATCAAGGGTGGCTGCAAGAGTTTGCCCACAGCCACCTTCCATGAATCTCCCACGGACCGTTGCAGAACGTTAACGTGTAGCCATGGCCTTTAGCGGGTAGAGCTTGTGGCTCAGGACGCCGGCAAAAGGCTTGAACATAATTTCTGCCAGACAGGCGCTAGCGGTGATGCCGTGCTGCGCGGGCTGTGCCGTGCAGGATCTAAATAAACACTAGGGAAAGAGGGGTGGAACACGTTCCCCATATCGTCATGACCGATCGCACCAGCTTTCGGCTCGAAGCATGATAGAGGGGCAGGTAGCTTCGCCGTTAGGACAGATGGAGTCTCTGGCCACTCTAGGGGCCCTGTCAGGGTTTCCAATAGAGTATGGTCAGAGACTAGAAGAGATAGGTTGGAATGTGCAGCGTCTAGGGACGCTGCACGATGAAGAAGAGGCGATAATCGCAGAAGTGCTGATGTCGCTGGAAAGGAAGATAGGAAAACCCCTGGAGGTTGAGCCACTCTTGGGGTTGATTGAGGTGGCCCATAGGGCGGCAGAAGTGTCTTGGAGGGTGGAAGGTGGGACGTCAGGCGCCGAGTTGCTGGTGGCGTCCGAGATGCGCAAGCTCCAAGACAAGATGAACGAGTGGAGGGCGATCTCCATTAAAAAGCTGGTTGAGGAGGTGCCAAAGCAAGGCACTGCAAAGGTAGCCCGGTGGCCGACCCGGCTACAAAAGAAGATGAATGCCGCGGGAGAGGATCAGACCTTGAGGGAGAAGGCTGAGAAGGATGAGAGGATCAGATGGATCCGGGAGCTCAAGAAACAGTTGGAAGATGGAGAGTGTCCAGCTGTAGAGGGATCGACACGTGCGACCGATCTGACGAGGAGGTTTGGGAAGGGGCGCAGGGCCAACACTCTGCGCAAGCACGTGAAGACCTGGGAGAAGTTGAGCTCCTGGATACGTGCAACTTTCCAGCACGCATGGCCGCAAGGGGCAGGAGAGTTTGCGGCTTACCTGGAAAGCAGGGCTGATGAGCCGTGTGGCAAATCGGTTCCCAGCAGTATCTATAAGACCCTCATCTTTATGGAGAATGCAGGGGAAGTGCCGCTGGACAAGCAGTTGAACAGGGATCCCGCCGTGCGGAATGTGCTGGAGGAGGTCAACATGCAGCTGGCGGAAAGGAGCGGTGGCTTCACGCGACGGGCGTGGCACATTCCAGTGGCAATTGTGGCTGCGTGGGAAGACGTGGTCATAGATAAGTCCCAAAGGGAGTTTGTCCGCTGTTATGCCTGGTACAGGCTTTTGAAACTGTGGACGGGGATGAGGTTCTCAGATACGTGTGGAATGTTGGAGGCAACGATGGTGATCCATGCGTATGGACTGACGGCAGTCTTGGCAAAGACCAAGACGACGGGGCCAGGTAAAAAGGTCCAACATCTGAGGATCTGGGTCAACAAGGCATGTTGGCTCAGGAGGGATGACTGGCTGAAGGTGGGCTTTGAGCTCTGGAAAGAGCTGGGCAAGGATGCAGGGCTCCTTGAAAGGGACTTCTGCTTACCTTGTCCAGCAAAGGACATGAAAGGATTCGTCAAGAGGATGGCGACATACTCTGTGGCGAGTAAGTGCTCGCAGGCGCTTTTCAATGACCTGCGCTGCGTGTTTGATGGAGGAGTGGTGCCGCTTCTGGCGGTGAGCGCCGGCTCGTTGTGGACGGAGCACAGCGAGCGGGCGACGATGCGCACGTGGGCAGAAGCATCGGGCGTCCCAGAAGAAATTCGGAAACAAATGGGAAGATGGGTCCCCACGGCCGACCAGGCCTATGAGAGGACCGGAAGGGCCAATGTGCTGAGGGCACAAGCTGGGGTGGCAGAGTTTATCAAAAGCCACCCCAGGAGAGGAGACCCCTTCGACGAAGGGCTGGTCTTCTCAGCTCTGGCTGGGAGGATGGCGGACTGGGGATTCCCAGAGGGAGCCATCGACCTCCAGTTGGAGAAGCTGATGGAATTCAATGTGGAGCCAGGCAGCAAGAGAGCCAAATTGAAAGGCCTGGCAGAAATCGACGAGGAAATAGAAATGGACGATGGATGGGGGTTGGTCCAACAGGTGCGACCAAACGTCTTCCACTCGATGCCAGAGCTGGACGATGCGGAGCAGGTGGAAGAGGATGACATCCCGCTGGGGCCAAGTGAAGGAGGTGCCGGAAGGGTACCACATGGAGTTTATGTACTGAGTGTCACGGGCCGCGGGGGCCGCAAGACCCTGCATCGGGTGGGAGAATGCCACCGGGTGCCTGGGGTTCACTATGGCAAGTTTGAAATAGTGGGGGAAAACCCCCCAGCCGCGTCTGAGTTTCACCAGTCCTGCATGATCTGTTTCCCCAGAGGGGCAGGGCTTGCAGAAGGGGCGTCCTCTGAAGAAGAGGGGGACGACGGAGAGGTCAGCTCATCCGATAGTAGCACATCGGTTGAGAGCTCAAGCAGCTAAGAAGTCAAGCCCCAAAAGGGCGGCCTGATAAGTAGCGTTTAGGCCAGCTGACAACTTGGAAGAGGGATGACAGTCAGCCGGTGAGTGAAAAACATCAAGGAAGCGCACTGTCGGGTGAAGAGGGCCTGAGCAGGTAGTAAGACTTAGTATAGAGGGTTTGAAAGCAGTCGGATGTAGTCTGAGGGGGGTTTTGGTTGCGTTGACCGTTGTTGGATGTTTTCTGATGCCTGTTTGCTGTGATTGTTTGTGCTCAAGCTAGGGGCCTGTCTGCGATCTGTCTAACCGTCCTGACTGAGGTGCGCCATGACAGCTCTGCAGCTTCCGGATCTGGCCACAGCTGAGGGCCGTCAGGAGGCTATCTCCAAGCTGGAGCCGGACTTCCACGGGTTAATGGAACGGAAGGCCATCTCGGAGGCGATACAGGCCACGTTGTCAAATGCCGGTGTGAAGAGCATCGGCATATACAGCGTGATCGGAGAGACGGCACAAGATGTGTGCCAGTTTGCAACAGACCATTGCAATCTGGACAGAGGGCGGCAGGTGGTGGAGATAGCAGGCCTGATCGACCTGTGGAACGCCTGTAAAACCAGGATGATCACCCGCCACAAAGCTGAAGCCGAGGCGGTGTCATCGGCGATGCCTCCGCCACTCAACAAGACGGAGGCACAAGACCTGAAGTCCAAGTTCGAGACCCTCCACTACCTGCTGGAGGACAAGGTGGCCCCATCGATCGGAACACTGGAGTCGCTCTTTGAGCAGATGGACTCTGGTGAGTTGAAGGTCATGTCCCTGGTCCAATTTCTGAGCAGGGAGGATCAGGAGACTGAGCCGCTGGCGGCGACCATTGACAAGTCAGGCACAGTCAAGGTCAAGAAAGGTCATGGGGAAGGTAAGCCACCGAAGTCCGGGGAGGAGCTGAGGCAGAAGATAAAGCTCCTCGGACACTGCTACATCTTTGTGCAGTTGAAGTACCCCAATCGTCACATTCTGCGTAACATTGGGCCAAACCTGTTCAACAAATACGCAGATTTTCTCCTTGGGGAACATGTGGCAGGTCTTCGTGCCAGGAATTCGAAGGGGGAGACGGTTTCAACCCCAAGTTTGGACCTGGTATTGTCGTATGAATACCAGGTGAGGAAGCAAATGGTCAAGCTCATGAATGAGAACACAGAGATGGTTGAAGCATTGGAGCTGGCCATGAAAGACACCACTGTGAAGGAGAGGTATTTCCTCACCCCGGCTGCATTAGATGCAGCGACAGAGCGCGGAGAAGGGGGAGGAAGAAAGTCAAGGTCTCCCAGGAGAGAACTCTCCTGGGACAGAGGAGGCTACGGAAGCTTCCGCTCAGGGAAAGGTAAGCGCAGTGGTGGAAAATCCAAAGGGAAAGGAGGCAAGGGCCGTGGTCTCAAGACCAGGACACCGGATGGGCGTGATATCTGCTTCGCCTGGAACAACCGCGACCAACGTTGCAGGTTCAATTGTGGGAGGGTGCACTGCTGTCAGTACTGTTTCGGACCGCATCCTGCCCACAGTTGCAAGGGTCCAGAAGGGTCCAAGGAGAAGGACACAGCTGGGGGAGCAGATGCCTCCGGTAAATGACAGGAGGTACCAGGGAACTCCCTCTCCCTGGGCAAGACAGAGTATGAGAAGGGGGAGACAAGAGGAGATCAGGTGACGCAAGGGTCATCTGATGAGAAGAATCCGGGTGTCAACGCAGGGGACATTCGGAAGCGTTTCACATTGAGGGTTCTGTACCTGTTTGCAGGTGCAGAGCGCAAGACGTCAGTGATCCACTACCTGACGCGCCTGGCAGAAAAACAAGGTTGGGCACTGGAAGCGCGGGAAGTGGATTTGAAGAGGGGTCAAGAGTTTGATCTGACCCAGTCCCAATTGCAAGACTCAATTATACAAGATATTGAGAAAGGTTTGTTTCACTGTGTAATTTGCACTCCACCATGCAGTACATGGAGTAGGGTTCGCATGGCCAACATGAGAGGGCCACCACCTTTGCGAAGCAAAGAACACTTGTGGGGCTACCCATGGGTAAAGAAAAGGTTTCAGGTGGAATTGGAACTGGGAAATGAATTGGTACGTTTCTCCATTCGAGTGTGGGTGGCAGTAGGCCAAAATCCACGGTCTTTTGATGGTTTATTGGTCTTCTTATTCGGAGAGCACCCCGAAGATTTGGGTCGAGTGGAGAGAGAGGAAGACGGGTTAGCTTTGTTCCCAGCCAGCATCTGGCAAATTAAGCGTTTAAGGGAATTTGTTGAAGACCACTCAAACGATGTTGCAACTGTGGCTATCTGCCAATGTTGTTGGGGAGCACCATGGAGAAAACCAACAAGATTGCTCGCCAATTCTAAGGAGGTGAAAAGCTGGGGACCTAATGAATGGCCGACCTTTGATGCTCAAGGCAATTACATTGGACCGTTGACAAAGTCACGGTGCAACTGCCAGGTGCAGATGTCCTTGGCTAAGAGAGCTACGGACAGGGAATTTAGGACTACGGGAACGGATATCTATCCACCAGCGATGGACCAGGGCATCGCCGACGCTATTGTAGCGCACATGGCAGAGCAATTGGCAGCTTCTGGGCGCATCTCTAAAGAGGGCACAGGGATGCCCCCAGAAGAGGAAAGGAGAAAAGCAAGAAAGTCGAGCCCTGTGGACGAAGAGGTCCATAGGAAAGAGGACAAGGAGCCTGGTGATAGACCAATCACCAGGACAGAGAGAGAGGTAAGAAAGTCGAACCCTGGGGACAGAGAGGTCCACAGGGAAGAAGATGAAGAGCCTGGTGACAAACAGATCACCAGGAGAGAAGAAGGGGATCCTGAGGACACAGCAACTCCTTGGGAAGAAGGGGACGAAGAAGAAAGGATGCATGAGGAGGAATATCTCGTGGAATCAGGAGGCGTTCACGAGATCAGAGAAGACTGTCCGGGTCATGGACTTCCCATTAGGTGTTACTACAAAGGGAAGTACAGGACGATCCATGATGGAGGAGGGCTTACCTCACCAGGGAGGTGGCCAGTGAAGAAACGTCGATGTCTGTCTGGAGCGGACGGGGTAGCGCTGGCCTCTTGCTGTAAGAAGATGTTCAAGAAGTGGTTACAGCAGGTCGACAATGGTGCGGAAAAGGGGGTCAGGGACGTGTTTTGGTCTATGGCCGGAGGGAAAGTCAAGGATTCACCCTTTGGTGATTTCATAGGGGAAGCCAGGAAGGCAGTGGACGAGGAGTTGATCGGGTTGGGGCTAGCACCATCCCGACGAGATAAGGATAGACCTTCCGAAGTGAACTTCAGGAGGCTAGAAGCTATGTTGCGTGCGGTCAACGACGTGGACTGCGCGTGGTTGAAGGAGGTTGCAGAGGAAGGGGTTTCCTTGGGGGTTGACGAGGAACTTCCAAGAGTCGAGAGGGTTTTCGAAGAAAAGGAGAAGTGGAACCTAAGTTTTACGGAAGAAGACTTTCAGGACATCACAGCGGAAAATTACAAATCAGCGGAGGAGAACTCTGCTGACATTAGGAGGCAAGTGATGGAAGAGGTAGAGCTTGGGTCCATCATAAAGATGAGCGAGGAAGAAGCGAAGAAGACGTACCAGGGTCGCTTGGCCGTGGCAGCACTGGGCGCAGTGCCCAAGGAAATAGGTTCCTCTGTCGTGAGGATAGTCCACGATGGATCCTATTCTGTGGATGTTAACCACAGGATCAAAGTGAGGGATAGACTGAGGTTCCCCACCATTGACGACGCATCAGGTGTGTTGCAAGAAGCGGAAGACGAGGTGGAGGAAGAAAAAGGAGCAGTGAGATTCTCGATGCTTTATGATGTATCGAGAGCTCACAAACTCCTCCCGGTAAAGAGGAAGGATTGGGGCCTCCAATCTTTCAAATTGCCGGGAGAAAATGAGGACGGTTCGGTGTTCATGCACACCAGGAGAACCTTCGGTATTGCCTCTGCAGCCTACTGGTGGCAAAGATTGGCTGCGTGTCTCGTGAGGCTGGCACACAATCTTTCAGGGCACGAGTTGGGAATACTGCACCTTCTTTTTGCGGATGATGGTTGGATGCTGGCATTGGGAGGTTTCTTCTGGAGGAAGCTCTTGTTTTGGTTATTTGTGCTGGACATCTGCGAGGTTCCACTGTCATGGAAGAAAGTGAGGGGAGGCCTTACGGTGCAGTGGATCGGGTACCAGCTGGATGTGAAAGATTTCAAGAAGGGCATATCACAGAAGAAGGTGCGCTGGATGCTGGATTGGTATGAGAAATATGAAAAATCAGGTGGCATCCTGGGCAGAGACATGAAGTCCGCTCTCGGAAGGTTCGGCTTCGTTGCAGGAGCACTACAGCATGTCAGGCCCTTCTTGGGTCCCATGTTTGCTTGGTCGTCCAGGCTGGCTCCCGGCACCTACGCGAAGTTTTCCTGATGCCATTCAAATCTTGATGAAGTATGTGATTGGCCAAGTACAGGCCTGCTCAATGTCGAAGCCGAAGAGGGTAAGAGATCACGTTAGAGAGGCATTTAGGGTGGACGCCAAAGCCGAAGGAGACCACATCATGATTGGTGGCTGGGAGGTTTTAGAAGGAAAAGAAGGCAAAAAGGGGAGGTGGTTCGCGATCGAATTGAATCGCAAAAATGCCCCCTGGGCATACCTGAAAGGTGAACCATTCAGAAATATTGCATCACTTGAACTTTGCGCAGTGCTGACGGCGGTGATGCTGTTTGGAGATAGACTCGTGGATACATCATGCAAGAACCGCCTCCTTCTGACGGCAAGCACCGACAACCTTGGAAACACATACGTCCTGCAACACTTCATGTCCTGCAAGTACCCGCTCTCCATCGTGGTCATGAAATTGTCGGTGCAGTTACAGAAGTTGGGCTTGGAACTTGAGCTGGGTTGGATCCCTAGGGGTCAGAACGAGGAAGCGGATGCCCTCACGAACAAAGAATTCGGGGGGTTCGATATGAAGAAAAGGATAGAGAAAAATTTCGGGGATCTGAAGTTCGAAATTCTAGATGAACTGATGTTGAAGGCAGGAGAGCTGGATGCAGAAATCAAGCTCGCAAAATCCTCAAAGGAAGCTAAGAGCGACAGACCAGTGGATAAAAGCCTCAAGAGGAAGAGAGGAGAGACGAAGTGGAAAGATCCCTGGTAAGGAAGAAAGCGATGTTGGCTCCATCATCTGAAGTAGGGGAGGGTGATGGATCAAGCCATCGCCTGAGACATATCCCTTCAAAAGGAATGGA
>Ga0126342_10015153_pt1 | contig 13531 bp, 12 predicted proteins | sample Cyp1metagenome_FD_92528 | JGI IMG/M metagenome (GOLD analysis project Ga0126342, IMG submission 92528) | Coral microbial communities from Lord Howe Island, Old Settlement Bay, Australia - Cyphastrea 1 metagenome | ecosystem: Host-associated > Invertebrates > Cnidaria > Coral ...
TACGAAGTGTTGCACCTGTCACGCAAAATCATCTTAGCAAACCTACAGATCTGATGCTCCAAAATGCAACCCCTCTCAGGAAATCAGCGCCCTGACCTCCTAACATCTCTGATGAACATGTCTCTTGTACTGTGCCTGCCATGCGAAATGCATCTTTGCAGATCCTCTTCAAATCTCCCACGCCTGCCATCGTTTTTGGAAATTGCACAATACCCTCACGTTTTGCTCACTTTTGAGAAGGTGCACAATCCCTTGCGCCTGCCACGCGAAACGACATCTGAACGTCCAAAAGTGGTCCGAACCCCGGGCGTTTTTTTTCACATTTTGACTTCTAAACGTGCTTCGCGCCACAACCGCGTGCGCCACAACCGCGTGCGCCACAACCGCGTGCACTTTTTCGACATCTCAACTTCCAAAAGTGGTCCGGACCTGGTGTGTTTTGCGCATTTTGACTTCGAAATGTGCTTCGCGCCACAACGGCGTGCACTTTTTCGACATCTCAACTTCCAAAAGTGGTCCGAGAATGGTGTGCTTTGTACATTTTGATTTCGAAATGTGCTGCACGCCACAACGGTATGCAATTTTTCATCTCTCATCTGGACAGATGGCTCCGCACCCGCCGCTTTAGCGAGCCTACTTTTCGACCCTCCGGAGCCACAAATCATTGGAAAAACACAGTGTTTCGCGACTTCCTACCTTTTCGCGCATCTGCATCTTCTTTCTTCTGACTCTTTCTCTTCTCTGATCTTCTCTCTTCTACTCTTCTCTTCTCTCTGACCCTTTCCATCTCTGCTTTTTCATCTGTCCATATTGTCGGAAGTTTGACTTCAAGACTTCCTTCGATTAGCTGCTTAGTAGATAATCCCATTGATTCCAAAAGACTAAAGGATTAAACTACCCATCTAAGATTGACCTAGAACTGTGCTTCAAGAGGATCTGCTGGCACGTCATCCACACCAGTCTGACATTGACTGCTCAAGGAGGCTCGGGAGTCTTGTCAGCTGGGTGAATTTTATGGTTTATGGATGTTTATGGAAGATATATCTATATCGATATTGTACACTGTATATCTCCTACACAAGCACAATGACTGACAATGACATGATGGCTCATAATTACGCCAGACAGACTGTTTTAGAATGTTTTAGATTTACAGTATTGAAACTCCCAAATCTAGGTGTGGATTCTATTGTCGATCCCTATTTCCTTCCTGCTTCCTCTTTTATCGAATCACATTAATTTACCAGCTATTTGATGTGAGAGCACGGATATTTTGACTCATACACACATCTAGTCTGTTTTGTCCTCATTTTTTTCAAACTTAGGCGTGCTCTTGCTTACGGATGCTTGTGGTAGATATATCTATAATTTTATGGTACAGTATATCAGTATATCATTTATGTCATAAAAACTTGGGGTTGTGTAAAACTTATGTCATCCAACAAACACGGGGGCGCATTCATCCACATCCCGTAAGCGAACACATTTTTCTGACTATATATACATGTTGAGAGTCCTCAAGGGGAAACACTGTGTCTGCCACAATGAAAAGGGGGTGGTTCTTCATCAGACGTCAACATGAACAGCTGCTGCTACAGCGCAATGGATCAAACTTGGGTGTCGCCATGAAATTGGATGGTTCATACCCCAAATACAAACAGACTCAAATCTATTTTGTCTATGGTTCCCGGGGTAAATTTAAACCCCATACCCAATGTGTTGTTTCTTTAGAAAGGCCGATGTTTACTGGTTCCAGCGTTGACCAAATCGCACCTTGGTGATCTTCTCCCAACTTGCAGGTGACCTGGTTTTGTAAGTCCCAAATCCGGGAAAAGTTTTGTAAGTTCCGTTGGCTGGTTAAATGGTTCCTGAGTGGATCCTAAATGGTTTATAGTTAACCAGAAGCATAGTGTACAAACTATAGTATATATAATAGTATATATATACTGGTTGGTGGTATACCTACCCCTCTGAAAAATGATGGAGTTCGTCAGCTGGGATGACATGACATTCCCATCATTCCCGATATATGGAAAAATAAAACATGTTCCAAACCACCAACCAGGGCTGGTATATAAATATGATTTGGGGACTTAACTTACTTAACCATGACTTACTCTCTGCCAATTGAACGTAGCTATGAACAATCACCATTTTTCATGGGCAAACAATGTATAAATCACCTATTGGGGTTATAACTGGTCAAACCATGTGGTAATATATCTACTTATGAATGGAACTGCGCATCCAAGTAACCATCAAAAACAGGGTTTTTGTAGTTTTTTGAACAACAATTGACAACATATCTGTTGGAGATGAAATACCCCAATAGTTGGGTGATGTTCAGTTAGGACGGTTACTGCCTGAAACACAAGGAGGTAGCAATCAAAAGCAAACAAGTTCTGTGAACTGGGTGATCTTCTGAAAGATCGGACAGATCGTGGCCTGGAAACTGACCGCCAGACATCCCGATGTCCGAGTCGAAGCCGGTGCAAACAATGGAAGTGAAATCACCAGGCAAAGGAGTTTTTCCACAAGTCCCTGACCAGAAGTGTATCTGGCTGAATCACCGTATAGGCAACAAGGGATGTACCCTTTTCCTGGGCGTCCATTTCTCCCAACTGAAACGTTTGTGCTTGCATGCTGCCAGTACTATGCTGGCACCTTCGGATATCTCAAGGCCAAAATTCATCAAAATTCCCCACCCCAACAGTGAGCCGCTGAGCCGCTGAGCCAAGTAAATCAACTGGGCGATCATTCATCAGATACATCGGCCAGCTAGATTCTAGATCCGATCTGGGGCACGACCAAGCGTGAATCCCGGATTCACAGCTCAGGAACTTCGGATCAGCCCTTGATTCTTGTTTTGCCTGCAGACATCTTAACAAAATAGGTTGGTGATGGCGGTATTCATAAAACATCATAAAACTATGACCTAAATTAAATGTAGATGGTTATATCATGTTATATCACTGACACAAATCTGGGTTCAAGCCATTCAGCAATTTCAAGGCCAACAAAACAATACCATCAAGATACCATCAAGATACATGTGTTATACTTTCACAGCAACTATACCCTCTACAAGGTGGCCGCCAAGTTATGTTTGCTGAGCTATATATTATATATTATATATACCGTACCATTGTATCCAATCTAGCTATGGATGAGTATGGACCACCAGCATACACATATATTGTAATCTGCTGATCTTCAGAACTCTATCACCATAAATCAACCAGTAATCCTCATTTTGATTGGTTAAGCACCCACCGTTTAGTGGTAACATCTGCCGCTTTAGTGCATAAATCCCCATGTACATTCCAATATCAATGTAGGGGGGCCGCACATTGCAGAGTTTGAACTTCCATCAACAATCATCTCACTCTAATACTATAGATATCTGATGATATATGTGCCATCAGTCCATATAAATCCTCACTATTGCCATTAAACAAGAAATCGAACAAACAGCAAAAACCGATCAGAACAGGGGCCCACATTGCAGCACCTTAGCTCCCTCCTAACGCTCCTGAGCCACAGATGATCCTCTAACTATTCAAATGACGCCAAGACATAGTGAAAAATATCGAACCTGTTCTGTATCCGATATCGACATCTCAAATAAATCCCAAACAAATCCCTAGCCAAAATCACTAACTTCCAAATTTACACACAAAGAAATCCCAAAATACAGTAATAGAACTATTATATAATTTGATTTGCGTTATAACCATGTATGATTGGTAAATGGCCACAAATTTACAGTATCTTGGCGAAACAGCCTTTTCGTTCACCTGGACTTCAAGGACCATCCGCCAAGGCACACCACCAGCGCATCGGACAGATCTTTCTCTGCAATCTTCGCGAACAACTCTTGTACCTATCTGTGGCTGGCCCCAGGCGCCATGTTGGGCCAACAAGATTCGTGGGGAGCCACACATGCGAAAATTGTGGCGCACTGAAAACTGGAAAATTGCGATCATGACAGCTTGGTTGATGATAGTTTTTGGTTGGAACTTATGTCAGGTTGCGTTGGCGGCCAGAATTTATGGCAGATATTTCGAGAGACAAGGGAATATATTCCAACTCAGATCACCGAGGATCCATCAACAAAGCATCAAATCAATGAACTATACATACAGTTGTGGCCATTTACCAATTATATAAATGGTGAAATAGCTGTTTTTTTTTCTATGGGATTATACATTCCATAAATGTGGTCACTGAGTACTTATAACTGGCCATAACTGTAAGAATATACATAGGGTAAGATTGTAAATCCAATAACACACGCGAACTCTTCAAATTTCTTTGTCCAAATAAAGAGTGTTGCTGCAATTGGCTTATCAAATGTTATCAATGCACACCAATGCAATGTATCAATGGCCATTTCAGGTACCTAAACTGGAGGTTCCTACCATATATAAGGTAAGGCCTATGTAAGGGCTAAATTTAAGGGAATAACCCCTTCCCCTATTACTAAACTACCCAAAATACTAAAACCAGGGTCTGTTTTCAATTTTGGCACATTTGAAGTTGGCCAATTTGATTTTCAATTGATCCCCTTTGGAAAACAATTTAAACATTACGGTCCCGTTTCAGGGTTTCAACACCGGGGTGTTTTTTTTATTATGGTTCATCCATTGAAATCGACGGCGACTGTCGCGGCCCTTCTCGCCTCCTGCTTGGGTAAGCCACGCAGGCGTTCACAGAGCACCATCTGGCGGTGACTGGTGGTGAATGGGTTCTGCTTGTGGCAGTTCTACAGGTACAGCCATAGCCCTAGCCAGCTATGGCCATGGGATTATGCCTCCTGCAACTGGTTGGTTATAATATATATATATATATATACTGTACATATATATATATATATATAATATTCTATATATATAATTCAAATGAGTTGTATGATATATCATTTAAATGGTGTCAGTTAGCCAGCTAAAACTGTTAAGAGCCAGCACCTGCACTTAAAAAGTGAGTGGGGTGAAACTGTGCAGCCCAATGCCAGCACTGAAAGAAAACAGGTGGTGTTCGACGTGCCTTTATTTGCAAGTTCTGAAAACCCAAAAAGCATAAACACCAAAAACTTGTAAAACCTGCAAGTTCGGCGTTAACACATAAACCTCATAAAGCACTTTTTTACACCAAAAAGGTTTTGAAAACACCAAACCTTGGGGATCCGTACCCACCGCCCCGACCTCAAAGTCGGACCATTTCAGGGAGCTGTTTTGGTGAGCCGTGGCGTCCTGGAAGGCCTCCACATCAGATGGGCCGGCCCAATCTGTGTATATTTCAAGTATGGTCATAATGGTAGATATATGGTATAGATATATCATATATCCATTACCCTTCAGTAAATTAACAGTTCGACCCTGAAAATCACAAATTTATAGTGGAAACTAATCTTCCAACCCCTATCTGGCAAGGTCTATGTTAATTTACTGGAGGGTAACTATGGTTTATAGTACTCATGTCTAATGTATCTAATGGACTAATGAACATATCTAGTGCACATACAATTTAATTTAAAACTATAAATTATGGTGTATGGTAGATGAGTTATGGTCCATGGTCATTCTTGAATTATAAAGAAATCCCTTGCATAATATGTATATATATATATACAATGTGCCCCCCCCAGTAACTATAGTTATAAGTACCATAAACCATAGTTATTGGAGTTATAAACCAACTTAGCTATCTTGGGGGCCTCACATTGTATATATCATATCTATACGTTATACATGTATATGTACATATTGCTTTGATGACATGTATGCATAGCAAGCCACAGAAAACTGTTGAAAAGTCGGACACCCGGGAAGCCTGTTCGATATTCATGATACCATCCTGGATATTTTTGATTTGGGGGTTTACTATATCCCATAGGATCCATGTATCGTATATATGCTAACATTGGGGGTATATTGATGGTAAATGTTACCATATATAGCATACATGGATCCTATGGGTATTATTAGTCATCCTGAAGTACATGGAATAAGCACATTTCAAAAAATCCTCACGACTATATGGGAATCTATTTGAACAATTTACATTCTATCTACTTCAGGATGATGAAGATGATGAATATTATGATGATGATGATGATGATACTGATGATGAGGATGAAGGTAATGATGACGATGATAATGATCTATCATGAACATATATATATATATTGTATTGTATTGTATTGTATTATATAATATAATATAATATTATATTATATTATACTATATATTATACTATATTATATTATCCCCCAAAGTTAAGATAGAATGTGGTAAAATCTTACTAAAATGAGTGAACACATTCTTTTCAAAGTCTTGTAACTCGGGGGGTGCTATATGAATGTTTGGGGTATCCTGTAATCCAGGTGACATTTTAAACGCCACTGAAAAACCAACACAGAACAACAAAACCATTTCACGTGATCTGGTTGGTGGTTGAACCCTACCCCTCTAAAAAATGATGGAGTTCGTCAGTTGGGATTATGAAGATCTCCCAATATTAATGGAAACATAAAACATGTTCCAGTCACCACCAAACAGTGATCGTTCAAAACTCTCTGTCATTCCATAAATATTTTTCGTGGTTGGTTGACGAATTCCAAGCTCATGGATGATCATCCCCAGTTATTGGGTAAAACTACCGAACTAGTCATCAATCAACTATCATTTGTCAAACTTTATCCTCATATGTTTGATGGTTAAAACACCTATTTATAAATACTTGTGAAATCCCCATGTGTCAGGTTCCACATGAATTTTCCCGCTGCGCTGCGCTCCGCAGATCTCAGTCAGATCAAAACGTCCTACACGACGATCCCACTCAGGTGCAGCGAGCGGCGAGCGCTTCGCAATCGTTGCTGCGAGGCAATCGGGACGATGCCATCAAGTACGCAATCCCCAAGTGATGTGTTTGTTGCTTTATACTTTATAGACCCATGAATACTTTTGTTATGTATATATATAATTATAATTATATATATGTCATATGTCCCCCAAAATGAACAACAGGTAGCCAAGTTGACCATGTTATGTGGGTCAACTTAGCGACTTCGCCAGCGGGGGACTCATCAAGCGTATCTTGACATCGCTGGGCAAAAACATTGATCTGCATCCCTAATGCCAAAAACAGGTTCCTTTCAAAAGCAATGGCTTTGCGGAGCCGGAAAAAAGTTTGGCCCTCACCCACAATATCTACAATGTGGCCCCCCAGTGATGTTATATAGTTGGTTTATAAGCCCCAGTAACTACAAGTACCATAAACCAGAGTTATTGGAGTTATAAACCAACTTAGCTATCTTGGGGGCCTCACATTGTAGTTATATGATATTAACAATATATGCGTTTCAATTCCTGGGTCGCCACTAAAAACAAAAAACAAACGGATTCAAACCTAAAGACATCTGCAGCGCGATTGCAAAGTTGACGGAAATTGCAGATCCTGTGACTGCACTATAAGACCGAATGTCACTGATCTTCAAATGTGACAAACTTAAAAGGCTTTTCAGGAGCAAGGTAGCTGTGCAAGCCCAGATCTCATGACACCAGGACGCAAAGCCGCCAGATTTCCTGGACAAACATGGTAGGAATCACTCTCCACTGGTGAGTGGAGCCACCTACAAGTATCAGCCTGGTTCATGTCGCCACACCAAAGTGCCCCAAGTACAAATAGTGCCATTTTTTTTTCTAATATGTATCAACACAAAACAAAAATGGCATTTGCGATATATTTAAACTCAAACTGCATTTTTTATGTACCAACAGAAAATACTGTATATGTACCAACCAAGAAACTTTCAATTTTTTCCACATATTTCTTGTACATGTGCGATCAAAAAAAATCGACGGGATTCAACTGCCACAATTTGGTTACCCAGTGGCTCAGGTTCAGCTCAAAAAACCTTGGGAATATGGGGGAATATGAAAGTCTATGAAAATCTATGAAAGTCTATGAAAATCTATGAACATCTATGAAAATCTCGGATTTCCACCAAAATTATCACTAGTGAATTCATGTTCAGAAAGGAATATCTTGGGGCCCGTTATTTCCGTCGGTGTCACTGCGACCTGGTTCCGGAAACACGAGCGCGCCAGGACGGAGACGATGAATGACTTGGCCCCGTTCATCATAGGTCAATCTTAGATTCCCAGCATTGATTACTGTGCCGGCCGGTCAAGTTATGTTAGGGATGAGGGGTGGGCTTGCCATCCCGCAAGAGGCCTTATGATGGGCATTGAAATGCCTGTTGATGGCATTTAAATATACTGGTTGGTGGTGACTTAACCATGTTGAAAAATGATGGAGTTCGTCAATGGGAAGGATGACATCCCATATATGAAATGGAAAATAAAATGAGGGAATGAGGGAATGATCTATAATCACTAGTAATAATCATCCCAGCAACCCCTAGCAACCCATCCATTCCCTGCTAAGCACCAGTAAGTAAATTTGGATGGTGATCTAAGATTGGGTATCTGGTAAACATTGATTAACGCATGGTAAACATTGATTAACCAATTGTCTTAATTCTGATTGTAACCTATGGTCTGATAAACCATAGTGATGAATTATAGGTGATACATGGTTAATAAGCTGATCCATAAGCTGTACATCTCTGGTTTCTTGATCCCATCGTAATCATTGATTAACCAATGGTGATTTTCCGTTATGTTAGTTTACCAGAGGTTATCTCCAGTTGAACTAGGATAATTTTAGATTGGTAAAAAAAAACTAATCCGAAATAGTCTTATGGTATCAATGGGATTATCTATTAACCAGCTAAGACTTTTTTATGCACATGAATGGATTGGTTTAAGGGAAAAATACAGGAAAGCCCTATATGTCATGGGAAAATCCAGAAAATCCATGGTTTCCGGTTAAGATGTTCCCTTAAACCAATCCATTAAGCACAAAACAACCCAAGTTAATATGGAGGTCTGAAAGTTGTAAGTTAAAGTCAACTTCAAGTTATCATCACTGTTTTTTGCAACTCGTGGGATTGTGGGATTTTGTTCCAAACAGCATCTAAGATCATCTAAGTGGAGGGAAAAAACAACACATAGACTCTACATCTGCATTTTTGGATTTTTCAACATCATGGCTTGTTTTTTTTAACCATTTTGCTGAACGCCCCCAAGCACGAATGGTTAAACTAAGCCACCTTCGGGTTGGAGAATCCCCATGATCTACCATGATTTCACAGCTGTTGGATGCTTGGGGCCCTGGGGGGCTGCCACAAAACCGACCCCAAAATGGTCCAGAAAAATGCTGGATCATGCTAGATCCATAGAAAAATGTGGCTGAAATTCATGACTGTTGTTGTTGCTGGATATGGTTTCCATATACAGTTGGATTATGACTGGTGGGGAAAAACAAATCAGTGATATAATGCAGGTAAAACAATAATATACAATAATAAACCCCCCATTTGGGATACCACCTAAAAAATTGTGATTTGGGGGATTATTTATTATTGTTTTAACCACATTAAGTTGACATTAAGTGATATATCATCAGCGAGTTGCACGAGTTATAGTCCCATGGCCATATCTGTTGCAGTGGGAAACCACTCAGTCACCGCCGTCCAGCTGTTGGCTGTCGCATTTCCGAGACTGCGGACGTCCAGTCACTGCCATCACGAAAATAGCTTCGTTTAACCAAAATGCTCAAAAACAACGTGGGGCACCCAAGTTCAATATCTTTTGGTTCACAACCACAATAGCTGAGTTGTATATCTTTGTATGTGGATGTGCGTGGTTTTTAAAAAACATGTATCTACGTCGTGGAATCAGTTTATCTACCGCACCTTCTAAGTGGGGACGGGCGCTGAGCCGCTGGTCAATGGTGGATGCTACGGTTGGGTGTCCCTACATGGTTGAAAAACTTGGCAGATATATCTTTGTAATAGGGAAAAACTATAAGTAAACTTTTATCATTGGGGAACCCACGTTTTACAGAATCCATACCATAGGGGGTTGGGTCAGAATATATTGGAAGATCTTGGATGGGCCGCCTCCTTGTTTAAGCCGAATCCCATGTTTAAACACTGTTTATACAAAGCTGAGTAGTTATATTTGAACAATCCGAGACGGGGCTCGGATGCGGGTGAACACCTTTAAATGTTTAAACGGTCATAAGATCAAACCGAGGGTATTTGGGATGTCGCTACCAGATTACCTCATACTAACTAAACTATGAAAGGAATGTTGAACCATTGTGTTTATATGGATTCAATCTGAGCAATCACAAATACCGTATCTCATCCAGCAAGTACTGGTTGATTGGTTTGTTGCTGTGGATCCCTCTTCCACATAGTGATAATGAACTGATAATGAACTGATGACTAAACCCCAATTGTGGGTGTATCATCCGACCTTTAATTCATGGCGCACATATGAAGGTCACACTTCCAATTGTCTGGACTCACTCTGCTTTGACCGCAATCTCAACCAAAATTTCTGTCAGCGCGGTGCGGAAATTCAGCGCCCCCAGCGTTCCCGGGTACAACTCCTGCGGAGATTGTGGAACGCAGTGAGGATCCAAGTGCAGCGATTCGTGAAATTCAGAGAAGCCGATTCGTGACTTATCCCACATTTAACGAAAGTATAAGTGGTTGGTGGTATACCTACCCCTCTGAAACATATGAAAGTCAGTTGGGATTTTTTTTCCATATATTATTCCCAACTGAATGGTCAAATAAAATTAATGTTCCAAACCACCAACCAGATAATGTGGGAAACCCAATGCGTAGCTGCAAAATGCCATAAACCCTACATGACTTGAATAGTGAACATACCAGCCATAAAGCCATGTTGATGACTGGGGAATGGTGCAAATGGCTTTGGTGATCATCTAAATCGTCTCCATGTGAGCGCCCAAATCTTACATTTTTCCGTGGGAATAGTGGTTGGCTAAGAACGGAATTCCCAGATCCTGTAAGATGATCATTGTATATATATATATATAATCTTTATAATTCATATTGGAATAATTCATATTGGAATGTCTATAACCCCTGTAGAATCATCAGCCATCATTCCCTATGGATCCATGGCCACTGTCTGAGAAGGTACGGCTAAACCTCCAAATCATACCCCAGTCACACTTCCTAAGAAGGTACGACTGGATCCATAGGGATTTATAAATTCTATCCTCATATGTTTGATGGCAATGAATTATGAGTTATAAGCCCTATGATGATCAACTCACCAAGTATCTGCCCAACAAAAACCTAAAAATCCACCAGTCTTTAGCTGCTGCTCAGACGTCATGGGGAGCTCTAAAGGTTGACGCCCTCAACAAAGCCAGCTTGCGGGTGCAGATTGGGTATAACTAGGGCTCGAACTAGCATAAGTTGGGATATAACATGATATTATCCCTCTAAACACTGTCATATCATATGCCCACTTAAAATTGGAACTACACCCCCCGCATGGCTTGTTCATGGTTTATGAACCACCAACCACCACTAATAAGAGCCTAAAACAGCATCTCTAAAACACGCAATGTTGGGAGAGTCATCTTTGGGAGGGCTCCCCCATGCTGTCTCCATTCTGCATCAGCATCTTGGACCCTCCCAGTGGCAGAACGCGCAAGGCCGCAAGGAGTAGCGGCGTAGCAGCTGAGGATGGAAGAATCATTGGCATGTATCATGCTCACCATTGGCTGAACAGGGTTCGCTAGGATCTACCGCTATATCATATATAATATATAATATAATAAATATTTAATATAATATATATATATATACATATAATATATAATATAATATGTGTTTAATAATATATATATTATATATAATAGTATATATAATATATAACATATAATATATATAATATACACTATAATATATATAAAATAGATAATCTATATATACTATTGTGATAATTGCACATAAACATGTTTCTTTCCCTTTCTGCAAGGGCTGGAGCTATTACATCAGCACTGCTGACACTGCTGTCTTACCCCATGTCACGGCGATGTCTTGGGGCTGTGCGGTGACACACGACCAAAAATTGTCGTTGTGAGTAACCATCATTGGGGAACAAACGTCATGGAGATAATCTCATCCCCAAACCCAGGATTTGAATCTTTAGCTTTAGCTCCATGGTTTGGGGATATGGATGGTATTATACTAACTAGGGATATCTCCACTAACTAGGGATTATGGTAGATATATCTATACTGGTTGGTGGTTGAACCCTACCCCTCTGAAAAACATGAGTGAAAGTCAGTTGGGATGAAATTCCCAATATGTATATATATATATATATATGGAAAGTCATAAAAAATGTTCCAAACCACCAACCAGTCTTAAATATTATGATATTCTCCAAAATAAACCGGAGATGCTCACAGTTTGATGGATCCCGGGGAAAAATTCCATGAAGTTCGTCTCAGCGCTACGATCGGATCCAAAATCGCAAAAACTACGGCGGTGGTTGCCCTCACAGAAGTTTCCAGCAAACCGAAAACTTAACAGATGGATATGGGTTTTTGGCAACCCCCCAAGAAAAAAAAAGGGTTTTTCAAAATGCTGGAAACCTGGAAATTCTGTGGAAAACATTGATATAACATCCATATCTGCTGCGAAACTCGACCATAATTAATGCTAGTATCTACAAAGTGAGGCCGTCTAAATACTATTAGTGGTTTATAAGAAAGCCACTCAACTGGAGATGGATCCAACAGTTTTTTTTTGAACTAAATCAACAGGAACCTATCAGGAACCTATCAAAAAGGAGGCCCTACAATCCTAATTATCAATGGAATTTTATGAAAATTGTCATGGTATTTGGTATTTACGGTGGGACAACTTATCTATCACCTTCTTGTGGGACAGATTGGGATGCGGAACCACCAGCCCGTTTTATGCGTTTCATGCGGCCTCGTGGGATTGGATCAGTTCTGGCCCCGTTCACCAACTCGTTTTAGGAGTTATGACAGTTCTGGCTCATCCCATGGCCACGGCCCTGGCAACAAAAAGGGCCATACATGTGCCCGTTTCTGGTCAATATTGCTCCACTGGTTGGTGGTTGAACCCTACCCCTCTGAAAAATATTAGTCAGTTAGGATGATGAAATTCCCAATATATGGAAACATATAGAATGTTCCAAACCACCAAACAGTCCAATATTGCTAAATCACGTTCCACTTGATCAGGTGAGGGTAACCTGGCTTTCTACGCGCCAAGCCCAAAGTTGACGACTACCACTGTGTGTGGACTGTGTCCTCTTTGAACAGTGAACTTGGGCGCGTGGGATTTTCCTCAGTGCTCCCATTCAAGGTGATGCCCATTTCGAAGTTGCTTATTGAATTCTGATGAATTACCATCTGGCTATTTAACGAGGGCGTACTCGAAACCGTTTTTTTATTATTGCCCCCCCCCTGGAACAACAACTACTACTGGTGGTATATTCACGGAGGATCTTTAGAGAATGGATGTCCCACCCCGCGGGACAAGCCGACAAGAAGAAGAGGAGAGGGGGGCAGAGCAACGAGAGCGCGAGCATGA
>Ga0126342_10015154_pt1 | contig 13531 bp, 18 predicted proteins | sample Cyp1metagenome_FD_92528 | JGI IMG/M metagenome (GOLD analysis project Ga0126342, IMG submission 92528) | Coral microbial communities from Lord Howe Island, Old Settlement Bay, Australia - Cyphastrea 1 metagenome | ecosystem: Host-associated > Invertebrates > Cnidaria > Coral ...
ATCTCATCTCATCTCATCTCATCTCATCTCATCTCATCTCATCTCATCTCATCTCATCTCATCTCATCTCATCTCATCTATCTATCTATCTATCTATCTATTTATCTAATCAATCAATCAATCAAGCAATCAAGCAATCAAGCAATCAAGCAATCAATCAATCAATCTATCAATCTTTCAATCTAATCAATCAATCAATCAATCAATCTAATCAATCAATCTAATCAATCTAATCAATCTAATCAATCTAATCTATATAATATATCTAATCTATCTAATCTATCTATCTATCTAATATAATCTAATCTAATCTAATCTAATCTAATCTATCTATCTATCTATCTTATCTATCTTATATATCTTATCTATCTTATCTATCTTATCTATCTTGTCTATCTTATCTATCTTATCTATCCTATCTATCCTATCTACCATATCTATCTAATCTATCTGATCTATCTAATCTATCTAATCTAATCTAATCTGATCTGATCTAATCTAATCTAATCTAATCTATCTAATCTATCTATCTATCTATCTATCTATCTATATATCTATATATCTATATATCTAGATATCTATACATCTATATATCTATATATATATATCTATATATCTATATATATCTATATCTATATATCTATATATATATCTATATCTATATCTATATCTATATATCTATATATCTATATATCTATATATCTATATATCTATATATCTATATATCTATATATATCTATTTATATATATATATATATATTCATATTATACGTATTATACATATTCTAGCTATGAGTATATATTCACATGTAATTACATGATAGATCGGATAGCTTGATTTGGGTCTACAAGTCTGCCAGGGTCATTGCTATATAACCAGCCAGTTTCTTGAAATCCACGCCGTCTCGATGAATTGGCACACGTAACACATCTCACTTGGGCGGGTAGTGAAACACTCATAGGTAGTTTTGTAACCATGGTTGTATCCATGAATAATCACCCCTGTCCTGCCACAAACATCGAAAAACCAACCACGGCTTCAGTGGTGAAACCAGAAGTTCAAGTCGATGATCTCCCATGACCGAATATTCCCTATTATCCCTCTTAAGTCCCTATGTTTGATCTTAAAATCTCCAGTTGGTCAACGAAACCAGCCTGCCCGGTTTGGTCAGGCTACTGCCCTGAACCCAGCCTTGAAAAGTGACCAGACTGGCGTCCCTCGGCCTTTTTGCAAGGGTAAAATGGAGCCAAGTTACCAAGTTTACAGTTTACTGAGTTGATGTTTTTTGACATACTTTAAGTCCAGTACCTGAAGTCTCCGCTGGATGTCAGCGGTCCGCAACTGTTTTTTGGCAATTCAGATGATTCTTTTGTAGTAAACATCTATGCCATTTGGTCCAAAAGGGGATTCACGGAGACCCATCAATCAGCCCTCCTTGGCCATACTTGGCTAATAAGGAAGAAAAAATGATCGTTTGCCGCTCACATGGTACGCCCCAAATAAACAGCCCGAGTCCCAGATGTTTATTATTCCAGTGGACATTAATTTTGATCCAACATTTGTCCGTGGCTACCTATGAATCCTGACAGATCTCACTGCTAAAGTTACCATATGTTCCCACAAAATGAGCGTGTAAACATGCCTCAAAGTTTCATGTTTTGAGAATAACATATCCACTAGGTATTTTCAATATAACAAACTATACATGTATGTATTCAAAACTTTTCTTTTCAATTGGTGATTGTACCATGTTTCGGGGTAAATTATAACGACCTCACTGCGACCTCACTGGAATCATGGTTAGTAAGGGAAATCATCCCCAAATGGCCTTAATTCAGATGAGTGAAATATATTGAAATATTATAATTTACCAATGTTTGGTATATTTTTGGCTTAAAAATCACAATTTTCACGAAGACTCGAGGTAAATGTGGCAGAGGTGGTCGACAAAGTCTTCGGAAATCATCCCTACAGAGAGGTCGACTCATGACGGGCGAGTCTGTGGGAGAATCATTGAGAAACCTGGCCATTTAGTTCGTGGATTTAGGCCATTTAATAAAGGGAAATTAAAGTCATATTGGGGACTACAACCTGGTTTTTCTGGTGCTTTTTTTTGTGGTATGAATTGTGGTCACTGTTAGTGTCACGAGGCAGAGCCAAAGATTTAGCCATTGAAAATGGTGGGATATGTAACCAACTTGGTCATACAAAAAACGAACTGGAAAATCACCATAGAAATAGTGGATTGACCCATTGAAAATGGTGATTTTAACCATAGTTATGTTGGAAAACCCATTGAAAATTGTGATTTTCCAGTTTGTTATGTTGGAAATGGTTGGTGATTTATAGATGATAATCTGGTTGGTGGTTTGGAACACGGCTGGATTATGACTTTCCATTATGGATAATCCTTCCCAACTGACGAACTCATATTTTTCAGAGGGGTAGGTATACCACCAATCACCAATCAAATATGATTATGGGATATTGTTTTTATATGGGATATATGACATATTATGGGATCATGTTCCAGATTACCATATTTTTTGATATGAATGATACCTGGTCGCCTCTTTTTTAGCCTCGTGTTGAATCCAGCATGGCAAGAATGGTGGTTTTGATGGGAAAATCCATTGAACTCAACGGTGAAACCACGAAGCAGCTTGGGTTCACCATTTTGCCCATTGCAGGTGGCAATTTCAGGGGAAATACCTTAAATTTTAAGATTTTTCGATGTGCGTATCCAAGTGAACATCAGCTTCCAGATCTGTGGTCTTGGGGTCCATGTTAAAATAGTGTTTGTATATGATATACACGTATTATGTATATATATATATAATCTCTCCCCTTTTCATGGCTTCCTGCCCTCAGGTCTATGAGAACCTTTTGCTGCAGATGTTCGAAACCTTTGTGGCCAAGGACGATGTTGTCACGCAGCATTGAAGATATGTTCCAAGCAGCTTCCAAAATATGGTTTGAAGGGCCCACACTCGAAGATGTTGAAGTATGATTCAATCAGAATCCTGTGCTTTTGCTGGGTAAGTTTTGGCAAAGAGTCCCCCCCTCGGATGTCAAAGAGTTTCAAGGTGACTTTAAGTGACAGTTGGACAGTTGGCAGAAACTGTACTGATTGGGGTTCCTTGAAAGTACATGTTTTTAGATTTTGCTATGCACTTATGCAACCAGGGTGAAAGTTGTGTTGGGAGATGGGGTGGTATTTTTGGCATCTGACAAGCAAATTTCTTTGTCCGACCGATGTAAGTTATGCAAATTTGATTGTTTCGGTTGTTTCCTGAGTTTAGTAAAGTGTTTGGTGCCAAGTCATTCATTGTTCTCATGCGCTTCTATGCTGCATGGAATAGTTACCAAGACTTTTTGAACACATTCACCCATTCATGTGGATCGGACAAAATCCATTCCCTACATATTACCATAGAACCCTGGATTTAGAATCACATTTCATTAATTATCGGGGTCCCACATGAGGGTATATAGTCCTTGGGGGACAGAATCAACAATTTCAAGTGGCAAAATCGTTCAGAAACATCCTGCCGGGCTGCTGCCAGAAACTCTGTGGCGGCTTCAGCGGTTCCATGGTGATTCGCGTGCGAGTCCTAGAGATCTGAGGTGCTCAGTTCATTGCTGGCGCTCAACCGCAGATATGATGTGTGTTTTGTACATGATATAACTTCGATATAACCGACAATGATGGGAACATGGTGGAAGAGGCAACAACATGTGGAGACTTCAGCAGTCCTTCACTTGTGGCTTCAATTTGTTTTCAATCATATAACCATAAAAATATCCTCCAGCGATTTGAGATAAGATTTATCCTCTAGTGATTTAGCGCCATAGAAAATGAACCATTTCAGTTTCATGATTTACCTGGTAGAAATAGGACATAGAATTTGTTTTGTTTTTTCTTCCCCATAGCAAACTATTAAATTACCAGAGGTTAGTACGAACAAATGTGCCCTTTGGGTCACCAAACAGTTAAACATGTTCTGTTGTTTTTTTGTTGATATGATGAACCGTCTACACGTGGGCAATTTCCATTGTCATGCCAGATGGAGAGTGATGTGCGGGTGATAGTACAGGCCTGGATTCTAATGTGAAACCATTGTTTTTGGTATAAAGGATGTTTTTGTTCTGTAGAATGCAATAATACTAGAAATTAAAAATTGTTTCTACTGAGACTGATCCTATCATTTTTTGGCAGAACTCATTAAACTGATCCAATGATATGGGATCTTGCAGTTTTCCAAATGACTGATCATCTTGGTAACGATGACAATGAGATTTTTCAAGTGCGAGAAGTCTTGCGTAACCATGCCGCTGAATTGATTTCAAGGTGTGATAACCATGAGTAGTTTTCCCGTCTATTGCATATTTTTGCATGTGGCATTGAGTGACCGAAACAGATAACCCATGTCCCACCATGGGAAAGAAGGTGACAGGACCCCTGAGGTCCGCGTTGGAGCCCTGATGTTCATCAGTGCATCACGTTGCTTGCATGTTTCTCCTTCAAGTAGATTGGCTTATTCTACAACAAGAGACGTGAGGACAGAACTGAGCATAATCATCATAATCATCATAATCCCTTCCTCCTAATATGTTCAGCATGCAAAAGGAAACGGGCCCTGTTAAAATTTTTGGGCCCATATACGAGTGGTATTTAATAAATGGTAGTGTAACAATTACTCTTAATTTCAACATAATTATCAACCATTATCCATTATATATACCTTATCAATGTTGATGCTAATTGTGGTCATCAGATACATTTGATCATGGCTGGAAACAATGTCAACATGGTACAATGATTATCATCACCTATGATTATATCATTATGTTTTCAGCAATCTGAACCTGTGTTTGAAACCAGTGATGAGCTTTGTTTCAAAAAAAGCAACCATATTGACTATATACGATGTTTTTATCATGTGTAAATGACAATTCTGCACAATACTGATGCATGGTATGGTTTCTTACAGAGCTAATACCTGACTCACCAGGTCGATACATCAATAATTAGCTAAAACAATATATATAGATAATATGTAGATATAGATAAAACATATAAAACATATATGAACCCTGTGTTTTTTTGTTTAAAAAAAAAAACATGATTTAAATTTAAATCATGTTAAAACCACATAAATGTGTATATATATATACACCCTATGGATCCAAATATTTTCCGAGAAGGTACGGCTGAACCCCCTAGTCATCACACCCCAGTCATACTTCCTGAAGAGGTGCGGCTGGATCCAAAGGAACTTAAACCTTGTGAACCAGATATCCCATTGGTTTATTATTCAAGTTAAAACAGATAAAAGAAACACTAATGATATGGTTAAATCCACATATTAATAATAATAATAATATTAATAATAATAATAGTAATAATAATAATCATGATAACACTAATAATAATGATAATAATAGTGATAATAATAATATAATTTTACATATATATCTATATATCATACATACATACACACATATTTAGTTGTTTCTTCAACCACGTGATGGCCATGTTTTTCGTTTTTGAGGTCCAACCCTTCGAGAAAGACGGGCGTCCGGGTGAGCCGTTTCTGGGCCGCAGCTATGCCATTTGGGGATGGGTCAAAACCAATAGTACCCCTGGTGAACCTCAAAATAGCTGGGATTTATGGATGTTCATCCCACTAAAAATGGTATCTATAGGTATTGATCCATAGCCATTTCATAAAAATATGGGATGTCATGCTATCCTTCCCATTGACTTTCACTCCATGATTTTTCAGGATGGTTAAGTCACCAACCAGATGGTGAATTGGATCATCTGCACGATATTGAACACCTTGACAGGATTCTTCACCAGAAGTTTTTTTTTTGCCACAGTTGATCTTAGTTTTGTTTCCATTTTTGTTTAACAAATCAAAGACGATGAAAATGGCAACGTTGTTGAGTTTTACCATGATTTAACCAGCAACCGAGGTTTAACTAACAAGAATGGTGATCGAGCAAACTTTAACTATCACTGATGGGGATCTATCTCAGAATAGTCAGGTTTGCTTCAATTCATTAGATGTACATGATAGCAACAAAGTGGGAATATGTTGACTGAACTTCTTTCTGTTGGGAGCAGCCTTGAGAATGGCAACCATGGGGGATGGTCGTTAATTTGGAGATGACTTGCGATCCACAATCATTACGCAAACTGACGACAATGTGATTGTGGGCCGACAGTAGCATTTACAATAGTAATTGTGCTGGCTGCATTGATATTCTGCCACTTTTAATTACGGTGATTCAGAAATGGTAAAGGATATCAACTTCTCGGAACTTTAACATTGGATACACCATTGGTTACACCTATAGAAATCCTCTGCACTGAGGTCATTAAACATACCCTCTGGTAAACTAACATAGCTATGGAAAATCACCATGTTCAATGGGAAAATCCACTATAAATAGCCATTTTCAATAGCTATTTTGACATAACCAGAGGGTAGATTCACAGAACATCCCAATAGAATCCACAGCTTTGCCCAATGGTGTTCCATGTCTCAAAATGATCTGTCTCAAAATGGGTGAATCGAGCATGTTACGGGAGGTGGTGTTTTTTCAGTTTCAAGGATGGCGTTATAGAAAAGTTAATTGTGTATAGATAGATCATGAGATTACCAGAATAATGGGATTTTATAGTGGTTTAATGGGATTTATAGTGATTCAATGGGATATTAATGGGATATACCCTCTGGTTATGACTAACGTAGCTATTGAAAATGGCCATAGAAATAGTGTATTTTCCCATTAATAGCATGGTGGATCTTTCAATAGCTATGTAACAAATTACCAGAGGGTAGATAGATCATGATCTACCATAAACTCTAGGTAAGCTAGTTGTAACCCAACTTAGCTATCTAGGAGGTTTGTACTTTCTTGATCTTTCTTGGGTAACACCAACCTGCAACGTTTTTTTTGGGTTCCCAGGTGCATTGTCAAATTGGACCGAGCGGACGCCATTAAGGAGGAGAACTGGCTGTTGCTGAGTTCCATACTCCATATTATGGTTGGTGGTTTGGAATAATCCCAACTGACTAATATTTTTCAGAGGGGTTGAAACCACCAACCAGATATCAATCCCTAGAATTGTTTGAACCAGATTTTGGGAACTGTGCAGCTGGTCATTGAGTACTGAACATGAGATGGGTGATGCTTTTCATGACTCCTTCACCCCTGTTAAAGGCCTGGTTGGATGTTAGAACTATTGTTTTTTTGTTCAGGGGGATGAGATCACACAAGATTACAGATGTGATTTTGATGTGTGCCCTTTGTGTATATTATATATAATATGTATATATTCATCCTCGCTTTCGGCATCCATTGCTCAGAATCTCTCTTTAGTTCAGTCAGGAACGATCCTTGCGATGATCATTCGCAAGTCCCGCGAATCATCCATCCGCAGCTGATCTCCCAATGATTGTCACTCCGATGATGGATCTGGATCCATTGGTAAGTGGATCTTCGCAATTCCATATATAAACCATAAACCCACCATAGACCATATATAGATTTATGGATATTCCTCTTTATGGTGGACTTATGATGATTTTTGAGATGTTCAATTAGAGATGTGGATGAGCAAGATCGGTTCCAAACAAGGGTTGCAGACTCTGCTACTCTTGCATTTTTCTTCTTCAAAAACAAGTGGTTTCATCAGTTTTCATCCATTCAAATCATTCAGCGGAATTGCATGTGATTCATTGAACTCTGATTCTCGCATGTTTTTTCTTTCTCTTCCTTCCTCGTGCAATCTACATTGTTTTTTTCCGACATCAGTTTCTCAAAGCCGTGATTTCTCTCATTTTCAGTGGGGCAAAGATAGGTCTACTGTTTGGTATTGACTGAGTTTGCAAGCTGGACAGCTACCATAAGTACATCATCGAACTAAATGCTTCAATGTTCCATACGCAACTATTTAATTTCCGGATGGTAAATCCCCAATATTCCATTCATATGCCATGAATATTCCATGAATATTCCTAATCCCCATGTACCTTCCACACAAAGAAGCATCTTTTGATGATTACATCCCCCTCGGTGATAGTTTCATTTGAAATCCCAGAAAGTATTTCATAGTATTTCCAGATTCCATTTCCATATATTTACATCATTTCCCATAAAAACCCATCGCTTCATGAAACATCCCAGTCCTGGTGCCGCGTCTCCTCATCTGTTCCGTGGTGTTAACGGGCCAGGAACATGTGAACTCCATCCAAGTCTTCGAGGCGAGATGGACCACGGTCGTGACAGTTGACGTAGTTCCAGTTTTGTTCTGGGGACCACGGATGGCTTAGTCACTATAGTGGTCAATAGTGATGGTTAATAGTGGTTAATAGGCTATAAACCAACAACAATGGGAATATGATGATATATGTCTGGTTGGTGGTGACTGGAACCATGGAATTTTCCTGGTGAATCTATGGTTGATAATGGTTAATTGGAATAACACTATATCTGGTTGGTGGTTTGGCACATTTTTTATTTGCATATATAGGGAATAGTAACCCCAACTGACGAACTCAATCATTTTTCAGAGGGGTAGGTATACCACCAACCAGATTAATATAGATGGAACATGACATGATGGAAATAATTATAAAGATATGAGATACATGTATGAACTATAACTATGAGGTAGACATTTGATGAAATCTGAGGCAAATATAAGTAGAACCATGGAAGTATACGTATATAGATGGCAAGGATAATGGATTGACAAGTTGGAAAGCTTGGAAACGTTGGAACCCTGGAAATATAGATAGATATGAGGTAAATATCATCTACAGTATATGAAATATAGATATAGCAGCTCAAAGTTATAGACTGAAGATTCCTTGGAAACATGCAAATATATCTATCTATCTATCTATTTATCTATCTATCTATATATCTAATCTATCTATCTATCTATCTATCTATCTATCTATCTATCTATCTATCTATCTATCTACGTATCTATCTATCTATCTATCCATCTATCTATCTATCTATCTATCTATCTATCTATCTCTATCTATCCATCCATCCATCCATCCATCCATCTATCTATCTATCCATCCATCGATCTATCTATCTATCTATCTATCCATCTATCCGTCTATCCATCTACCCATCTATCTATTTATCTATCTATCTATCTATCTATCTATCTATCTATAGTGAGGTAAGTCGACATTATCGAAACTATCATCCTTGTTTCACACTGTATTTTTTTTATTGTGGATTACTTTTTGTAGCAATCCACAATAGAACGCCTGTACATTACGTGGAACTATGGAGGAAATAGCATCTCACTGTCAAAGGCATCTTTTTGGAAACCCAAGTAAATCTCACCTCCTCCATTGGAACATGAAACTGAAGCCACAGAATTGCAATATGTGCAGAAAATATCGTCTTCCGTAGGCCATCCAATCGAGGTTCCAGTGGTTCCAATTCGTGGGTAACTTGGAATCAATGGCTGTTGATGGCAGCAAACTTGGATTGTCAACATTGGATACCTGCAGTATTTTGCCATGGCTATGGCTACCCCAACGGGTTGCGGTACATTGGTGACATTTCTATCTCTGTGACGATCAACAATCGGTGAATGGCCATTCCCAGATGGTTAGATCTTCACGGTGGTTCTTTGTCGTCCCGATTAACGGTAGGAAGATACACATCCATGGTCACTTTGATGGTAGGATTTTGTGGTGAATGACTTAACCAACAAAACATGGGGATGGAAACCATGGTTGCGATCGGTGGGACCCAGCACGACTCAGCTTTTTCTCAAAAGCGCACATTATGGCGAGCGCCCCTGACTTGTGCCCCTGACTTGTTGAATTTGACCTTTTGGAGTCAGCTTTAAGGGAGCAGAATGGTGACCAAACAGATGACACGCACGGCCAGAAACATCTCAACACCTTTTCACAGCACAAGAAGTAGATAGAAGTAGACTCTCATCATGGTTTTGTGGGGTCCAGACCTGTGATTATTGGATGAACATGAAAATGACTACCACCTCTGAAAAAAAAAATGGTCAAAGGTCTTAGTTCATAACCACATAGCCACATAGATAGCACAGATAGCGCAGCATAGCGCAGCAAAAACCCAGCCTGGCTGGTGATGTAGACCCGTGCCTTTGCCGCGCCCTTGCGCGAATGTGGGACCGTTTGGGCGCCCGGTGATCAGGGTGGGAGCAGCATGACTGGTTGATTTTTGAGCTAAATGTTGGTTGATACGCCAGCACAATGGATCATATGGGGAATCCAAATAGATCTTAAAAGATCTTAAAAGTCTAGTTGTACTCACTTGCTTTACAGTCCTATGGGTGTCCCTTCTTGATTCATAATAAATCCACCATGAAAATCCATGAAATGAAATATTTATGAATGAGTTGTTCCATGACTGATGGGACGTTTTGGCTGGTCCCCCCGCCGACGCAGTGGCAGCTTTCACCGAAGACAGTTGTTCAGTAAGACAGCTGTGGGATAAGCGCATTTTGTTCATCAACCCATCAGCACCAAATTGGGGACATCTATAATTATAAAGTGAAAAAAAAAAACAAGAGTTGTACAAAACCATAGCAGATGTTTACATAGAACTTACTGTAAACAACATCTAGCACAATTATGAATTGAAGATGGGTGGGAAAAAATGAACCAACAATATATTTCGACATTCACGATTTGAAACAAGTTCTCCGCGTTTTTCGTCCTCACGGCGTGGCGTCCCCTCGGTTAGGTGGTGCTCCTACTCCGGTGGTACAGAACACCCACCAGGCCGCCTTCGAAGGATCGAGTTGGATCGATCGGAATCCAAAGGATTTGGCTTGGCTCGGAATGGAAGCCCTTCGGCATCCATGATGAACATCCATGAATATATGGTATCTATAATGGTATCTAATGGTGAAATTCATGAATATCCATGATGAATATTAGTAGTTCCTGAATATCTATGAATCTTTGACTAATTACTGCTCAGGCATCTGATCTAGTGAATCATGAGGATCCTGCGACCTCTGGAGATAGGTAAAAATTCGATCATATGAAACTTCTTTGCGCATCCCAGAAATGGCTCCAGATTAATATGGTTCTACTTTAGTTTTACAATGTTAAATGACGTTCATGAATAGCTCACCCACTTATACTTGGCATAAACCCTCCATGTTCTTTACGACACTAATTGAATGTTGGTAAGTCAACGTAAGTCACATAAAAGATACTCAAAATAGCATCCATTTTTGAGTGTTTTCAATTTTTCGACCACTCATCAGCCACTGGTGACAGGCGAGAAATGAGAAGGATACAGGTCCCGGTTGGCCCGCAACCTCAGAGATTTTGAAACATATGACATATGACTGGGAATTCCCAAGCTGAATTCGACACAAGATATTTCACCACTACCTCCATGAACTTATGGTGGAATGATGGCCTCGGTGCATTTTTTGAGTAAAACACCATAAAACACCGTTAATTCACGAGTTGATTCCATGTCCCATAGGATCCATGGTGCTGGTTTATATACTAACATAAAGGGGGTATATTGATGGTAAATGTTACCATATATAGCATACATGGATCCTATGGGTGTTTATACCTTCTATTACTTCTATTTCTTCTATTCTTCAGAAGCGAAAGAGGGCTGAATCATTTTTCGACGTCACCAGCCGAGGTTACGTCCTGATTGTTCGGATGGGGGGGAACCATCGCCAGGTTGGTGTGAAATTGTGTAAACATCAGAACAGCTGTCATTCCCAATTCGTACTCGTAGACGATTTATAGACAGTGAAAGAGAAGACAAGGATGAAATCCAAAGGTTGGAATCAATCGGTTTTTGGTTTCCTAAAGCTGGATACATTTCCAATTTAATGTGTTTTAATGTAGATTGGAAGACCCAATAATCATTTGGGTTGGGAAACCATGATTGTTTTCCATATCTATGTGTTACATGATATGTGTTGTTTTTTATTACTGGCGGGTACCTGTTGCAGCTGAAATTTATATTGTAGGCGTCTGTCACCACAGTGTCAACTGAGGATTTGTGAAAACTGTAGTACTTCCAACCCGTCATCTTGTCAGGTCCTCAATTGCAGGTGGCATTGGATCCCTTCGGGGGGTTCTAAAACGAAAATTAGCACCTCAAAAACAATCCCCCCAACGATAATACATGTGTATTCACATTTGATCAAAATTGGTTGTTTGGACAATGACGTATTCAACCCCACAACTCAATGCGCCATAGAAATGGAAGTTGAGTTCATTGGATTTGACAAGCTTATGAAGGGCTCTTGATCAGAAAACAGGGTCTCCCAAGTTTAGGCCACTGAACACATACCAAGCACGACACCTCCCAAGACTCCTCGGCAAGGCACACACTGCACCAAATGCTCACAACTCCGGCAAGAGGAGAGAGTCGTGAGACAACAGGTGAGCAAGCTCATGGCAGACGGGTGACATATGATGGTTGTTTGCGGTTGATGTTCCATCCTTGAGATATGTTGAGAATGATCCAGCTGTTTTGGTTCTTATTTTTTGGGTGGTGAGTTGAAATCCAATGCAAATCGGCTGTGAACATCGAACAGATTGTCTGGTTTGGATCAGGCTTCTTGCAGACTCTTCGCCAGAGAAGGTGTAACGTTAAACAGAACATCTTCTGAGTTAATCATGGTTAATAGGGTATAACGGTATAAACCAACAACAATGGGAATATGGGGATATATAACCAACAATAAACTGGTTAATAATTGTGGTTAATAATTATTAATAGTGGGGTTACCATCTGGTAAACTAACATAACTATGGAAAACCACCTTTTTTAATAGGTAAACCATCTATAAATGGGCCATTTTCCATGGCTATGTTAAATAACCAGAGGGTATCAGTTGTTTCAATCTCAAAACCCTGCTACTCTGGATAGACCCTGGTTTGGTTGGGTAATTGGCAACATAAAACGGACGGTTTTTCTTTTAGGATATGTACCAGCAGATCAGCACAATGGATAGCATATGGATAGCTTACTTCTCGGATCATGGAACGTATATATGTATATATTCTATATATATATATATATTACCCTGGGAACCATGGTATTTTGGTAAGGGGGAACTCAATAAGTAAAGTAACGTAGTCATATACGCATATAATATATATATATATATATATACACAACATTGTCTGAATGGTGTACTTATTCTATATCTCATATCTATATATAAATAGTTGATGATATGTGTTGCAATTTTCATATTCATTATACTTAAGATATTATAGGTTCCACATATACATATATATATAATGCATATATATAATGCATATATATATATATAATACATATATATATATATATGATATATATATATATACACATACATATATATATATATATATCCGTACTGTGTTTCACATATCCTCAACCTTGGCAAGGTACTGGAAGTGGTCGGCGCCACTGGATCCACCATGGTCTCGTACATTTTGCCAGGAATCATCTATGTTGGGG
>Ga0126342_10015155_pt1 | contig 13530 bp, 12 predicted proteins | sample Cyp1metagenome_FD_92528 | JGI IMG/M metagenome (GOLD analysis project Ga0126342, IMG submission 92528) | Coral microbial communities from Lord Howe Island, Old Settlement Bay, Australia - Cyphastrea 1 metagenome | ecosystem: Host-associated > Invertebrates > Cnidaria > Coral ...
GACGCTGGACCTCAGAAATGCTGCCAATAGCTTGCAAATAGAAGGGAATTGGGGCTACTACCTGGGGACCCAACCCATGGGGGGGGGGGTGGAGAGACGGAGGACGGGACCATATATATATGTCATCAACACTCATCAACATCCATTCACTTCTACCCCCCTATACATGGCTTCAATCGCGGGCACCAGCTTCACTCCAAGGGAACGTCCTCCACTTTCAGTACGCACAGTAAATTGTAATCTTCCCTCTGAAAACTTGGACATTTACATGCCAGCTTAAACTTTTAATGGAAATCAATTGGTACCTCCTCAAAAAATGTGTCTGAATTAGCCCCTTGAACAGAAGGGTTGATATAGGTTGATTTCATGGCCAATCGCCCCTGTCCTCAACCGGCCCCACAATCTTTTGTTTAGTATAGTTATAGGAATCATTGGATTTCCAATTCTTAGATGTGCTTTGAAAGATGTGTCCCTTTGCAAAATTGACAGTTTGCATTGCATTTTACCCTGCAATATCAGATTTTCGAACAAAGCGGGTAAACCGACTGGTGGATGTTTCGTTGATGGGTTTACACTGAATTATTCATGCCATAAATATCCATAAATATCCATAAATATATATATATATATCCATAAATATCCATAAATACTGCCTTGATGTAATGGTTTGGAGACATATAATTAAACAAGAACAATGTATATATATATATATACATATGTTTACCGTGCAGGACACGGAAAACCGCAGTTATTATTGTACCCCTTACCCAGCCAAAGTTATCAAAGTTGCTTTGCTTCTTGTGGCCGAGGTATGTTTTCCTCTACGTCACCTTGGACTCCATCAGTTTCCTACTTAATCAATCGAGCGGGCTGGAGGGTTTCGACGACTTGGCGCCGGATTGGCTTGGTTCTTTGCGAATCTTGGGCGATGTTTTTCTCGCAGTCAGCGCATTTTTCGGGATCAACGAAAGAGCAAATATGCTCTGACAACTTGACAAAATGTTGCTGGGAATTTGTTTGTTAACAAAATATACGGAAACAAAAACATAGAAGGTCCTTGTGCATATGTTCTGAGGGTTCCGTAGTAACTCTGCAACTCTGTAACTCTTGGATATTCGGATATTCCGGCAATGGAATTAATCATCATGTTAAGACAATTGTTTGTTTTTACCAAGTTGACCGTAGCTAGGGAGAAACTATTTCACGTCATTTTTTTTTGATATCAATTTGTCATTTTGGATATGTGTGGTTTGAAGTCATGTTCAGTATTTTTCGGGTTGAGTTGGGAGGATTCCCTGCGGGTGGTGAGTGGCAAACATGGGCAGTCAGAATGCGTCAACAAAGACATCACCAACATCTTCATCATCATCATTTTATTATTATTATTATTGCTATCACTAGTATCAAAAAATAATCTTAAATATAGGAGAAAATAGTATTTATTACTATCATCATCATCATCATCATCATCAGCAGCAGCAGCAGCATCAACGTCAAGATGTCCAAGAACATCATCGAGGTATGTCTTTGCAAGAGCAGCTGTTTTTTTTCTTCATGCAGGGGCTGCCAGTTGACCAATCTTACACAAAGCAGCATCAATATCCATGTCCTGCGAAAGGTGGGAATATCTTTATGCCCAGCTCTACGTGTATACCAAGCTGGATTCAACCTGATTTTTGCATATTTATTTTTGCAAGGTTGTCAAGTGCATGGCATGATATATGTGTGCAAGTGCAAGAGAACGTACAGTAGCGTAGCATGATATATGTGTGCAGGTGCAAGAGAACGTACTGGTACCGTAGCGTAGCAACAGCATGTGTGCAAGTGCAAGAGGACATACAGTAGTGTGGCATGACATATGTTCGCAAGTGCAAATGAACGTCAGTAGCCCACCCCACAGTCATGTTGCTAGTAACATACAAAATGTGACAACAGCCGCGAGCTTCCCAGATGCCCGGCACCTAAAACATATTCAGACCTGACCACTTTGGTTCTGAACACATTGAATAGGTACAGGTTATAGATTAAAGTTGATTAAAGTAAGATTCCAATTAATGTGGGTAAAACAAAAATAAACCATCCCCAAATCACTATAGATAGGTGCTATAAGCTATTCCCAAATCCCAAATGGATGGTTTCTTATTACATTACTGGATTTTCACTCAGTGATAGTCTTTCGGGCCTTGGGCAATGCAGTAGCATTCTCCAAGAGGAGCCGGCCATGCTTGTGTTTTTTGTCCAAATGCAAACAAATAATACAATGTTGACCCTTTGTTAATTCGAGTTTTGGGTGAAACATGGGACCAATTGCGGTATCTGATATGTATATATGTATATATATGTATATTATATATATATATATCTGTCTCTCTCTGTATCATCGCTGAAGGTGCTGGGGTGCAGTGTTAGCGCACCATGTCAAGAAATCGCACCATCCGAATTCAATGTTCCCCTCTGCCAATTCACAAACACTCTGCCGACCCAAAAGATAATTATATACTGGGTGACATGTTGCCGTACTCGTTGATTTTTGATGGTTTGTTTTCTTTTTGATAAACGAGGGGTAAACACCATGATCTACCAGTTTTGCCCCATTCCAATTCCGTTAAACTTTGGGTATGGGATCCACTCACCAGGAAGTTTCGGCATCTACTCTTGCGCCTTCATGGCGCACTTCAATGCGCCTGCTTTCTATGCTGATCTGGAAGGTTTCTACGCGAATGGACATGTGGGAATGGTTGGAAAAAAGTTGTTCCAGAACGAAGGATGTGGGATGATTTATGGATGCATATATGTATAATGTATAGTTATATATATATATGTATAAATTGTATACAATATTTGAGTAACCGACAAAATTATTGTAATACTATATTTAGTTTTGCTTCGCCTTGGCCTTTCTGAGGTTGCACAAAACCTTCATAACCGATAGGGGACGACCGTATACCGATACCCTATTTGCGACACCTCCGGGAGTACTGAAATCCTCACAACCGATAGGGGACGGCCCTAATCTGTGCATGGCATTAGATTAACAAATAATGTTGTTCGTTGCTAATATTAATATATATATATATATGTATGTATTTATATTTACTTATACAAAATTATATATAATTGTATACAATTGTATATAGTTATTTATATGTATATATTATACATATACACACGTAATTGGACATTGCATACGTATATATATATATACATAAATATTTACATACATATGCAAATGTTAGTGATGGTATATAGTAGTATATACACATAATTGTATACTTGACCATATGACAAACAGTATATATGGAGATGTAGGGAGTATATGCTTTCAAGTCAGGATGACATTGCACAGTTTTTAATGTGTTTGTACGAGGAGGATATTGCCAAGTGGTTCTGCATCTACGTATAGAATAATACGATAAAGACAGCGCATGCTGCAGTTTGGTCCTTTGGAAGTTGCCTTTGTTTGGTAAACACTAAACCACCAAATCAATCGAAGATGTTCTATTTACCATCCTTTAAACTAACAGTTCGATGTAGAAAACGCACCATGTGGTCGATCATTTTCCCAGAAACACCATCATTAGTTTCCAATGGTGAAACCACATCTGTTTGTATGTTTACCCTCGGGTAATACTTGAAATACCTCTCAATACTTGAATTGCTAATCGCAGTCCTGCAAATTCAGTATGAAAATGAAACCTACCATCCCGAATTTAGCATAGCTATGGGACAAAAAAATAAAAAAATATATAGATGATTTAGCAATGAGTTCTCTACGATTATTGATATTAATATTTATTGTATTATTATTTTTATTATATTATATTATATTATATTATATTATATTATATATTTAACTACATATATATATATAGCGATGTACCAGTGGGTATATAATCCTTGCTATTCCAAACCCAGGTTCCCAGGTTTTAGAGGTGCTCCCGCTTTTGTGTGGAACAGCCTGGTGGGTCCCATAGGGATTGTCGTTTATGCTATTGATCCATTTCTGGGTAAAACAAAAATTTGGGTAGTGTCACTCAAAAACTAATATGTTGCCATAAATATGAGGAAAACATATAGAACAGATCAAAATGATGATACCCATATTTTTGTGTGTGCAAACCATCTCAAATTAGCAGTGTGTATTCCCCAATCACCACCTCTTTTTTGGGATCTTGACAGCCGGGCAGGTCGGACGCCCATGAAATTCGCGGAGGTCTGTGGAGCCGCATACATCTTGGCCTTCCTGATCTATGCTGCGTTGCGTGGCCATGGGATGGCCGTGGGAATGGCGAAGGGTTGAAATCTTCGCCACTTGCCCTTTGCTTATTTGACATAGCTGTTATAGCTATGGAAGATCACCATTTTTAAAGGAGAAATATAGGAAAGTCATCCATAGGCCAGGGCTTCCATGGTATTCTATAGCTATGTTAGATAAGCAGAGGGTAAATACCCACTATTGTTGCAGGTATACACTACCCCCCCATTTTGTGTCTGGCGCGGGGGAGTTTTTGTTGGGACGTTACCTGCCAAAAAAGGTTGACATTTCCAACAAACAGTGGGACTTCTGAAGAGGCTAGCGGCTATGAACTCAGATATAAGAATTAATAAGAGACATGGTGGTTTCATCGCCGATTGGACAGACCTAGTCGATAACACGTGTTCTTATATATTATATATACAGAATGATGTAGACACATACCTGCAGGTTGATTTGGCCTCAGTAAAATAAATATTATGTATGTACATATAAATAAATGTATGTGTGCATGCATACTTTTGTTTGTCCATACTGCTTTCCACGTAGAAAAGCCCCACTTTTCGGTCCAGGTTCGGCTTGGCTGGTTTCGCGCGTTTCGGCAAAGACGTGCCGGGCAACGCGCTGACGGGCTACGATTTGGATACCAAGGCGGTTGGCTTTAGGGATTACCCTCTGGTAAACTAACAGTTTGCTATTGAAAATGGCCATAGAAATCGTTGATTTACCCATTCAACATGGTGATTTTCCATAGGCTGTTTACCAAAGGGTATATTCCAATTCATGGAGGTTATAATTTCAGTAGTTACCATTGGGTGGCTTTGGAGGTCAAAATAATTTTTGGATCAATCATTTTTTGGATGGCACCCAATTTGTAGCCAATGTTTAGTGGGGAAAAACGATGGTGAACCAGAGGACTTGAGGGGTATCCCCATTTTTGTCACTCACAACATAATATATATCATTGTACCAATTTTGATATAGATCACAGAGCTTATCATGAGGTGGGAGAAGCCAGCCAACCAATGACAGTCACGGACTGAAGCATGAATGAACACCAGTTTATTGATAGGGGTCCTCAAAATTCCGACATTCAGATCGTAAATGGTGGACCCCAATACCAATAAACTGAGGTCTTATTGATAGGAAGCTCTCAGCAAGCCGCAAATAGGGTGTAGTCAGCAAAACATGAGGGAAGGAAACCATGCTTGATTATATATAATATCATGGTAATTTCTTAGAGATTCGAGTGAAGATGGTGAAGCAAGCACCAAAACACTGTGCATCAACCAGCCCCGCCGGCCCCTGGCCACAGGTTCTTTTCATGTGGCCCCTTGGCTGATGTTTGGATCGTTTTGGGGGATAGATTCACCATGCCCCTGTTAGGTACCCTAAACTTGACTCACACACAGAAGCCATCCACCTGATGGTTTCTGTCAGATCCAGCAAGCGGTGGATATCCTTTGACAATCCAACCAATCTGGCGCTGGAACTTTCAACATGGTCGCCTACATCATGGGTGATATTACATTACCATGATAGATTGCCTGATGGTTCTGACAGAAATGTAACAAGGACATGGCATTTTTAATGAAGTCTTCTTTGGTCAATAGTGGTTCCACCCCGCGAAAACAAGTTGACATATTGATCCATTTGGTTGACATATTCAAGTTGACGGCTGACACTGTCAAGCAATGATGGAGTTTGAGTGGCACTTTGCTTTATATCTTTATACAGTTGATTGGTGGTTTCTACTAAAATTTGAGATGATACAACTTGAAATCATCAATCAGATGTATCAAGTAAGGTTCTTGTAGACAGCTTTACAAATCCTGGTTGGGGAAGTTTCATGACGTTTCAATAATGGTTTGTTGCGCTCCACCACCACTTTGGCAGGGCTTTGGGATGCCTATTTCTCACATTTATATACATTTATCATGTTCCCCTAGTTCCCCTATGACTGGGTCAACCCACTGGTTAGATACTCTAGTACCTCAATCTTTTGCTGTAAAATTATGTAACATTAGTCCATTCACCAGCTAAAAAATAGATAAATATTGCCAGTTGGGTATGGGTCAAAATTAGGTACCCCAATAATTGGATGGTTAATACTAAACTAGACTTTCACATCTGTGGTCCCCTAGGTCTTCCATTTTGACCCACATCCAGTTGTTTAAGATTTACCATGTTTTTTCACAAGAACTCTGTGGAGTCAGGTTGGGCATGGCGTCACTGGGCTCGTTGTTGGTGGGTCTCGAACCCTGCGCTACCTGCGGGTGGAAAGCGTTTCGTAAATGGGACAAAAAAACAGTTAGATTAAGGGAATATCAGCAGTTATATAGGATGAAATATGGTTTATATATGGCTTATATAGGTGATGGATTATATAGATTAAGGGAATATCCCACTTATATATGGGATTATATAGGTGATGGACTATAAACCGCAGATCCTCAGTGGGATGCACATCCAAGTATACACATGCCCTTTTCTTGGGGAGAGCAAAAACTTAAACTTAGCATCAATTCTTTAAGTATAGTAGCCCTCTTGTAGTCATTAGTGGTCACAATTGGCATCACTTGTTTAAGCATATAGTGGTCACATATAGTAACTCTCTCCAAAAGGTTACAATTATCGATGAAAGATAAGGAACTTAGGATGTGAATTGTTAACAGGATTTCTTTTTGTGGTGGTACAAAGGATGTGAATTTTGGATCCAAACTTACATGACCCGGATCGTTGTCCATCTGTGGGTGCCAGATGTGGGGATTCTTGTGACCGACATGATGGGTCCTGGCCATCCTAAGTTCTGCAGGCACCCTGATCACTTGGTCATCCCAGCGTCACTCGAGTCTTTTTTGGTCAAACAAACATATCCACATAGGGCCTGCGGGTTTCCCACACTGTTAGGATGGTGAATCTTCTGGACCTTTCAAATCCTCATCCATTGCCTCAATGGAGCTGATTTCTATCTCGAGTTTTCTTGGTGATTTCATATATGTCATTGGCTGAATCCTCCATAAACGGTTTGTCAAAAGGCTACAGCCCAGAATTTGATGAAAAAATCATTCGAGTTTCCTGAAAAAATAATTCCCAGGTGGTTTTGAATTAAACCAGACTATGTTGAAAATAAAAAACAGTTTCAGGGATCCATTTTGGAGTCTCATCTAATATGTTCCGTTCTTTTTGAAGCGAGGATCCCTCTTGAGCGAACTGAACTGAATTTGATGATGGGACAATTTGCAGGAAACCTTGTGCAACCTCTATGTAAGGTTGGATTAAAAAAAAACATGGTTTCCTGTAGGTTTTCCCTCAAACCATATTAAACCACTCAGCACTCCATTGAAAGTTGAAATCCCACTTTATCCCATCAAGAATTCACACGATATTTCCATGATATCCCCAACTGTATTCCGATGATATTTCCATCAAAAATTCCCATGGAATCCTGAAACCCAGAGAGACCCAGGCTCTGTGTAGCTGCCTCTTTTCCATTGGTTTTCTTCGCGCATCGTGACGCGCTGCGGCGCTTGATCGGTCGAACGCTGGGATGGCCATTAGATGCTTGGTGAAAAATCATGTGATTCCACGTCAAGCATGGGAATGAAACATCATATAAACCATCAAACATGGGTGATGAAACCAAACCTGCAAAATTGATGAAACATTGCGATTTTCACCAAATGGAAAACCATCATGGTGATGCTTTACCTCACGAAAAATGGTGGTTATATAATCGTCGGCCAGTCGCGGCGCACGGCCCAAAAGAATGCAGATCACTGGGAGAAAAGTATTGGCTGGTGTCATTTTGTCAATGAAAAACCCCCCAAAATTTTGTCATTGGGAGCCCTAGAAAGTGGCTTCATCCAGATCTGGAAAATTATTCGAATGGACTCAGTGTTGCAATGTTGTGCTTCGCCAGCACCGTGATTTTTCGCATCAGGAAGACCATCGAACTGTGCACGGCGTCGCGTTCACTGTGGCGTCCCGGATGTATGGAATTCCGGGGATGGAATTCCGGGGGTGAAACCAAGGGAGCGAAGAAAAAGAGGAACATGATCTGAACAAATGGTCTACTGGTGATTTACTGGTGACTTAATGGTGGTTTAATGGTGGTTTAATGGTGGAAGTCTGACCATGTCTGAACATATCTTAAAACGGAAAGATGGAGAAGTTTTCACTGCTTTGAGATTGATCGAATCTATACAGATCTGACACTCAGGGCTAATGGCCTCACCCACTGGAGGAATGTCAGTTGGTGGATGGCCCCACTTGTAGTGCTAATTCCATGTCAAATATAGCTGGAAGATGTGTTGCAATGATGCATGTGAACAGGGGTAAGTACGAAAACACGTGTGAAACATGTTTGTTCATGTTCATGCTTGCCTAAAATGATGATTCCAATATATTCCAACGACCTATAACCAATATTCAATAGTAATCAGAATTGGATGGTTTCATGGTTTCTCCCGCATCCTCATCCACGTACCTTGGCACAAAATCACCACAGGTCAGACATTTCCGACCCCGCCATTTTTTTTCGGCAGCCGCCAAAAGATACAATGATACAAAAGATTACCACATGATGAAGCCATATGTTTTGTCATCTTTGTACATCTGGAAGTTTCCGACAAGTCATGGTGGTACCCCCCAAATCATTCAACTCGTGGGTATCATGCATCGGTTTTTTTCGGATTTGTCCATAGGTATCCCATGATATCCCCCTGTGGAACCCCCAAATCATCCATGTTCGATTCGGATTTTCTATGAAATACAGTAAACCATCCAGCGATAAAGGGGTACCCCCATCTGGGTAAATTATAACGACCTCACTGTTCTCCCGAACCCTGGAATCATGGTTAGTAAGGGACATCATCCCCAAATGGCCCAACAATTCAGGTTAGTGAATTAATATAATTTACCCAGCGCCATGACTATGGAACCCATATTTTTCAGGTGCCTCGTATCCCCAGGTCTCCGTGCTTGCCCTGGCGACCGCTGGGGCGGTCTTGGAGGATGTGTCCTTCGTGGTCTCCTTGTGTGGAGCTGCACGGCTAAAATGGATGCTGTAGTGTGGAAAACCTGATTAAAATGTATGATTTGGTGCTACCCCCATTTTAAGAAACCTATATATGTATAACACTCCAATCAGTTTGGTTGATCAGGGGTATCTAACTGTAGTATGCATGGGTATGGGGGTTATACCAACAAAGATGATTGGGGTTCCAGTTGTTTATTGATTCACAATGGTGATGTACATTGAGTTCAAAAAAGTAAGGGTGCTACAATAATCATGGCAAGCCTTCATTTATTTCCGTGCCACAATCAATGTAGATAATCAAATTGGCCAGTCGGAAATTTCCCAAAATTTAACGCGGACCCTAATTTTTAGTATTTGGGGGGATTAGTAATAGGAAGAGGGGAATAATTGTTCATAATGGTGACTTACTTTGATTTCCAAGCGTCAACAAGCCCAACTCGTACTGCACTTGCCTCTTTTTGTCAGCATTGGCCGCCATGTTTTGCCTTCATGCGAAGCCTAGGTTTAACGAGACATGGGCTTGGTTGTTTCATGTTCATGTCCAGTTTTGGGACGATCGAAAAAATCATCGGCACCAGCAGTGAGTTCAGGCATGCTCTGGAGCCTGTTTGGCTTTTATTCTTCCAGGCTGGACGGCATTGGGGACAACCAAAAGGGGAAGGGCGTGCGGCATTGTCCTGTTTGAAGATACACCGTGTGAGCGTAAGAGTGCACGGTATGTAGAGAATAAATGATAAGAACATGATCTCAGAACATGTACACACATGCACATATTTGAAGCCATTTGACTTTTACGAACATCTTTGCATTATGTAAGACAATTGTGTGCAACTTGCTTGAAGCAATAAGATGACATTGCCCATCCGTCGGATAAAGATTGAGCTGCAAAAGGCTGATCCCAAAGATATCCAAAGATGCTTTAACTTTATTCCAACTGTGTTGGAAATGATAGTCTTGGAGTTTCACAGTAATTTGATGTAATTTGTACCAATGGAGCTGAGAGCGAAACCGGTACAGTTCAAGCTGTAGCACAGTAGCTACAAGGGTCCTCCATTTCTGCCGGTGCAGTAATCTAAGATAACGCCAGAACACACCAATGTTGTGACTAATTGAGGATTAGAAACATCATATTTCAATAATTTTGAATATATTTATAGCCATTTTCCATTGCTATGTTAGTTCACCAGAGGTATGTCTTTGGTATCTAAAGAAATCGGATCCACTTTAGCCGCAAAAAACAAGCAGTTGCTGAGTTAACACGACTGGTCCCCAATGGTGGCGCCTCCCTCGACAGGTGCGATCATGTTGAAGATCAGCGCCCGAACCATGGCTTTTTCAAAGGTTCGGAAAGGACCAGGGTCACGGTGTCACGTCTGCATTTCTGTTAAGCTGTAGCAATTTCATGTGGTATCTACATATATATATATATATATATACGTATATATATATATATTATATCATGTTTATGTCATGTTATGGCAATGATATCATAATCTAGTGTGACCATAATAATGTCTATATGTATATAATATATATATACACACGATATATGTATGAGGATGTATGAGTGATGTATGTATGCATAGTGAGTATATATATATATATATATAGACAATGAATAACAATGATATAATAAGCAAGTGTCATCATGTAATATATATATATATATATGATTCTGATTATGTATGCATGCACAGTGAGTATATGTAAATGTCTCAGGCATGTACATATTAGATTATACATATATATATATATACATATATATATATATATATATTATATGATTATATGTACATAGAACTATAGAACCTCTGATTTTGCACATTTTTAACCAGCGATTTGGTCAGAGCGATGGTCTGCAAATCCATGGATTGATCCATGGCGGGATGTGGAGTTTCCAGCCCCAAATCAGTCAGAGTGAAGTGGAAAATGGTGGGTTTTCAGTATTGGAAACCATGATGACTGAAATGGGTATGAATCAATACCTATTAATACCATTTTTAGGGGAATGAACATCCATTTGCCAGCTATTTTGATGTTCACCAGGGGTACAAGGTTTTGACCCATCCCCAAATATCCCCACTGCTTGGTGGTTTGGAACATTTTTATGACTTTCCATCTATTGGGGTTAATCATCCCAACTGACTAATATTTTTTTCAGAGGGGCTGTAATCACCAACCAGCCCAATTGTGGAGAGCATTAGTATTGGAAACATTTGGAAACTATGGTACTATCCCCATTTGAAGAAAGCCCCATTTCAACCCGCTCCATCATCTCCATATCAAGCACCTAAAAACGGCACGTAAAAACTGCAAGGAAAAGACACCGGTCCTACGCTTCGCTGGCCCAAATTGGCCAAGACCTTCATCACCTTAGGTATCGTCTTGGGGTCTCTTGGTGCAAGAATCTTTTTGGCTTCTCCAAGAAAACTGGCTACAGAAAATAGGGATATGATGGGTATGAAACCCACGGCACTTTATGGGGATTAAAAAAATGGGTTGGCATACAATGGAATACTTGGAATACCAAGAATTTCTGGAGGCCACTTCAGTAGGTCCAGTCAGTGAAAAATGTGGTGCCAGTCTGGATCGCACACCGCCCTTCGGAGTCGAAGCTGGAATAGGCCGGAATAGATTGGGTCCCCTCCTCACAGAAATATCCAGTAGAAGAATGTAGAAAAAAATGATGATGTTCTCAGAAAATGTGTTCCAGCCAGCCAGATTTGCTGAGAATAATGCCGTTTGGATACTATGACTTCCGGATCCCCCTCCATCATTTCAATCAATATGCACTGGAAACATCTGAAAAACGACGGTAAAAAGGTCGTGTAAGCAGAGAGGGTGGAGCTGGAAGTGGGAAACGGTTATGATTCCATGGTGATGAGTCCATGTAAATCCCCCGTAGACATGCCTTTTCCAGCAGGAAACCATCGAATCACTTGGAAATTCCTGTTTTCTTGGCATCAAACGACATTCAGAAACTGTCAAATCCCCTTGAAATGGTTGTTTTTTAGCCCCAAACAATTCAACTAAGTCTCCCAAAAAGATTCCTCAAAATCGCTGTTGACGTCCCAAAAAAAAGCATCCTCCACTGGGTCCTGCAACGAACAAAACGCCTCAGGTGCCTCTCGACGGTGGCAGTCTTGGACCCATAGGGTCCATGGCACCAAGAAGGGTTGAGGTGTACATAGATCTTATGGATCAGTGGTGTTTCTCCAATCCCAACTGGAAGCCCATTTTTCAAACATCGATGATAGAACAGTCGATACTTTGATCGTTGAGTTTACAGGGTTGTTTCTGAATTTAAAGAAACACCATGAAACACCCGTATTTGCCCGGGCTGGGGTTGGGGAATGGATATCCTTGTGGACTGGATTCAAATCAGAGCCTACTTGGGACGATGCTGCCGATATGTCCCGATTCACGTTATGTTTTTTCTTAATGAGGTATAAATCATTAAGCAGACATGTTTGTTGAACTGCTTTGTTTGAGGCTTTGATGCTGTTTGATGATGTTTGATTTTCATGATTTGCCAGCTACGAAGAATCCAGCTCTTGTTCGGGTGGGGCGAAGCCCCATTGGGCCTATCCGGGACCCTTGATTCTGCATGGTAATCCCTTCACCCTGGGAAGATTTCAGGGGCCGAACCTTCCACATTTGGTCAAATACACCCTGCTCTGGGCACACGTAAATCCAACCTTGGTGCTTTAACTTAATCACACAATGTCTATCTCCATTGAGCGGATGGTTTGGATGCCCAGCTAAGATGAGGTCTAGAATTCCCCAGAAAAAATCTGGGTTCCACGGCTCAACATCGTTCCTTTCAGATTGCGTAGTACTTACATTGTACATGCTCTCCACAATAGCTTCACTATTCCTAGGGTGGGACATAATTGAATGTAAAGTCCTGAGTTTTGCGTCGCCGCAGCTGTAGCCGTATTTCAAGGGCTAGCGTTGTCACAAGGTCGCACGCAGGCGAAAAAAGTCAAGAAGACTGTGACTATCGCTGAGTGGGATTATATGGGATTATGATGCTTGCAACAAGTGGGTTTGTGATTTTGTGTGAGAGTAGTCTACCCCAAATCCAGTGATCCGTTATTCATATTCCCCATAGTATAATCCCTTCCTCCTAATACTAAACGTCCCCCTAATACTAAAAACAGGCATCCATCTCCAATTTCCGAAAATTTCAGTTTGGCCAATTTGACTTTTAATTGATCCCCTTTAAAAAACA
>Ga0126342_10015156_pt1 | contig 13527 bp, 9 predicted proteins | sample Cyp1metagenome_FD_92528 | JGI IMG/M metagenome (GOLD analysis project Ga0126342, IMG submission 92528) | Coral microbial communities from Lord Howe Island, Old Settlement Bay, Australia - Cyphastrea 1 metagenome | ecosystem: Host-associated > Invertebrates > Cnidaria > Coral ...
ACATATAGACATACACATAGACATACACATAGACATACATATAGACATACACATAGACATACACATAGACATACATATAGACATACACATAGACATACATATAGACATACATATAGACATACACATAGACATACATATAGACATACATATAGACATACATATAGACATACATAGACATACATAGACATACATAGACATACATATTTGATTGAACAAACTGGATCCAAACCTATGGAAATCTCGGCCCTCCTAGGCCAAACATGTCTGCCCTCTTGCGGACCTTTTTCCCACCGTGGGAGAGCAAGGTGGCTGCGATGGAAACCCTGGATGGAATGCCATGTGCTCCCCTGACAGGCGCTGCTTTCAAACTCCTCTCTCTTCGTAAAAGAGTCTGACATACCAAAATATTGACAGGCATTTCATGAGCATACCAGCTCATTTATATGGCAGCACAAAAGGTCAGGTGGTAGCTGAGCAAACACTGTCTCTTCTCAAAATTCCTCATGCAGAGAAACGCAAAATTGGATCGGGAGGAAAAATTCACTCTCGAAAGCGACGGATCTCACTGGTGCCTGGGATCATGATCTGACCATCAGCCTGCATGGCGCCACTGCAGAGAAGATAGTTGCGCAGATCCACGCATCGAGCACCCTTGGATTCTCCGTTCATCACCACCCAATTGCGATACTCCAGATACTTGGCCTTGGTGCCAATCTCAAAGTACGTGGGAGCCTCATCTTTCACCTTGGGCAGGCTGCAGATTGTCATGCCCCATTTCTCAACAGAGCACACTCCCTCCGGCAAAGAGGGTTTTTCTGTTGACTTGATTTTGGGAGGCATGGGCTTCTGGCGGTCGCTGGTGTTAGACGGAATTTCTTCCTGAATCAACTCAAAACCACCATTGCCTGCTGCTACGCTCGGTGCCAGCAAGGACTCATCATCTGAAAGAGAAGACTCTGGAAAATCGCGCAGACGCTTGCTGCTATCTGTCATGGCTCCGACAGTGCCACTGCTCCACATCTCGGGAGACAAGGTATGGCCCTGAGCATGCAAGCGAGCAAGGATCCCTTTCACCACTTCGATCTCTTGGGCAGTGACTGGCGAACTGCTAGACCGCATGGCTGTACACGGAAGAAACAGAAGTAAACAACTGAAAATAAGTGGGCCCTGATCCTACCTGATCTCGGAATCAAGGTTGAGCAAAAAGGTACTCGGTGAAAAACAGTCAAAACTTGGCCGGTAATGCGATTGCTCTACTCTTAGCTTAGTTTGACCTGTGAATTCGTGGCGGACAATTCTGAAAAAGAACCCTATGCAATGTAACCCTTCAGCGTTGCTGACATTTGCACATGTTTTCAAGTCTGTGGCCATACAAAAAGGCATGCATCCACTTGCTCTATGTCAACTTCTTCATCTCGTGATGGTGACATGTTGGCTGCTTTACGACTGCGACCCAGCTCCTGACGTCTCAAACGCTCTTCCTTCTTTCGATCCAGCACCAGTTGTTCATCGGCAAGTTGATAGCGAGCATTTCGGAAAACTGATCTTAAAAGATCAAGAGGCTCTCCTTTATCTTTGGTGAGGCCGTCTGCGACTATTCGGTCTGTGGGCGTCCAGCGAGGTTGCAACCTACTTCGCACAATGGGTTGGCGGATGACAGCTATGTCTATGGCTATTCTCTTATCATCCAGAGTACCCCCACTACCCAAAGTAACTAAGTGATCATAAAGGGACCTACAATCACTCATACCTATTGGGCTGCGACGTTGGAGAACTTCATCCACAGAGTGCAAAGCAAAAGGGCCGTCCAACGCTTCTGACAAAATTAGCATGCACCATTCAGCTATCCCAGATGCACTTGAAAAGCATTGAGCTTCTCCCGCTAAAGTCGAAGACACCACTCGTGGAAGTTTATACGACTCCCAGCCTACAAAACTCACAGGACAGTCTGCTCCTTCTGCAAACTGTTTGCTGGTGAGGGCCATGAGCCAGCCCCCTTGGGTTTTGTGATTGGCAGCGTTTGCAAAGGCTGCGTCAGACCAAAAACACACTGTCAACTCAGCAGGGTCTATAAAGGCAACTTTGATGTTGAGGTCACTATGTTGTCTAGCTCTGCGGACTGCTTGGTTGGCTAACAACAAATGTTCAACAGTTGGATTTGGAAAGCATTGTTGAGACAGTGATGTTTGAACTGCAAGGTCAGGTCTGGATTGACTTGATAGCCATCCAAGGGCTCCATTCACGGCCCGTAGGGCTGCAACTTCTTTGTCAGTGGCTAATTTCCATGGCTGTCGGGATCTTTCCTTGGTGATTTTTATGGGGGTGATGTTCATTGCATAATCCCTCTGATTATAGGTTATCTCTTTGCTCACAGGGTCTTGACTGTATTCCACTCCCAAAAATTCTCCCTGTCCCGTTCGCCACTTCCGAAAGGGAAAGCGCTCACGCAGTGCAGTTATGGCTTTGGAGTAAGTGGGTCCGTCTCCACCTGTGATTGTATCGTCAACGTGTGCACCAAGGACTCCTTCCAGATTGCCATCAGCGCCAAAACACCAATACAAACAACTGTCAAACTTGGATTTGATGAAGCCACATTGCTGAGCCACCCGATCAAACTCCATGTACCAGTTATGGGGTGCATCGTTTGCTCCATAAATGTTCCCCAAAATCTGAACAAGGCTGCCTGATGGCACTCCAGGAACTCCGCCTGGTGGTAGCTCAGAGTACACCGGCTTCGCAGTGCATTGAGCTTTCACGTCAGCTTCAAGAAAGCCTCCTTTGATGTCCCCGAGATTCATTTCCCATCTGAAACTAACCAACAGCTGCAAGAGAATGTTTTTACTCAGTTGTGCCAGGGTCGGTGAATGACACTTACCCGAAGCGACTTTCTCGAGCAAGTCAGGATCGTGATGGCCACGCAAGCACCACCGTGATTTCATTCTAGTGTTCCCATCTTCCACTTTCTTGGTGATGACAAAACGACTAGTCATGATGCGGTCGGGCTTACGTTTCCTAATCACCGAAGCTTCATGAGGACTGAGAACCTTGATGACCTGTTTCTCATCTAAGAGTGTCAACCATTCAGTGACCTTGGATTCATCGATGGCTTCCTGAACTTCCGGTGGGTTGTTAGAATGGTGCAGTTCTGTCTGCATCTTCTTCTTCAGGAAGTTGGCCAGGAACACTTCTATGGTCTCTACGGTCTTAACCACTGCAGGCATTGCTTCAGTGCGTGATGACTTGGCAGGTGGTTCACAACTAGGAGTGCGGCTGGATGCTCTCTTTTCGCTACGCAAATCTTCTATGGCTTCGGACAAATCTGACTGCATGGTTTCTGGTGGTCTGTACACCACTTCAGGTTTCTTTGTTGAGTGCCTACGTCTGATGGGACCATAATCCGCTACAGGTGAAGGATCATTTGTTGTCCTAGGGGCACTAGCTGGAAAAGGCTCACTCGGATGCACGACCTCATCGATCACCTCAGAAGGCTCTATGGTTACGGCTGCACTCCCCAGTGGTGATTCAAGGCTGGTGGCTCCAGCACCTTCGATGCTAGGCTGCGACGGTGCAATCGGAGCATGTGCCGGCAAGGGCTGAGCCGCCACAGCAGGTCCGGCAAGCACTTCAGGCATGGCTGCGTCTCCTGCTGCGGAGACAGGCACATCCTCCGGTTGAGGAGGCATTTCTTGCTGTGAGAGACCTACATATTGACTACCCTTAAGGTTTCCTTGCTCATCAACATATTCTGCAATACCTAGCAACTCTCTACCATCGGATTGAGCTACAGCTCGTTCTTCGAGCGTGGCATGACGGAGATGCTCAGGTGACACCTTGAACATATTTCTTCGATGATATATCAGCAAGTTTCTGCCTACCTTACCCATGACTATGCCTACCCCATACCATCTGCCCCCAACAAGTCTTACCCCTCGTTGATACTTTTGGGTTCTCCAGTAACACACAAAGTCACCAGCAAGGAAATCGCGTTCGGCTCTAGGCCTGGCATTCAGGGCAGTCCGGAGTGTTTTACTGTCCTGAGATTGGATCAGAGATACTCTGGCCGCTGTGCGAATTGCTTGGGCTCTGGCAAAAGGGCTATCATGCAAAGCTGCAGTGCCGGACACAGGATCTGGCGTTTCTTGCATGAGATCATCCGGCATTCTGGGATTTCGGCCAAAAACATGTTGATTTGGGGACAAACCTTCATGATTCAACATAGAATTCTTGGCATTCATAGTCTGGGTTACACACTGTTCCCACTCCTCTTTGGTTTGGGGTTGGCACTGATCGAGAGTTTTCTGTAGAACAACTTCGAACAAATGGCCATGCTTCTCCACCTTACCCAGCTGGTTGTGGGCTTCTGCAGCTGTCGTCAAGACACGCACTCCGGAGTCTTCCAGCATAGACACAAAAATCTCAGACTGGTTCGTCCGGGCAGGATCCATCAACATTTCAACTGGAGGTCCAGCCCACGCTTGCCACTTCTCACGAAACAACTTCTTGATAACAGCTCCAGTTTCAGTTTCATGGAAAGGAATCATGGCTTGATAACTGGCGGCCCAATCAACAATGTTTAAACACTTGATCTTTTGGTTTATCCCCCATCCCGGCAACAGTTTGACATCAATTCCCACTCTATGATTGGAATCAACTATGCTACGTGCGGATGACGGAAGGCATGGTGTTGGTCTTTGCCGTTGTGTGCAAATTTCACCTGAAAAACTGCGGGCTTCGGCAATGGCACGGCTTGACGCTCCAGCATTACGCAAAATGCGCACCATGTTTGTCACATCTGGGTGACCTAGGTTGTTGTGCAGTCGTTTCAGAGACTGTCGAATCTGATCTACAGGCACCTCTTCATTGGCTAGGCACTCACTCGGAAGTGCATGATTGAGAGGCGTCGGATGCTCCGTCATCGCTACTTCCTGCACATGGGCAAAACAGCACAAGTGGGAGGAGTCATTGGGCATTACACAACTAAGCCATTTGGTTACAAAACCTGTGGTGTATTTGGCAGTGAAGCTACTGAGATTGTTTCCATCGCTGCATCTACCTTCGATTACCTTATGGCTATGGTGTCCTGGACATTCGGCAGCAAGTGCAATCATGTCGGCATGTGACACAGCAAGGCCCGTTGGTTTCAAAATGGGCTTTCCGCTGTCTGGGCATTTGAGGCCGTAGGCACACATATTGGCACGGCAGAGATGCATTTGGTTCAGCAACTTGGCCATTGGCGGGTACTTCCAGAGGCTTGAGCTCCATGGATGCTCGATCAGCACCCTGCCACCCCGCTTGAGCTGGCGCTTTGCCTGCTGAATGCAAAAATCAGCCTGCTTCTGTGCAACCTGCTTGTTATAAATCTGAACCCACATTGGTAGCTTATGTTGATTAAGACGATACCATCCCCCCCAATGTTTACATTCCGGGCACAACACAAGAAGCGCTGGTTTGGCTTCATCCAGTTGAGCACTGACTTGATGTTGCACGTCTTTCTTCAGAAGGTCAACTCCTTGTTGGATATCAAAAGACAAACCTTGAAAACCTCTTGCCTTTGCCACTTCGGAAAAACGCGGAGGAGAAAACAGTTCAGCTACCAAACATTTGGAGAAACCCTTGTTCCAAGCTTGTTTATTTGACTGGACACACCGGGCCTCACGCTTGGTCAGGGCCTTGATCTCTCCAGCTAGAATCTCAGCGCGAGGCTCTGCAGTGGGCGCACAGCTCTGGCGATCTAGCGCTGGTGGCTCACATGTCAAAGTCTCGGACGTAGGGAAATCCAAGATGTTGATCAAAAACTGTCCAGCACTATTGATCTCCAAGGGCTGAGGCTGGCTGCCTTCCAGAGACAATGTAGCCTGACCAAAATCCAGAGTAGCTCCAAGGCTTCTCATAGTGGATCGACTCAAAAGCAAGGGAGCCGGCCCTTGAATCACTGCAGCTTCAACATTGCCGATTCGGCCATTGATACCCACCTTGAGGTTTATCACATACTTGGACATTTCCTCATGGTTGTTGCCAAACGCAAACAGATTCTGCTGAGCTCTGAGCTGGGGAATGTCAATGTTCCGCTGTTGATACAACCGAAACAGTTCATTCAGGGTGGTCTGTCCTATCAACGTCTTGCCACATCCAGAATCGATTATGCCAAACCCCGGTGATGACACCAGCAGAGCTTCTGAGACCATCATCGCCTCATTTACTGATTGCTGTTCCACCAAGGCGGCACCACTTGCTGTGGAAGAACGGTCTGATGCAGCTGACACAGACCCTTTCCCTTTTCCCTTTGGCTGTGTACATTCCCTGGCCCAGTGACCAATCTTGTTGCACCTCCTGCACCTAGTGCGCTTCTTCACTTCAGACAAATCATCACGAAACTGCTGTTGGACCTTGGTGACTTGCTTGAAGTTGCGACTCTTTTGCAGTCTGGCAATCTCATTTCTGCGGTCTTTCCAGTTTGCAGCTAAAATCTCTGCAGACTCAGCTTCATCAAACTCGCCGGTCATGTCTTCGGCCAGCACACCGTAATCGGCAAGGAAGGCCTCCACCTCCTCGAACACTACTGCGTCATTTTGATCTGGGTGATAGGGCTCTTCTTCATGCAGAAAACTCGGAGGATCTGCAATGAGAGCTGCCGTTGACCTTTTGGACTTTGAAGCCACATACTCTGGAAAACATGAACGCATGCTTGAGACTACCACCTCAAACTTCAAGTCCCCTCCAGTCTTAGCCACCACAATGGCCCGTTGATCAGATGTGAGACCCGAGCATGTGAGCGGTATCCAACCCCGAGCTTCCGACGGGAAATCCACTGACACCTTTCTCCTGCACTTGCTGAAGGTTTCCTGTACTCTGCTTGTCCACTCAGCCATGGTCTCGTTGTCCTTGACATAAAGGCCAAAGACTTCCTTCAGACATTCAGCTAGGTGGTCATGCTTGAGTTTGTCCGGAAAACGATCTTCTAATAGCTTCCAGATCTGTTCATCGCCATCTTCGGCCGTGAGCTGTTCTAAAGTCAGATGCTCCACCGTCTCCAGTGCGAGACCATCCAACAAGGTAAACACCCAGGGCCCTTTCTGCCTTTTGTCTAGGTCTTTCATTGCGGCCATCTTGGCCTGACACCATAGCTTCCATTTGCGCAGTTCTTTGCCGTCCAGTGACTCTCCTGAGAATCGTTTGAACTGACCAGAAAAACTGTCCGTTTTGGACTCCATGGCGCTGCTTTCACAGTCCTACTCCACCTGGAGGTAGGGACGCCCCGTCTTGGGGCTCCGCTACCAGTTTGATTGAACAAACTGGATCCAAACCTATGGAAATCTCGGCCCTCCTAGGCCAAACATGTCTGCCCTCTTGCGGACCTTTATCCCACCGTGGGAGAGCAAGGTGGCTGCGATGGAAACCCTGGATGGAATGCCATGTGCTCCCCTGACAGGCGCTGCTTTCAAACATATATATATAATATAAATACATATGCATGCACGCGTGCTAAGATCAGCATCCTATTCTGGCTATATACATATCTGTTGATGAAGTATACCAAAGCATTAGCGAGCTGTGCTGCGCAGTTGCGCTGGAGGAGACGGCGGCTGCGGAGCGCCGAAAGTGGCAACATGGCTGGTTTATGTTTTCATGCGCGACAGATGGCAGATATGATGGTATATTAGTGCTTTGATTAGTGCTTTGATGGGGATTCAATCATCATTTACAGGTGGGTTTAAATGTTTCAACATTGACACAGAGTTATTTTTGGTGGGATATTCGTGACTTTAATTTTGGCAAGATGGGGATGAGTCCATAGCCACCCGTCCTGAACGAACCATACCCGCCCTGAACACAGTCTGATCCCAATTTGGGAAGTGAACCAGTAGTGCCACGCATCTAGCAAGGTCGAAATGTCAACTGTGTGGAGTGTTCCATTCATGCTATTGAGGTAATTAATGGATTTAAAAACAGATCATAATAGATCATTTGTGCCACGGTCACAAGTTGAATTGTATAACTGTATAATTATATCGGGCGATAGTCATCAGAGTCATCAATCCATTCATAGGGATTCACCATGAATCACCATTAATCCCCATTAATCACCATGGGATTCACCCACTGTAAGGAATCCCGTGTCGGATGGTAGGATGACCATAACCTATCCCTCAACTTGACCATGGCACATCTGATCGCTGGTTGTCCCTTGCTCGCGACGCCGCGAAAAGGATCATTTACCAGACCTACTTCTTCAACTACTTCATTTTTCGTGACCTTGTGTACAGAATCTTGGATTCAATTGGACAAACTCAGAAACCCAGATCCGGTCATTTTGAACATTTTTTCACGATTCCTGTCCAAATCACACCTTGCTTTGGCAGGCTAATGGGTCAATTTGTGTCAGTTGATGCTATCTTCAGATATTTCTAATCATTATAATCATCCATCACCAAGCGCAGGACTATCATGCCCCGCTAACTTCAGAACATCAATTCGCACAATGGGCCCAGGTATGGATTTCTCTAATATTTTTCAACACTAATACAACCAGCAGATAAGAAAAAACTATTATATAATTATATATAATTATATATATACATATAAATTGTATATATATATATATAGTATTGTAAGGCCATTTTTGATTATTTTTTGTGTAATTAACAGTAAGATAACTAAGGTAAACACTAAGATAACACACTATTTTATACAACTGGCAGATGATTGCCACAGCCCTGAGGCTGGGTCAACAATCGGGCGCTCTTCGGCCCAGAATATTTGGACCGTGGCCTGCTGCTGGAGATGAATCGGCAACAGAGGCGCGGACGAAAGCTGCCAAGTGGTGAACACCGGTATATCCCAAAAATGACTGGATCATTTCATAAGGTTGTTTAATATGCAATCTTCTAACAATGGGTTATTGTTTTGTATATCGATTATATAAATATATCTATTATATATACATATATATCATATTATATATCTATTATATATACATATATACCTGGGATTCCTGCACTATGGTCAGATCATCGGCTTGTCATGGGTGCTACCCCCAGCATCATCCACTGGTTGATCATCATTTTTCCCATGAAATCACCATTCATTATCCATAACTCACCATTTCGGATCATTGGACATCTCCGTGACTTACCCACTGGTCATGTAACATAGCTATGGGAAATCACTCAAAAATATTGGATGCTTCACCCGAAAAAGGTGATTTTCCCTAGTACCACAGGCCACAGGCCATTCCCTCTCAGGTTACTGACGGTCGTTGCCTGGACCTCATCACGTTTTCCGGTTGTGTCCGAAGTTTCCGACTCCGCGCGCGACCGGCCCAAGAGTCGCTAAGGCAGAGACAGATACCATGTGCCTTGCCTTAGTACTCAATGCTGAATGCTTGTCCATACCCAAGCTTACCAAGGGCAAAAAGTGTAAGTCTGCCACTGAAAGCGGCTTGCTGACCTTGCACGACCCCTGGCGGCCCAAGGATCCCTTCGGCGCAACTTCGTGCGGAGCTTGAGCCTGAGGGAAGCAGCTTGTCTCGATGGTTTGGACCAGCCATTTCTAGCCATTTCTGGTGAAACTAGGGATGGTATGTCATGGTCGATTCTTGGGGTTTCCACATTAGGCTTAGTTGTTGTCTTGATGCAGAACGGTTCTTGCGCACTTTGCTGAGAGCACTTCTCAGAGTAAGAAGTTCAATGGAGGGTCATTCAGATCGTAGAAGTGCACGTCCCGACCTGCAAGATTGTAGGAACTGTCGAGTCTAGTTGAGAAGCCCTGCGCTCTGGGCACCGATCTGGATAAATTATAAGGAGCTAACTGCGACGTCACTGGAATGATGGTGAATGTAGGGGTAACTCTGCCAAAGTAGCCTGACTTTCCAGCCTGCTCTTGGGTGGGGGGACGGCTGTTGCGCAGGATTGTGGGCCTGACTTTTCAGGTTAGCTACGGTTAGTTAATCACAGTACTACAATGTATCCAGATTCTTGAGGATATCCCATTGTGTCCTATCCCAAATCACCAGATGGTAAGATCCCCACTGCCTTGATTCTGGATTGCCTTTTTGCACCCCTTGAGAAAGCGCCGAGGCATCATGTGGCTACCCACGGTTGGCCATGGTGCCTGTCACTTCAGAAGCATTGGTGTTTCAGGCGTTTGATTTCGTTTTAGTTTTGGTCTTTGAATTCGGGATGTGTCATGAGCTGATGGGAGCGACGATCAAGAACATCTTCACATATTCGATTTGTTGATACATTGAGGCGCCAATGGATCTGTGGAATTCATCATTTTTAGTGCCATCCAATTTCGGAGTCAACAATTTTGAGCCATAGCCATCTTGGGATAAAAATGTGTCATGGGCCGCATAGGATACCTGATGCTGGCACTTCACCCCAGGTCAACACCGAGAAGACGTGGCACGCCGAATTCAACGCTTTCTGAGTTAATAGGTCTAGGTCGACCAGCGCAGAATGGCCCAGTGAAGCCATATGTTCAACTACTGGATCGGATCTATATTGATGTACCACCAAGCCACATCAAGCCACAAGAATCTGGCAGTGACAGAGAGGCTTTTTTTTCAGAGATATACAGAGATTTTATGGTCGATTTTGGCTACACGACTTGACTCACATGGCGCACGGCGAAGTGCCGTGGAGCATCTTCAAGGTGCCGTTGCACCGTAGCCCTCAACGGGCGAGCATTAGAAAATGTCGCTGAGATAGAAGCAAGTACAAGTCAGTACAACCATCAAATGATCACCTAAAGATGGAAACTATGATGATTCAACTTGATAAAAACTTTTTTTAACCGTGATTTTCCATGTAGCTATTTTCAGAGCGGGATCCGGAGATGATGATCCACGTTTGTGATCGCCCGTTGTGGAGATGACCGCCAGTTGTTTCACCCGGCCCAGTCCCGTCGGCGGAAAACAAAACTATGGCACTCAGCATTGTGATTTCTAAATATCCCCGTGATACCGGGTTCATCCCATACAAATCCCATATACATCCCATATAAATCCCATACAAATGAACCTAAGACAGCACTTTGGGCCAGAATTCAGATTTGAGACTCTCCCCTATGTCTTCTTGAATTGACAGCGGTTCTACATGGAATGCATTTCAATGACTGGGAATGCTGATGCGTCACAGGCAGAAGTTGACAAATTGGACCACTGAGACCGCTGGTGGCGAGAAGCAGTGCTCTCAGGGTCTCATCACCATGGGTTGCCAACATCACAGGTGGGGAGTTCTTGGGGAAGAACTAAAAGAACTAATGTGGCCCGACGGCTCAATATCAGAGTATTCAAACGATTCTAACGTATTCCAATCTACCTGCTTGATCTTTCGATCTAGAGCGCAACCTTCGTATTTGTAGATGTTTTGATCTAGCCTTGACGTCATTTCAAAGGCGCCCTTCCAAGCTCTTCAGACTCGCAACCCCTGCCGGAACAACGGGCTTGCCCATATGGTGTCCCAAGTTGGTATTGCCATTGCTTAATATCAGCACGACTCAAGGAGCAACAACAAAAACTTAGATCACCCAGGTCCATGTTGCCAGGTGCCAGGGAGATTTCGCCGCCTGATAAACTTCCAGGGATTGTAGCTTGACAGTCTCTGACCATCAATATATTAGCAGATTGTTAGCCCATGTTTCATCATGTCTTATTTTCAGGCTCATATCCATCTCTAAGAATCGCCCTGTTCTTCTGGCGATCTCGGCTAGATAACTTGGATGCAAAGAATCGCCAAGACAAAGATCGAACCTCCAACAACCATGATTTGACAGTTTTCTTTCTGCATACAAACATCCTGTGGGTCTGTCTGAGAATAGGGTAGCCCCAATTCCACTAGTCAATCATCATTGTCATCATTACAGTATCCCTGTTTAAATGGCAATGACAATGTTATAGGTGCCCATTTGCAGACACATCCGTATGACTGTGTCTATTCATTTGCCTAAGAGATCGCATTGAAACAATAACTTTACTGGGTTCCTACGGTCGACATGTGATGCACAGTTGTGTTCATATTATGCTAAGCTTGCTGTCCGACTGGTACTGAACTCCCCAAATTGGATCGGCTTCGTTCCAACGTAGACTAAAGATGACTAAAGCATATACCCCAAAATTTGATTGTTTATCATAACTCTTCCCATTCAGATTGCCCCATATACTAAAGTAAGACTTGATTTTCTGGCTGATTCATCCAGGCCCAAACGGATGACCATTCTGCACTTCAATGATGTCTACAATGTGGAGCCACGAGCGAAGGAGCCACGAGATGCCACGAGATGCCACGAGAGCATCATTTGATGCACAGCTTCGAGAGATAGACTGGCTACACCCGGAGTAGATTCCTTTTGCCGCATTTTTTCGGTCGGTTCCCGAACAGTTTCCTTCACTCTCGACTTGCGTCCTCTGTGTTCTTGGACTGGCGCACTGGCACAGCTTGGGTGAACGGTTCGCAACTGCCACGGCCCAACGAGCGAGCCAAACAGTCCCCATGGATCGTCGACAGGAGCCGGTCGGTGGTATTGCACGTTTTGTGACGCGGATCAAGGAGCTCAAGGCGGGATCCCTTTGAGGATGAACAAAATACCATCAGCCTCTGGCTCTTGTTGAAATTTAACAAACCTCTTCTGGTTGCACTTGGATCAGTTTTTTTTGGGTACCAAAAACATAGATTTATTACCGAGGGGGTTGAACAGCGGAATTTGCGTTGGCAACTTCTCTAGGGAGATTTATTACAAACACATTTGCTCACCCGGCTTGCACGTAAAACCTGGAATGGATCCCCAACAAATGACATTGGAAGAGGATTTTATGCTGCTAGAACTTGCCATTTCCAGCTTATGTTGGATTTCAGTCGTGTCACGATTCAAGAGGTCCTGATCAGTAAGCTTCACATTAGCCGGGAGGCAGAATCAGTAGCGCGAGGAGAGTACGAGGCAAGGACCTGACGGCTGTTGAGGGCCAAAGACCAGCGGGCTTGGTGAGCAGTGGCCACGCGCTGTTTTTTTCCGGATTAATCAACTCTATCAATTCCCCCCAAAACCGTTTTCCAACTCGCTGCTAACATATTAGAACTGGTACTCCTGTGTAAACTGGCCAGGCAGTAGTACTCTTCAGCGGAGATGCCTTCAATCCATCGCTCATGCGGCTTGAATGCAGCGCCAACCCCCACAAATTTCACTGGGGACCCAGGGATAGCAGATCAACATGGGATTGGCACCACACTCGAGCGCAACTTGGATGGTTTGAATGAATTTAATAGTAGAACTATAGACCAAATTTGTGGGTGCATATATATATATATATGTGAAACTTCCACAGTTTATTGTCCTGGTGAGCTTGACGGTTGGACCTCAGCTGCCATCTTGGCAGTCCTTGTTTTCCCATGGTCATACATGTCAGGGAGGTTGTTTACCATTTGCACCTTGGCCGCAACTATTGGTTCACCTCCAGCGGTGGGCAGCGGTGCGGATTGAGCCATTGGTGGGAAAACAGCATACGGTGTTTGCCGGTGGTGGCTGCTGTTG
>Ga0126342_10015157_pt1 | contig 13527 bp, 17 predicted proteins | sample Cyp1metagenome_FD_92528 | JGI IMG/M metagenome (GOLD analysis project Ga0126342, IMG submission 92528) | Coral microbial communities from Lord Howe Island, Old Settlement Bay, Australia - Cyphastrea 1 metagenome | ecosystem: Host-associated > Invertebrates > Cnidaria > Coral ...
AGCTGACAGAGGTGTTGCCTTGATGGCGTGTGCCTTTGCTTGCGACCCGAGAGCCAAGTTCCACACCTCCGGTGGTCCCAGGCGCCGCCCCTGCCTTGGCAAAGGCCGGGGTCGGCGGATATTCCATAATGGGATTGGGTTGTAAACCAAAATCACCATTACATTTCCCCTTTGTTGCACTAATTTTCCTTGTTTTTTTTTTTGTGGGGTTCTAAGCCCACTAATCGCCTAGCCGAGGTTGGACAGTGTATCACTTGCACCTCGCCGAACTCAGTTTCTACAGTTTTTAATTTTATGCCAGTTTCTACACACTGTGAGACTACCTAAAGGTGAAATATATGTCCATGTAATTTCTGGAGAATACTTAGAAACTCCAAACGCCCGTTAGTGATGCTTCATATTTTTCGAGAGCCCTCAATCGTGGGCCTAAATGATAGAACCTGACCTTGATTTCTTTTGATGAACCTGGCCGCTGCGGCCGCTCAGACCATTTTGTCTGCCAGTATGATCAGTATGTGCCTGTCAATGTGTTGGTGCCAGAATTCAAGAGCTGACCGACTTGTTCACAGCAAACCCAAACACAGACTGTATTCACTAAAAGAACCTCTACTGTAATCTCAGTCAGCCTGATGGGGACAATTCAAATCTAATGGTTGTAATACATATACAACTATATAGAAAATTGCATTAATATATATATATATACATACATTATTGTATATGTTCTTTAGCATTTTTGCGATTGAATTCATCAGCAGAGACAAAAAACATAGCTGCATTTCGGCAATCATTCAGGTTTTTTTTAAGAATTGAACAAAGGCTCTTTAGGAATACAGGATGGGGCCCCCCAATTATAAGTTGGTTTATAAACCATTATAACCCCCATTAACTATAGTTATATCTACCGTAAACCATAGAATTCAGCCACTTAGGAGGCAACTGAATGCTATCAAACAGGGGCACCATCCTGTACCCCTTCAGGTGAAACGACAACGTCTGAACAAAAAAGGGGGTTGAAGATGGGGCCCCCTACCATCCCGCTACCTATGTCCGGATTCGAGGCAAGACAGGCGACTTGGCAGATCCCCACTAGCCTCCGGTGTTCAAAGCGTGGCGACTTGGAAATCCCCAAACGAAAAAAGGGGTTTGAGGAAATCATGGGAAAATAGTCTATAACATGTTTGTTTAATCTTGTTTTAATATGTTAAATAAATCACTGTTGCAGCTGATATCTCCATATTTTCTTTGACGGCATCTGACAAGAAAGAACTCTTGACTTGAAGCGTTGAGGCCCAACACCCTCAGGTTTTTTGTTAACAGGAGACCAAGCAACTCACCAATAAACTTGACGTCAGGAAACAGTTCAAAACGGGAAAACAACTTCCTATTTCATGGGAAACAACATGGTTTCCGGCCAAGATGTTCCCAAGAAATAACAGTCATCAGAGTCGTCAGGAGACATTGGTAAAAAAAACCTCCATATTAGGAAAAAACCCTCCAAAGAATGAAGATTTTTCCCCAAACAAAACGGTCACCCAGAAACATCCAACAACTATCAGAGTCAGGTGGAAACTTCGTGATCTGCTCCACCGTCCTTACCTGGGCAACTGGTCCCTCAACGCTGCCCACATCTGGGGCTGTCCCTCCTGCGCGTTGTCGTCCAGAGCTTCCGCATCGCTGGGCCCAGCGCTTGGAAGACTGTCGGCCGTTGAGTACCGTCGCGGCCTGGTGGCAAAAGCGGGGAAGATATGGGAAACTACAACTCATTGGATTGGTTTAAGGGACAATTTACAGAAAGACCCCGATATTTATTATTTTTTGTAACAGTAAAAACCATGGTTTCCGATTAAGATGTTCCCTTGAACCAATCCAATGAATAACCCTACAAGGTGGTGCCCCAGTCTTGTTTGATGGTTTACCCATAGTTGCCATAGTATGTCCGATATATCTACCATAAACCCAACAGTTTTTGGGACACCACAATGGAGGTGGGTCAAATCCAACACAGAAAATGAAAGTCATATCTATGAATATGAAATATATATATATATATATATAAATGGTGACTTGGCGGGAAGAACGTGAAGAAACCATGTCTGCAAAAACTGATTGTAACTGGGGGTATTCCATTAATCTCACTGGGTAGCGGAATGTAATGGGAGGCTAAAACCGACAGTTGATGGACAAGCGTTATCCTTCAGAATTTATTGGGACCTGGACGTGTCAAACAACTACCAAGCCCAAGGATGATCAATAACCATGGTCGGCATTGCGAAAATCGTTACTGTGTGTTGTTCTTAAATGTCAGGACCGTCACCTGGCTTCGTTACTTATCAGATAGGTATTTTCAAGCCCAAAATCATCAGGTAAAATCACCCAGGCTACCTATCTCAGAGGTTTGCCTGGAAGGTTAGGGCGACACTGGGGTCTGTGTCAAAAATTGATGGTACCAAATCGCCAAGATACGCGGCCTTATTGTGATTCTTGGGACGCAAAAAACGCCTAGGTTCGGCGAGAGGTCAGGACTATCAATTCAGTAACTTTACTTTGAACTTGCACAAGTCCTTGGACATTTCCAGAGCGGTTTCCTATACGAATGTCACAGTGCTCATGGCCTACCCTTATTCAGGGTCAAGGACTGTTTCTTGGCAATAAAGAGTCTGTGATGGGTAAAAAACCATAGATATCGTGCAGCATGAACTACCAGGTGAAGGGTACCAGACAGAAGCTTTGAATTGGACTGCCGGAGCAAGGGAACCAAGTGACCGTGTGGCCATGCGACCATGTATTATATAGACACGAAACCTTCGCACTTATGAGTTGGCTTACTAGCCAATCTAGCCATCGAACTAAGGTTAGAATAGTTACCATCATCACCATGCACCATGCTTAATCATCTTAATCTTGGTATAAACTGTATAAACCAACCTAGATCACCATCGGCACCAGCTTGTTGATGTCTATGTTGATCCATTTTGGGATAGGCACAAGTCACCCTGACGCATGAAACGAAGCCTTGCCTCAAAAGTAGTGTCACCTCTTGCATTAAGTTGTGTTAATATCTGTGCACTGTACATAAGAGTGAGCGATTCCGCCGAATGACAACTACCATGTATATGGTTTCTAGGGACCATTTGTAGCGCTTGCAACGTCCATTAGATATTTCGCCTTGCCGCGAAGTGCAGCTTGCCAGTTGAGGTTACTCTGATGATGGAAGCGATCTCTGGGAAGCCTGTGTAGCTGTTTGGATTTTAGTTGTTTTTTTCTCAGAAATGTGTGACATATCCCATATGCGAAAAGTATGGTACTGGTATACTTTAAATTTACCAACATTTACCCCAAGAATCACAGAGTCATGTGGCTAAAGCATGCTAAAGCTCTCTATATATATGGCGTACCCGTTGTTCACACGTATTTTTTGTTGACAGGGATGATACTGAAAAGCGCTGGGATCTTGTGAGGTTGTGCCACTGTCAAGTGCTGGATTTAACAATCAGATAGTGGGGGCTTTCATGGGATATTCATGGGGATATCGTCGAAATCTGTACTCAAAAGTCGGCTTATGACTGGGGGATATGCCATGGATCCCAACTTGTTTGAAAAAAGATCCGTCGTAGCATAAGGATTTTCCGGTGTTAGTTACAAGGCGATGTATATGTATATATATATATATATGTATATATATTATATTATATTATATTTTATTATATTATATTATATGTAATTATATATATATATATGTTAATATATAGATATATACATATTCTACATATAGATTATGTTGGTATCCATCTCGCTACCATCATTTACCAACACAAACCACTGATCAAGCAATATAGGTACAGTCTCTACAATCTTTGGTATTTGCGGAGCGGATGGTGCAAGTTCGTTCAGCCCTTCGGACTGTTGAGCCACGTGGACTGTACAGATGAGCCATCGGTGGTGCGACATCATTCCATGGAATTTTCTGCAAGCTCCTTTGCTGTGGACATGGAGAGTTCACCAGGAAAAATGGTGGAATAAGCTGGTATGGTATGTGTATCTATACTATAGATAGATAGATAGACAGATCGATAGATCGATGGATAGGATTAGATAGGAATAGATAGGATTAGATAGAATTAGATATGATTATATAGGATTAGATAGGATTAGATAGGTTGAGATAGGATTAGATAGGATTAGATAGGAATAGATAGGATTAAATAGGACTAGACAGGATTAGATATGATTAGATAGGATTAGGCAGGATTAAACAGGATTAGACAGGATTAGATATGATTAGATAGGATTAGACAGATTTAGATAGGATTAGATAGGATTAGATAGGAAAAGATAGGACTAGATAGGATTAGATATGATTTGATAGGATTAGACAGGTTTAGATATGATTTGATAGGATTAGGCAGGTTTAGATAGGATTAGATATGATTTGATAGGATGTGAAAGGATTAGATATGATTTGATAGGATTAGACAGGGTTAGATAGGATTAGATATGATTTGATAGGATTAGATAGGAATAGATAGGACTAGATAGGATTAGATATGGTTTGGTAGGATTAGACAGGTTTAGATAGGATTGGATATGATTTGATAGGATTAGACAGGTTTAGATATGATTAGATAGGATTAGATAGGAATAGATAGGACTAGATAGGATTAGATATGATTTGATAGGATTAGACAGGTTTAGATAGGATTAGATATGATTTGATATGATTTGATAGGATTAGATAGGAATAGATAGGACTAGATATGATTTGATAGGATTAGACAGGTTTAGACAGGATTAGATGTGATTTGATAGAATTAGACAGGTTTAGATATGATTTGATAGGTTTAGATAGGACTAGATAGGATTAGATATGATTTGATAGGATTAGACAGGTTTAGATAGGATTAGATATGATTTGATAGGATTAGACAGGTTTAGATAGGATTAGATATGATTTGATAGGATTAGACAGGTTTAGATTTGATTAGATAGGATTAGATAGGATGAGATGGGATTAGATGGGATGAGACAGGTTTAGATAGGATTAGATTGATAGATAGGCAGATAGATAGATCGATAGAGCGATAGATAGATGGATATTGTTGATGGGGTTTTACATGTGCCATGGTCAAAAGTTGCATGATATACTGATCTGGGTAAATTTGATCACGACCTCACTGTTCTCCCTCACTGGAAATCATGGTTAGTAAGGGAAATTATCACCAAATGGCCGAACCATTCAGGTTAGTGAAAAATATTAATTACCCAGATATAAAGCCCACATTCCATATATACATCTATATATATATATCCCTATGGATCCAAGTACCTTCCTTAGTGAAATATTATAATTTACCCAGACTGATAATGGGGATGGTCATTAGTCTCTTAGTAGGGACTGGATGCCCATGGGATGGATGACGTTACCCACCAAAAACCATCCTTTGGCCATGGCACAATATGGCACATAGCTATGATGCTATGGAAATGGTCAGTTTTTAAACAAACATGGTAGATTATATAATGAGTTTTGATTTAATTGTCATATTTGTTGATGGTTGGTACCTGGATGATATCCGCGTATATTTGGTCGAGTAAGTGTGCTTTGTTGGTTTCATGGCTGGCCGTAGATAGGGATATGTGTGTATTAATTGACATAATCATATACCAGTAGTACCGCACAAGGCGGTGGCGGAAGTTTCAAAAATAGGCAAGCTATAGGAGAGGTCGGTTGTTGTGAATCACGGATGGCAGAGCGAATCCACTGATGGACCAAAACGTGGTTGGAGCTGTGGTTTTTGGAGTGGTTGCAGTGGTTGCAGTGGTTGTAGTGGTTGCAGTGGTCACCTGGTCGGTCACCTCACTCACAACTGCTGGATGTAGTGTGGTGTAGTGCAGCTGTAGTTGTAGCTATTGTGTAGTGGAGTTGTAGGTGTGTTGTAGTGTAGTTAGTGTAGTGTAGTTGCAGGGGCATGTGTGGTGGTGTAAGTAATGTAGTGTAATGTAATGTAATGTAATGTAACGTAAGTAACGTAATGTAATGTAATGTAGGGTAGTGTAGTGTTCTGTAGTGTAGTTGAGTGTAGTGTGGTGTAGTGTGGTGTAGTGTGGTGTGGTGTGGTGTAGTGTTTTCTAGTGTAGTGTAGTGTAATGTAATTAGCGTAGTGTAGTTGTAGCGTAGTTGTAGTTGTAGTTGTAGTTGTAGTGTAATTGGGTGTAGTGTAATGTGGTGTAGTGTAATGTAATGTAGTGTAGTGGAAGGCAGTGTAGGTGTAGTTGTAGCTGTAGTTGTAGTGTAGTGGAGTGTAGTGTAGCATAGTGGTGGTTGTAGTTGAAAATTCTACAAAACCTTCGCGTTTGCTCACTCTTGGCAACGTGCAGAATCCCGTGCGCTTGCCAAGCAAAACGACATTGAACGCCAAAAAAAGTGCTCCGCGCCAAAACGGCGTGCACTTGTTCAACATCTCAACTTTTAAAAGTGCTCCGAAGCTGAGGTGCTTTGCACATTTTGACTTCGGAATGTGCTTTGCCCCACAATTTCATCTCTCATTTGGGCACTACTTTTCGACCCTCCGGATCCACAAATTATTGGAAAAATGCAGTGTTTCGCGACTTTCCTAACTACCTTTTCGCGCACCAGCACCTTCTTTCTTCTGACTTTCTCTTCTTTGATCTTCTTTCTGCTTCTCATCTCTTCTCTTCTCTTCTCTTCTCATCTCTTCTCTTCTCTTATCTTCTCTTCTCGTCTCTTGTTCTCTTCTCTTCTCGTCTCTTGTTCTCTTCTCTTCTCGTCTCTTGTTCTCTTCTCTTCTCTTCTCTTCTCTTCTCTGACTCTTCCCATCTCTGCTTTTCATCTGTCCATATTGTCGGAAGTTTGACTTCTAAACTTCCTTCGGCCAACCAGCTAAGAAAAACATGCAGGGTCTCCAAATTGCCATGTCATGGGAGATTTCATGAGATGTAAAAATGCAAGCGCAATTCCTGAACATCTTCCACTTAGCTGGTTGAAGATAGGTAGCAAACATTCACCAACTCCCAAAGGTGTCATGTGAATTCCTGGTGTATACCGATGTCGAAGGCGACTCGGAAAATGCCTTGGAAAAAGCTATGTACACCTCACCTATAAGATCTAGTGCGATAGTTGTCAGCACAGGAGCCAAATCAAAATCATTTATTAGTTGGATATTAAGGGGATTTAATTGATTGTTCATGGATTGTTGATGGATGAATGGATTATGAATGAGAATTAACGTTTTTTTAATCCCTATGCATCCAAGTACCTTCTTAGGAAGTACTTACTGTAGTATGATTCACGGGATTAATTACCTTTTCACTCAGTGTTTTGGGATCCATAGAGAATGATCATCATGATATCATGATCGACTATGCACAACTCAACATCATGAATCACAATGGAAAACATAGTGGAGATGATGCCTCGGCAGTAGTATGTATATTTATATTTGTATACAACTATATTCATGCCAAAGTCCAAGTTCTGTTCCAGGCTGGATATGAGCACTTGTTCGGAAGAATGCCTGTAGCCATGTAACAAAAATCATTGTAGCAACCACCGACAAGATAAACAAGTAAAATCCTACCAAAAAAAATCGTAAACTATGTGTTTCCTGTTCTATCTTTTTGGAGGGGGTACTAGATCTTTACGTAATGTTGGTAAAACAATGATGTTTACCATCTCCCTAAAATCACCAGAAATGGTTTGTATAAACCATGAAAGTACGGATGGTCTCCAATGTTGCCACATACATAAATATAATATTGATAAATAATGTATATATATATATATATAAATCACATATATATAGGATATATATATATATCAACAGATATATATATATATATATATATCAACAGATATTTATATATATAGGATATATATATATATATATTTTTTTAAGACATGTGAGATATATATATATATATGAAAATTTTAAACAAAAATATATTTATTCTTCATAGATTTTATATAGATATAGTTTTAAATTTAATATCTATGATATAATAATATATTTATTTGCTTAATATATATAGTACATTTTATATTTAAGATATATTTGTATAGTATATTTCAATAATATAATTTATATATATATATATTTGTTTAAAATATATTTGTTTATTTTATTTAAAGACACACACATTTATATATATATATATATATATATATTCGGCATGTGCATATATGTACTGACATATGATGTTTCTGCAACTGGTTCCATCCTCCATCATCGCCCATCCGAGGTGTTCATCCAGATTTGGCCTATGGATATGTCCTAATCCTGTGTGACTATGGCGACCATCTTGCCGGCATGTCTCTTTTGACCGAGGCAGACTCAGCTGCGCGGCTGAAGATATCTGAAGATATCTAGTTTAGATTAATGGTTTGGCATATGGTTTTTTATATGTTTCGACAAGGATCATCATCGGATTAACAGATTTACCCTCCGGTGATCTAACATAGCTGTTGAACATGGGCCATTTGCTTTGTTGATCTACCGAACTTAAACATCGGGATCTCTCGTTTTTCTAGTTTACCAGAGGGCAAGTGCAATTGAAGATCATGTGAGTAAAACCATAGGATCTGTCATCATCCCCCATGACTCTCCAATGTTGGAATGAAACCATCAAACTATATAGGTAGTTTATGTTTTTTTACCAACATGATTGAAGATTCCAAGATGTGGCAGTTTGATCTTAAAACTCAGAGACTCTCTTCTATTGTTTATTGTTACCATTCTCATGTATCAGTTTGCTGATTAAGATTCGCCCTGAATAAGCCGCATGATATCTTCCTAGTTGTATCATGTTGTATCCTTTGTTGTTTGATCATCACGCGTCATTTCTGGTGAGATAACCATTTTTGGAGATCCCCTTCTGTGGCGGTGGAATGATGGCAGGGCGTCGATGTTGAGGAGTTTTTGCAGTTCCTTGGTGTTGATGTCCGTTGCATCGAAGCGACTTCTAAAGTCTCCAGCTAAACTTGGAATGGATGATGGAGATTCTTCGTGGATGTTCATTGGGTTTCATGGATGAACTTCACTGCCACCAGAGTTTTTTTTGATACAGGTCGTTTCTCGAAGTGAAAAAGGTTCAATTGAGTGATGAGTTTAAGTTTGTTTGATTGAAATTGTAAATACATCGGCTTGGAATCCGGCGTATATTCTAAAGGGTGGGAGTAAATCTGCTGTCCTGACAAGTTTGGCTCACGGGAATTGTACAGCCCGATTTCACGGTAAAACTGGCGGCAGCATGGTTTTCTCTAAAACTTGACATTTGAAAGATGCTGGGAACATATATGCAGTACCTGAAATGAATGTTTGTTACAAGCTGCGGATTGATTTCTGCGACTGTTTCGGACGTTTGGCACCATGACACACGGGAAAGCCTCGGTTGCATCCAAGCAACGGCTCGCCAGCATGGTTGAAGATAGCTAAATATCGAGATCCAAAGCCTTGACAACTGGGCATAGGTTTAACTTTCGATGATTTGAGGCTAGCCCCACTTTAGGAAACCTCCATGAAAAACATTGAGTCGACTCTCCATTGAATTTTGGTGGGATGGGATTGAACCTGTAGATTCCAATGTCCACACATTTGTGTGCACAAAGAGCTAGTCAACAGGCCACCTTTTGCTAAAGCCTCTCAAGGCAGTATATCTCCATCGTCGTGTTCTATGATCGGTGGTTGGAGAGGAAGCTCTTGATCTTCTATGATCATCTAGTGAAAAAGCCGAAGCTTGGCTGGACGAGACGGTCGAACCTAAAACAGGGCTATGGTTGAAGTGATAGCGCACAGAGAAACACCATAATGATTTACGGGGCACCACTTAGGACAATTTTTAAAAGTGAGTTCAGCAATTTTGGAGTGTTGACACTGATTTGCAGATCTTGGCATATATCGGCTTTGAATTTGCAGCTGTGGAATTCAGAGTTACTCAAGTCAATGACATTCTTACTTGTGCTTCGGGAATGAGGGAATAATCCACAATAACTATCAATAATCATCCCAGCAACCCCCAGCAACCCATCCATTCCCTACATTTAGCTCCTTTAAGCATTTTTGAGGACAATGATGCAACCTGGGCAACCAATGGTCACATCCCGCCAACCAACGCTTTCATCAGGTCCGTAGCGATTTCATCCATACCTCGCTGTGGCCATTGATGATGAGTATATGTCCTGTGTATGTGTAAATGTATTTACTTTTATATGATATCACCATGACATGTTAGGGTGCTCCCGCGATTGTAAGGTACCAGACATCACCTAAAGATGGTTTTCTCATTATTTCCCCATACTCTTTGGTTTGTTCAAACATGTTCGTGGGAAATCCCTATCAAACAATGTGGGATTTCCAGCGAGCCGTGTCTACTTTTGAGGGAACAGATTTCATGATATCAACTGGTTGGATTGCCGGTTTAATAGTAAGTTTAATAAAGGGGTATACCACTTTTAATAACTGGTTGGTGGTTTGGAACATGAATTTTATTTATCCATATATTGGGAAGAATCATCCCAAACTGACGAACTCCTTCATTTTTCAGAGGGGTAGGTCAACCACCAACCAGTTTCATGATATCAATATCAGCGTTTTTTGTTGGTGAAAAATCGCCATTGTTGATGGTTACATGTGTACATACCTATTTCCAACTACTATTATGCATTTTTCCGGTTCATATCCCATTTCCCATTTCGAATCCAATGATTTCCCCTGATTTTTTTCCATCCTGCAGGGCACGTGTTGGCAAACAGCTGAGCTGGTACTGGCGCATGAATGCCACCTGGTGGACGCCAACTTATCAACGTGTTCTCGAGGAGAAGAGTCTTGGGAGAGCAGTCATCCCTCGTATCATCTCTCATATATGTAATATATATATATATGGTGGCCCCTCCCCCCTGTACCTACCCTTTCTGTACTTTTACTGGTATTTGCATGCTTTTCTCACTAATTTAGAGAAATGTGACACACACATATATAATGTATATATATGATGCATTTTGCACAGTCATCTCGACGTGTTCACATCTTCTGGGAAGCAAAATGGCCCGCACATCGTCTGCATAAAGCCCTTTCATATCTTACAATTTTAATATTTAACCATAAAGAAAGTAATTACGGAGGTGGGGGTTGGCATATATGGTTCTAAGATAAGCATATGCTACCACCAATACGTATGCTACCACCACTACGTGAAATCTTGGTTCTTGGTTTTGGGAAGGTCCTAGGACCTCTTAGTCCTAGGACCTTCCCAGAACCAAGAACCAAGAACCAAGATTGCACCAAGACTTTTTTGACAAATCTTGGTTCTTGGTCCTTGGTTCTGGGGAGGTCCTAGGGCCTCTTAGTGCAAGTCTTAGGTAGTCCTTGGACCTTATATGACCTATTGGTGCCAAGATCCTCTGTAAAACGTAAGACCTTGCAATCGTAACGTCACAAGATCCTCAAGAAAAACATGTCTCACAAATATCATTTGGGTTGATGATGTTTTTATATGTGATATATATATATATATATATATGTGTGTGTAATATATAGATATATATTCTATATATAGATACGTAAAACCTTACAAATGCTACTGGAGGATAGTGTACATGGGTTACGCGTATTCCATCTACAATCAGAAATCTTAGTGGTAGTGTTAGATGTTTTGGAGGGGGCCAGCCAGGCTCTAGAGATTGTTGAGACCCACATTGGCATGGCACGTTTCCCCAACGTTGCCGGTGGCCAGGCTCATTCCATCAAGCTCCTGTCAAAGCACCTTGGACCAATGGATCCATGGAGTTTCCATTGAACCAAATAGACGAATGCATGAAGGAGAAAGCCCCGATGAAGCTGCCTTGCAGCATCAGGCCAACGAGGCAGTTGCCCACTGGATGCCGCTTGGGCTTGGTTGCTTACAACCGGCAGGATGGCACAGTCGATGTCCTGAAAGTTCTGCACTTTGAAACGCGGATTACCAAGGACGAGGATTTGGGCCTTTGTGCTGGAACTCCCTACGCGCTTGTCCTTCGACCAGGTCCATGGGCTCTCAAAAAGGCCGTCTTCGGATTGATTGACAGGCTACCCGGCTTCCATGTGGCTTGGTTTGCTCTCAAACCCAGTGAGGGCAAGGATGGCAAGGGCGTCCGTCGCTCACAGTCGTCTCAATGGGCACCTGCTGATGAAGAGCTGTGGGCGGGCATTCAATACATCAACGACAATGCACCAGAGTGTGATTCAGAAGACAGCAATACTACTGGATCCTGTGCAACATTAAAGACTGCAGGTACTCCAATCTTCGGTTGGCCTGAAGCAACGGTGAAAATCATGGCCCAGAACAAGGCAAAAGGAATGGCTGGCGCTCAGTTGGAATCTGATTTTCCTTTGCACACCTTTTCCTTCAAGCCCTTTTTGGCCACCAAGCTGCTTCCACTTCTGTACCCGCTGTTCATGAACTTCGCCTTCATGTTTCTCGGCTGGCCAGGAGTAGGGAAGACGCCCACCATCATCATTATGATGCTGGCCATGGGCCGGTACCATGCCAGGCGCCTAGGCCTCAACAGTCGCCCTGGCTGGCGCCGAGCCAAGTCATTAGACAACTTCAGACACCGGGTCGGGCTAATCCATGAGGGCATCTTCCTGGACGATCCCAACCGGGAGAAGATCGACCTTGCTGATTTGAAGTCCTTTGTCACGGCTGAAGAGAACCAAACCTGCTATGGCCGCTACAATGATATCAAGCTAGCCAAAAATTGTTGCAGAGCCTATGCCACAAATGATGTGCAGGAAGAGGATGAGCATAAGGATGACCAACGCCGCTGCATCACCATGGAAGAGCTTCTTACCTTGCTCGGCCGCACTTTTCCCAGTGGCAAACCAGCGGACATTCGCGCAGTCTTGAAAAGAACTGTTGTGTTTGTCTTTGGCGCCCATGCTCTGTACATCCGTCTTCCAGGTCAACACGATGATGCGCCTATACACCGGATTCAGATTCAGGACCTGCAAAAGGATGTTCTGGCTGATCATCACAAAGTCTACTATGGCAAGTACAAGAGCGGTGCCATGGACAAGCCTGCTGACTTCGATGACGGTGTGAGCAAAGAGCAGGACATCGAAGAAAACATGAGCAGGTTTAGCCACTTCAGCAAAATTCAAGACTATGTCGATCTGTCAAGTGAATGACGAGATCGAAGACATGCTACTTCATGAGACACCAATTCCTGAACGAGCTTGGCTACCATCGTCTCCTGAGTCACCAAGTCCTTGCTCAGCTGCTCCTCTGTATCGAGATCCTCTCCCGGGCACTGTTCCGAAAAGAATTGGGAAGTTCGAGTATCCTCCGCCAACCAAAAGGATCCGATCCAAAAGTTCCCGGGAAGATGTCAACCAGGAAACAGCAAAGCCAGCAGAGATCCCAGAGTTGGAGGAGGGTGACTTCGAAGCAGATGAGGAGGCTGCAAAGCAATTGGAGAAGTGAGGCAAGCACTTCCGCGAGTTGTATAGTACAGTAGGTACGCAACATTTCACT
>Ga0126342_10015158_pt1 | contig 13525 bp, 12 predicted proteins | sample Cyp1metagenome_FD_92528 | JGI IMG/M metagenome (GOLD analysis project Ga0126342, IMG submission 92528) | Coral microbial communities from Lord Howe Island, Old Settlement Bay, Australia - Cyphastrea 1 metagenome | ecosystem: Host-associated > Invertebrates > Cnidaria > Coral ...
CACCTCTTTTCACTCGAGAGACAAAAAGGCTCAGGCGTACAGGCCTCAGTGTGCAGTGAACACTCCTTAGTGAACAGGCCTTAGAGTGCAGTGAACAGGCCTCAGAGTGCAGTGAACTGCCGGCTTTACAGATTTAATATGATTTAATCCCGGAATCCCATCCCAAGGTGTGGCTGATCATCTTATTAACTAGCTGTTTGGGAATGGGTGGATATTTTGGCGAATACCCCCATGAAAATCCCAATGGTGAATGTTAGAGTTTATGGGGATATTCAACGGATTTTTTCTATGATCTGGTGAATATATCTGGATTCAAATCCAAATTTGTCTAAGTCATATATAGATATACACATATATATATACATGGTAGAAATGAGTTGGGATGCCCTAAATTGGTTGGTGGTTTGGAACATGAATTTTATTTTCCCCAATAGTTGGGAATGTCATCATCCCAACTGACGAAGTCCATCATTTTTCGGAGGGGTAGGTATACCACCAACCAGACACACACACATATATATATATACATGTAGATATAAGTAATATATTGGTATATATATATATATATATATTTCTAAACATGCAGTGACACGTTGTTGTTTTTGGGTTGACGAAAGCACCATCTCTAGCGAGTGAAGCTGCGCATTTTCGATGGGATTTTGGGATCCATCTTGGATGGTTTTCCATGCGATAGAGTTCGCTAGCGAAGTTGGTTTCTAACTATAACAAGTCAGTGTATGATACGCAAATAATATATATATATACACCCATAGGTATATATATATGTGTATATATATATATACCCATAGGCATATATATATATATATATATATATATAGGGTTATACACCAACAAACATAACAGGGGGGGCACCATCCTGTAGGGATTTTGGGACCCGACCTTTTCCATGGCGATTCGCCAGCGCCAGGTGCTTCGTTTCATCCGGCGCCACCTGCACCTGGCCTCGGCGCGAGACAGTGCCATGGTGGCGGGCAGCGTCGCGCAGCTCTGGCAGGCGCGGGATGGGGATATAATAATAATAATATATAATATATAATATATAATATATAATATATAATATATAATATATAAATGTATAGTATATAGATAAATATATATATATGTACATATATATATATGAGTCTATATACACATATATATATTATATGTATAACCATTGTTAGAATATAGAGTTATATCATTTACCGCGGTATTAGGGATATATGGTTGATATTAGGGATCAATGGTTATAGAATAGAGCTATAACCCAAAAGGGACATATAGGGAATATAAAAATAGTATCAATAGTGTTGGGATATATGAATAGTATCCATCCAGTCAATCTCAAGTTAAAAATCAATCAGTGAATGAGCTCCCCAGTGCGATATGGGGATGAGTCTGGCACCAGAGATTTGGGTACCCCATTTGTTTTTCTATGCCCAGTGGGGCTGACGTGGCGATATATGGGATTATATATATATATACATATATTTATGGGATATATGGGCATCCATAAAGGCTTTAATTCACCATCTATCAATGGTTTTCTATGTTCAAAAGATGGATTGGAGCCAGACATAGTTGGATGGACATCGATCCAAGTTATCAATGCCCCTGGTGACACGTTTTCTCTAAAATTCCGGGCAAGAAGTTGTCAACAAAACGGTCTGGTTTGTGAATGGTGTTACGACTCATGAATTTGGTGAATCATGCATATTTGTTAAGTACATATGAACAAATCACTGGTTTGTTAATTAAATAACACCAATATTTTCAGTAATCATGAATAATAAACCATGAATAAATCATTAGGCATGATTCACCATTAATTTGTCAGTGATAAGCCATTAAATAAACAAACCATGGATCACTAATCCATCTGTTTAGGTGATGCCTCAGCTTCGTGAAGACGTGCTGTGGCCTTGTTTGGAGGCGGGCACCATATGGGGGGAACCGTTGATTGGGAGGAGTTTTCCATGATTTTTCCCAGGGAAAATATGGGGAAATCCACTGGAAACTATCCTTTTCTTCCGTTTTTCTCATGTGTTTTTTCTGGGAACAACTTGTCGATCTCATGAAATTCATGGGGTTCAACTCAGAAAAGATTGTCCAATGAAACCATGTTCAGCATGGTAACGGTTCGATTCGGTTCGGGAAATTGGTTCCAATTTCTGGTTCGCTTAGGTGCACGGTTCGGTTCATAGAGGGTTATTGAATACACTCTGGTAATTTAACGTAGCTATTGGAAATCACCATGCTATTAATGGGTAAATCCACTATTTCTATGGGCCATTTTCAATAGCTTTTTGTATGTTTACCAGGCCGGGTAAACGGTTCATGGGAAATCAGGATGTGTTCCAAACGGCCAGCCAAGACTCTGATGATTTTCACAACAGTCACATAGCTACACCAAAAATCTGGATAGGAGGACCACTTCTCATACGGCTATGAGTCATAACCCTGGTACCTAGTGAACCACAAAACAGCTGGTAAATGGATGTTCATCCCATTAAAATTGATACTAATAGGTTTTGACCCATCCCCATACTTCTCACCTGGTGGATGGTTTTGAACATGTTCCAACCTGAACAACATGTTGGGCATGTTGGTCGTTGCATGATGTGATTTGTCGGAACATCGACATGTTCGTGGCAAATCGCCACTCATTTCCACTCCAAACTGAATGATCTGAATTTTTGGAAACTTGCGATATTTTTTTCCCATCAAAGATCTCCAAACAAAATCAGAAAAGGGCTGCGTTTCCCATCTTTGGCCCGTCGCAGGACGTCGCGCAAGGCGCGCGCTTCAAGAGTGAAGATTTCAACTGTCAGGCGCCGGGCCGGATTTTTTCAGATTTGGAACCCAGACTCAGTTGATCGAAGGAAACTGGATCAGCTTACCCGGCCTGGTAAACATCCACAAAATGGTGATCCACTATAGTTGCGAACTTGAAAAATGGTGATTTAGTTGGATCAGCTTACCCTCTGGTAAACATACAAAAAACGATGGAAAGATCCACCATGCTATCTAGCTGGGTAGTTATCCACTATTTCGACTGGGCCATTTTCCAGTTCGCTATGCAACAAATTACCAGAGGGTAACCATTATTAACCATTAACCATTGATATCCCATATGGATATATCAGCTTCATTAAGGAATGAGGACCACATCTACTGATCCCCAAAACTTGAGGCAACATGGAGACTGAAACAGATCTGGTTTCAGTTTCTTTCGAGTCCAGCGTCAAGCTAGACTTCTCCGTTGGATGAAATCAAGGCCCTTGAAATATATATTCCAATATCTACATCAATAGACGTCAATAGACATCAATAGACATCAATAGACATCAATAGACATCAATAGACATCAATAGACATCAATAGACATCAATAGACATCAATAGACATCAATAGATATTAATATATATATATACATTAATAGATATTAGATATTATTAATAGATATTAAAGGGTTCATTAAAAGATCGTAATTTAGTAGATTCCATTCTAATCTCTATCTTTCATCAAAGATGTGGAGACCGCCATGTGACCTGTCACAGGACATGGCTGCGGTGGCTCAAGCCTTTGCGAAGTTGGAGCGGCCCAATGAAGTCTATGCCACGGCCACATGACGGAAGTGGCAACAGATCCCCGTTTGGGATGGTCTGGTGAATGGGATATCCCGGATTTCCCGTTGTTATCCCCAATAAAAATGGGATAGCAATGGGATATTCATGGGATAATCATGGAATATAGATGGTATATCCCCATTTAATGAGATGATAATGGGATGATCATAGGATTATTAATGGTTTGTTAATGGTGAATGGGTCATTATCCCGGATTTCCCGTTGTTATCCCCAATAAAAATGGGATAGCAATGGGATATTCATGGGATAATCATGGAATATAGATGGTATATCTCCATTTAATGAGATGATAATGGGATGATCATAGGATTATTAATGGTTTGTTAATGGTGAATGGGTCATAAAAATGGTGGTCAATCATGATTGACCGTAGTTTTTGCGTCTGTTTTTTGGAAGAAAAGAGGACGCGGTCTGAGTCACAGTCGCCAAGCAATGCCCAACCGGTTGCAGCAACTGTTTCCCGCTACGGAAGCACCTGGAAACTATGGCTTGGTCGTTGAGCATTACCCTCTGGTAAACATACAAAAAACTATGGAAAATCACCATTTATAACAGGTAAATAATAATCTATAAATGGTCCATTTTCAATAGCTACGTTAAATTACCAGAGGGTATATTATGGATGATTGTGGTAATCATACCATTTGTAATGTGCTAAACCCAATGCCATAAACCTACCATTTGGGGATGCTACCACCCATCTATCATGATTTTGGGGATGGTTTATTGTCGGCGTTACCATTTTTATCCATTTTTGATGTGGATTAGGGTGAATTCATAGCGTTCTCACCACGTCACAAGAAAAGATGGTTCAATCACCTATAGACCGATAGATTCCGTATCAGATCCCCCATGAACCCCATGAAACGCTTATTGTTGGCAGATTTTCGGGTCTCTCAAAGATTCCCTGGCCTTCTAAAAATTCCAAGGAAACCATGATGCCATGCCAAACAAACCACATATTGCACCACCCCATGATTTATACCCATAAAATATGGTGAAAACCCCATATCAGGTCTTCCCCACAAAAAAAAACCATATATGCATCATAAATCCAACAATTCACCAGAATCCTCCACTTTGGGGGTCCTAAATCCCCATCGAAAAAGAACGTATGCAGTAAATCCCATGAAATCCTCATTCAAACAGCATGAAATCCCTATACAATTGGCCAAAGTCAGGTCCTCACACATGAAATCACATTAGATTCCCAAATTAGTGAAAAAATCCAGCAATATTCCCATAAATCCACCATTAAAACCATCTATGAAGTATTTGGATCCCCCAAATTTTCATGTATGCATCATTAAAAAATCACCATAAGCCACCATCAAATCCCCTCCAATCCCCATGAGGTTTCTATAATTCGATTCCCACCATAGGCCCCACATTTTTTTTACCATAAATCATCAATTATATACAACAATTTGCCTAACATTTGCTCCTAAATCCACTATAATTTCACCATAAAACCCATCAAATCCCATCAATTCCATCAAAAAACTCCGGTATTTTTCTCCCCCAACAACCCCATGAAAAATCCATCAAACTCCATGGAGAATCCTCCATTTGGAGGTCTTAGATCGTTGTTTCTGCATGCCACGTGCTGCGGACCGCGACCTGTGCTATCTTTTGTGGGCTGCCGCCACTGTACCACGCTGGGCTGACTCACCGTGCCCCGGAATGGGGAAACATGTGGTGATTTGCCTATGGAAAATAGGGTACCACCCGGGAAAAATGGTGAGTTCATGGTGATTCAATGGATTTTTCCAATTTCAATCAGGGTTCATTAGTCCGGGGTTGATACGAATATGATTTCACCATGAACAATGTAGGAAAGTGCTTTGAAAATATGGGGGCGTCAAAAATAGTTGAACAAAAATCATCAAGAAGATCAAATATCACAACATCATCTTACATACCAACTTTTCATAGGATCAGCTGTCCGGATCAATGTCAGGAAGGCCACTTTTTGTTGATTGTGAACATCTTCAACTCCTCATTCAAGTTTTCTGTCACCGATGTTGAGCGTTTTTGCAGTTATGTCATCATTTATAAGTTGTGCTGCAGAACAAATCAACGTGTGTCTTAGTTGGTTCATCTCCGATCAGTCAGAGTTGTTTCAATCCGATCTTTATGGTTGGTCAAGTCCCAATTTTGCAAACTTTTTCTTTGCCTTCGTTCATCTCCGCAATTTGCACACAGGAATCTGCCACATCCAAGAACTTAACCGCTTAGATCACTGCCCAAATCAATCTTTTTTGATAGGTTGCTATTCCCCATTCTTAGCCCATTGTCACTACATTTGGGTGGTACAGAACCAATTTCCCTATAGATGTTTTCCGTAAAGCAACCCATTGACTCTATCCAGTTCCCACTTTCAACAAAACCCAGAAAATACCACCAGAAAATGTGTTTATATGGAATTATATCACAAAATATTCATGTCTATATGCACCGTCTTTCACCATATTTCACCCCTTTCAATGTCCTGATCACATAAATCAAGCATACATAAAAACATTTCACCACATATTTCTCCACAAAGGGTCACTAAAAAAAAGCACCATATCTGGTTGGTGGTTTGGAACTAGATTTTTATTTTTCCATTCAGTTGGGAATGTCATCATCCCAACTGACTTTCAGTCCATCATTTTTCAGAGGGGTAGGTATAAACCCAACCAGAAATCCATTTAACAGTTTGCTATGGTTAAAATGACCCAGTCGAAATAGTTGATTTACCATAGTGATAGATAGATATATATATATAATATAATATATAGTGATATATCCCAATAATTATAGTTGATTTATACCCATTAATAGCATGGTGATTTTCCATAATTATAGTGGATTTACCCATTGAAAATGGCCATTTATAGTTGATTTACCTATTAAAAATGGTGATTTTCCATAATTATAGTGGATTTACCCATTGATTTACCTATTAAAAATGGTGATTTACCTATTAAAAATGGTGATTTTCCATAATTATAGTGGATTTACCCATTGATTTACCTATTAAAAATGGTGATTTTCCATAATTATAGTGGATTTACCCATTGATTTACCTATTAAAAATGGTGATTTACCTATTAAAAATTATGATTTTCCATAATTATAGTGGATTTACCTACTGATTTACCTATTAAAAATGGTGATTTACCCATTAAAAATGGTGATTTTCCATAATTATAGTGGATTTACCCATTGAAAATGGCCATTTATAGTTGATTTACCCATTAAAAATGGTGATTTTCCATAATTATAGTGGATTTACCTATTAAAAATGGTGATTTACCCATTAAAAATGGTGATTTTCTATGGTTTTTGTGAAAAATTCACCACGACAAATCGCCAGGATTTCGCCGAGGTTCGTGGGCCGCGCGGTGTTGGAGCTGACGAAGCGCGATGCGGCACAAATGGCGTCGAAGGATCTGACGCAGCTGCTACAGTCCTTGGGGATGCCTGGAACGGATGGAGGGGGGAAGCATATGGAGGATGGACGATAATAGTTATAATCTATAATAATGACCATTATCTATAATAATCTATGGATTATAATCTATAATAATGATCATTAATAATGATCATTAATAATGGATTAATAATATCATTATAATAATGGTTATAATTAATAGTTATAATAATGATCCATACTATAATTATAATAATGATCATTAATCTATTATAGTCCCATTACCCGGCCTGGTAAACATACAAAGTTAGCGAACTGGAAGCCATGGCCCATGGTTAAATAGTTGATTTTCCCATAGGATGGTGATTTTCCCATCAGTTTTTTGTATGTTTACCAGGCCGGGTCGCCCTGTCAATGTATAGATTCTATAGTTAATGGAAGATCCGAAACGAAACTATAGTTTTCTATAGTTAATGGAAGATCTATAGTTAATGTTAATTAATGATCCACAATGGATGATGATAACTGTTTTTTTTTCCCATTGTAGGACATCACCGTTGTGGATGATGGATGAAGTTTCGAGTTGAACATGGGGATGTTGGATGGATGGTGAGAAATCACCCATAGAAACTGCTGGTGATTTCACGAAGAAAAACGTGGTGATTTTTTCACAAGAAACATGGGGATATGACAAACAAATCTTGCGGATATCACCGGGATATCTTGCGGCTTAACTTGTGCCCAGAAATCATGGGAGATGAGGCTAAAGAACAGAGATATATCATGATATATCGGATATGGCACAAGAAGAATAAGGATAACTATGGCACAAGGAGAATACTGTAGGGGTGCGAAACAGACATGTGTTTGTGTTTTAAAATATGTGATTTGGTAGGAAATATGATGATTAACCTGTTGATGTGATGCACCCGATTTTCAGACGAACCCGAATCACGGTTTGTTTTAAATTGTTGATTGGTGTACACTGCTGCCTTTAGTATGGCAGTTACCCATCAAATCCATCAATGATGTGGGCCCCGAGAAACATCAAAAGCGTTTTCGCCCAAACATGGAGTCTATCAAACACGGAGAACGATGATTGGTTGTTTGGGAGGTGGAAAGAATGAAACCAACAAAGGGTGTGACCAACACCCATAAATGGCATCCTTTAGGTACATCATGACATCCCTTTTCTGCATCCAGTCAGGTTGTCTTACCAGAGTTGTATGTCAGACTCTGCCTGTGTTTATCCAACACCTGAAACACAATCTGGTGTCTGAAAACAGAGCACCCCCAACATCCTATGATTCATGATGATTTTCCCATATTTTCCCTATGAAATTTGCTTTACATCATCTGCTAGGGGCATCCTTTATCCATTTTCACAGCATTTCAGCTTTTCAGATCAAGCCGCCTGCGATTTCTCATCCCATCTGTCGCGATGCAAAAATGCTGGTTATTTCTGCTCTGGACACTGCTTCATCTTCATCATCTTCATCCAGCTACAGCCGTTTCGGAAGCTGGTGAAGCTGGTTGTCCCCCTTTGGACAAAGATTCCATGGGGATTTGTGTGGAAGAATGTGGCTCAAGTTCTGATTGCGAGAGTGCTGGAAAGGTGGGACACCTCTGTTGTTCCAATGGTTGTGGTCATGTTTGCACCAAACCTTCGGGTGCCCAAAAGTCTCAGAAACCCCTGGTGATCATGGCCGTTTTGCGTGACAACGTCTTCTCCGCCGTGCTGGAAATCCTTCCAGCGCCGTTGAGCTCATCGGAGCTGCGCTCGGTGAAGATTCTGACGTTGAAATACGGCGACGCACGGCGCGCCTGCGCAGCCTTCCGAATCCTGGAGGGGCACAAGGAGGTGACGTCCGTGGAATTTGATGGAGCTGTGCCAAAGTGTGGAGAGGAGCTTTGAAGACAGGGTGACGCAGGCACGCGGCCACGCGGTCTTGGAACGTCTTAGAGATAGCTAGTGGCACGACTGATTGGGCAGGGTAAATGATGTGCTATTCTATGTGGACTTGTGACCCAGTTGTGCTATCCGGGCTCTTGCAATACGCTGGTGGGTGAGAAAATTGGTCCAGAAGAGTGTCCAGGAACGTGGGATGTTGTGGACTAAAGTTTTGAACCTGTGGGTGCGCCCACCGTGGTGGTAGCAGCAAAAAAAATCTAGGCAAATTGGCCATGTTGGATAGTTCTTAGCAATGTTTTGGAATTCCTGTGACTTTAAATTTATTCAGATTGGCACAGGGTCAGTTGGCGATGTGCATTCTAGTTCTGAAGTGGATGGTTCTTCGTGGTCAGTAGTGGGGAATGAAGCGGTGTTCTTCTGTCACTCTACAGTATACTCAGTAAACAAACGTGGCAATGGGAAATCCCGAACTATTTTTGGGGTACTTTCCAGCCATGTTTGATTACCAGAGTTTACTAGCCATGGTTCATTGATCATATCATTTCTGGTTAAATCCCATTGTTCATAGCTGGTTTGCACCGCAGGGTGCAGATACACCACTTCATCCAACAGATATCCCATCTGTTGGTGATAATATCAGCCCTTCAGCTTGTTTGTCAACAGCTTTACCAGCTAAAGAGATCATTTTCATAGGGATTTCAACTAGATCTGGTTGGTGGTTTGGAACATGACTGGATTATGACTTTCCCATCATATTGGGAATGTCATCATCCCAACTGATTCATATGGTAGGTATACCACCAACCAGAGATTCAACATCCCCCAAAAAAACACCATCCCTTTCCCCCTTTTTTTCTAACCCTTTGGCCATGGCTCCGTTAGGAAACTTCTGCGCCTTCCGGGACAGGCGCCGGCGCGCGTAGCTGCGCTGCGCTGGCAGCTGCAGGTCTTGTTCCTGGAAGGCGTCCGACGGTCGCAGAGCTTCGGGACCAAGGAGAGTTCCGTGGAAAACCGAGGGATTTTGGTGGGGAAACTCCAGTGCTCAGGTGTTTCTTGGGAGCATATGAATTGGGGTTCAAGCATATATCTGTATATATGAGAACACATGAATTGGGGTTAAGCCATGTTTATTTGTATAGTCCCATGTTGGCCTGTTAGCTCCCGTTTTCGATGTCTTTTCTGGGGTGAGGGGCGAGTCTGGCGTCCATTTCAGCAACCAAAAATGGGGGATTTAAGTCAGAAAAATGGGGATTTAACCCATAAAGATGTTTCAATGAATGGAAATATTACGTTTTTTTCCATGAACAATGGGTGAGGGTCATGGGATATAAATGGGAATCCTTTTAGAAAAAAATAATGGGATATACCAGCAACCTTGGGATATCCCCATGATTTGATTTTCTATCCAATCAATGGAGAGCAGTGAGTTGGGAGCTAGGAGTTGGTTTCCCAACTTCAATGATACCCTCTGGTAAACATACAAAAAACAATGGAAAATCACCATTTTTAATAGGAACACTCACTATAAATGACCATTTTCAATAGCAAACTGTAACAAATTACCAGAGGGTAGTTGAGCATTGGTCTTTTCTCGTACGATAGTGGAGATGAAGTGTGGAATCTCTCCCATTTGTTTGGACAAAACCACCAGGTCACCATCCTCCAGACGAGATTTGGGTGGTTTAAAGTCCCATAAAATTGCTGAGTGCTGATTTTTGAGCCAACAGGTACATACAAAAAACTGATGGGAAAATCACCATGCTATTCTAATGGGTAAATCAACTATTGAACCATGGTCCATGGCTTCCAGTTCGCAACCTGTTAATTTACCAGAGGGTAACCATCATTAACCATTGATATCCCATAATTAACCATCATTAACCATTGATATCCCAGATTAGGATAGCATTGACCATCATTAACCTTTCCGATTCAATTCCATCCGCCAGGACTTGGCATGCTTGGAACGGGCTAGGGAGGCACTTGAGCAGGAGCCGACCGACCTATCGTTTTATCTTTGTTTTTTGTTGGGTGATCCCCCAACATTGTTTCAGAAATGACATTTTTGACACCTTCATATGTTTCTGGGTGCCCCCATCTGTTATTTAAACAATGGGTAAATCATCATAGCTGCCATGTCCAGAGGGGAAGCACCATTTGCATGCTTTTCATATCTCCATGTTTAAACTGTTAAATCATGTTAAATCACCGTCATTTCATGATAAACTAATTCTTGAAGTCTTACATGTTTACTATCGTGAATTTTCCATTGAGCTGGATGTCTTTGATCATGATCTCAGGTGAAGTGGCGTCACTGGATTTTGGATTTGGGACATGACCCCAAGGAAATCAGCTATTTTCAGGTGAGTTTTTTTTTTTTTAAATGAGCCAGATTGATCCATATTTCCAGACAGTTTAGATAGATATGTTTCAATGGATTGGTTTTCCAAAATCGGAACCGGAAACCATGGGTATTTTCCCATGAAAAAACTGGAGCTTTTCTGTAGATTTTCCCAACAAAACCAATCCAGTTTAGAGATGTTCAGATGATCTTTCCCTTAGAATTTCCAAGGTTTCCAACTGATCGGCCTCTAGGGGCTGATATACCAAATCCCAATATATATATATCTGATATCCCCAAAATGATGTTGGTTTTACCATGATAATCTGATATTGCCCGGTCAGTTAGTCTCTATCATATTGTTTTAAAGGATTTAGATTACCATTGATCCATATTCTTCATGGTCACCAATGATCGTAGGATGAAGCGCCTGTGGCTGGCTATGGCGGCTCGCCTTGCAACTTGGTGGAGTACCCCTCTGAAAATGGATGGTTTTGCATAGAAACTCCCAAACAAAAATGGGTGCCTCCATTTTAAGAAACCTATATCTATCTATCTGTCTATCTGTCTATCTGTCTATCTATCTAATCTAATCTAATCTGATCTGATCTAATCTAATCTAATCTAATCTAGCCTAATCTAATCTAATCTAATCTAATCTAATCTAATCTATCTATCTATGCGTATTATAACTGGCGTATATGTATGGTTATGAACTGGTCATGGGTTTGTTGAGTAAGCGTTTTTTGACCTTCCCCTTCGACTTTGGACCATTTGGGCAATCCATGGGGGGACGATGGTGGCCACAGGGGGGCCCTTGTTGTTGGGAGAAACCCTCTGATGATTGGAAAGAACATTTTTATTTGCAGAGTACATAAGAGTAGCCCCATTGGGAGTTGGGTATGTGATTCTTCAACACGAGTAGGAATTCTCTTTGGTAATTTTACATAGTTACATAGCTATTGAATCACCATTGAATAGGTAAATCATCTATGTCTATGGGCCATGTTCAATACTTACTGGTGCTTAGCAGGGAATGAGGGAATGATCCAATAATCACTAGTAATAATAATCCTATTCCCCCATTCCTATCCATTCCCTACTAAGCACCAGTAAGAATAGCAAACTGTTAAATTACCAAAGGGTCTAAGCCGGGAGAAGCCGGATATTGAGATCTATATAACTGTCATGGGACATGGGACATCATGGGACACAACCGCGATCGAGACGGATTTCTACGCACAGCCGGGGTGCTGGGTTTGCAGGGCAGCCAAGCAACACACTAATCAACTATTAAAGATTGTGATTTTCCATAGCTATGTTAGTTTACCAGAGGGTAATTAACTAAATTTTAGTAGCCAATCTTGAATGCCGTTCTCTCTCTACTGATCTTCTCTAGATCAGTGATAAACATTGACAAGAGACCACCAGTTTCGTAAGTTCGGGGGATCACTATTTGGGGATAACCACCCAGTTTTCTGGTAAGGGCTTACCAGATCCGGGGTTGACATTCGCTAGTTTCTCAATGACAATCGCTATGTTCATCTTCTGTTCTGATTAGCAAAGATGGGAATAACTCATGAATAACCATCTTTGTTGTTGATGTCCAATCAATAACTATAATTTAAACGACTTTCTCTCTTATCTATCTTCCTTAGATCAGTGATTTGATTAGTGATCGAATCAATGAAATTCATGGTTGGATAACTAATTCAATTCCCCTAGTATTCAACAGCCCCATTCTATGTTCTCAAGTACGTAGATTTATCCCAACAATTCACCATGGTTTCTAGATGTTTCTAGGGGCTGTGAAAAAAATCGCTTGGACGAGACCCTCCTGTAATAAACATACAACAAGATGTACACAATTGAAGGGAAACCACGGGTTTTCCACATCTTTTTGCAGGTTTACCTCGCTAAATCGTCAAAAAAACATGACTTATTTCATTATGATGGTGACTGGAACCATGGAATTTTATGACCTTCCATTCAGTTGGGAATGGAATACAGCCCGAGCGCTGGTGAAGAATCCGAAAGCTTGAGGTCCAGGGTCCCTCAAATTCTTATTTTTAAATCCAGGCACACTACAACAGGCCGAGGGTCCCTCAAATTCTTAAGGCATTCTTAGTATTGTATTGCAGGCATCTGCACAATTTGGAGCAAGATTAAACAAGGTAACGAGGTGGAGTTGGCAGATTTGACTA
>Ga0126342_10015159_pt1 | contig 13525 bp, 14 predicted proteins | sample Cyp1metagenome_FD_92528 | JGI IMG/M metagenome (GOLD analysis project Ga0126342, IMG submission 92528) | Coral microbial communities from Lord Howe Island, Old Settlement Bay, Australia - Cyphastrea 1 metagenome | ecosystem: Host-associated > Invertebrates > Cnidaria > Coral ...
TCATGTCATGTCATGTCATGTCATGTTTTGTCATGTCATGCATATCGTGTCATATCGCGTCGTCTCATCTTATCTTCTCTTCTCTTCTAGTTTTAATTCTGATTATATTCTATTGAACAATTTTACATCAGATGATCATGGTGTTTGTTTTTTATTTTAGATAATTATTATTATAGATTGTATACACGCTGAACTTCTGTTGGTTGCAGGCCAGCCTGGTGACAGATCACCGTCTAATGAGGCGCCGGGCGGATGGGAGGAAAATGGATGATGTTTGAAGGACGTCATCAAGATCATTCTAATCATCTGCATCAGCTGTCACTCATCACCCATCGACCACAGATCATGAACAACGACACTGCCGCACCACACCCACAACCACCATGATCACCACCACGAGCACCACCACCATAGCCAGAAGCATCATCATGACCATCATGAGTTGGCACTGTCAGTACTGAATGCCGACACCACTGACCGCTGGCCAGGCAGATCATTGACCCGTGGGCAATGTAATTGCTAAGCGCTTTTGCTCGCCTCGCGCTTGTTTTGGAGAGTCCAAAGTTGATGATGGAAATGTATTGCGGAGCTTCAGTTGCATCAGCGTGTGAAAAAACAGCAGTTGTTGACAGACGTAGAACCTGTAGACATGGCTGGGGAAGGAATAAAAGGCATCCTTCCTCGATGAATAGGTGCTGATCTGCAATGCTGTTTGCTTGAACATTTGACCCTTTTCCAAAGGTTGCTGTAAGAGAGTCTGTTTCACCTCTATGCTAGACAGCTGTTGAAAACAAACAGCTGGAATGATGGCAAAGTATCATCATCCATGAAAATGATCGACATAATTTTGCTACTGTCACTAGAGCGGAACCAAACATCTCGGAAACATTTAGTAGTAGTGGGAATGTGAAAACGGTTTCACTCTGGACAAGGTTTTGGTGAGGGCAAGTGCAAGCACGACCAAACAGAACGTGGTAATTAACATGGAAATTTGTCTTGGAAGAGCTCTGCCCAGTGTGCGCCCATCCCGCACGCACCGAAAGCACCCCCGAAACAATCAAGACCAAACAGAGAAAAACATCCAAACAGATAAAGACAACAATGATCACATCAAGGTCAATAAGTCGATTATATAGACAAATATAATATACCGGCTAAAGCTGCTTTCCAAGCAAAATGGAGGTACTAAGAGTCCAGAAAAGGTAAATGAAAAGTTAAGTGGAGGAAAAGTAGCGACAGGACTTTTTCTCGACTTCCCCTTCTCCTAGAGCGTCCTATCCTTGAAGCTTCCGCCACCGCCTTGTGCGGTACTACTGGTAACTCACCACGGAAGTTCCGGTTGGGTAGGGGTCTTTTGTCTTTCCCAATGTGACTAGGAGGAAATCTCACTGGACATGGTGGTTGGTGATCAATCCCTGTAAAGGTGATGCAAAAGGATGATTGGGGCATGGGTCTATGCCTATGCAACTATTGAAGTTGGATGAAGTTGGGGGTTGAATGTCATTGAATATCCATGCGCCAGCTTTCTTACCTATTGGAGCATCTTGGTGCATGACGAAGATATATGCAGATTTCATATCATTTTGGTTGGTTAAATGAGCTACATCTCCATTTCAGACGGGTAAATGAGCCCCATTTGTTGGTTGCTGACTGTCATATTTGCCTGTGCAGCTTGGCTCGAGCCACACAAAAACCCAGACAAAATTGGGGCATTCCATGAGAAGACATGATATCCTGAAAGAACAACATGACATGTCAGAATCCCCGCATGGTGAGGTGTGCGGGGTTACATGCCACAACCAGTCCTTAAGCGGTTCCACCAACTGTTGGGACGGTGAACCTGAAGATCACAGTCAGTTCGCAGAATGCACTGCATGCAGCAGGGCTCAGTTTCCAGTCGCGGCGTCATGTAATGTCCACGGGTCTTAGCAACTTGAACTCTTGCGGCTTCACGCCACTGGCTGGCTAAACCCAGCAACATGGATGTAGTTCCTGCAAGGGCACTCCAGCGGAGATCCTGAAGCGATTTAGGTGATTCAATGCTGTGAAGGTGTGGAATGGAATGATGACTTAATGAGCAGATACTACCCTCTGGTAAATTAACATAGACCCTGAAAATCACCAATTTATAGTGGAAACTAGTCTTCCAACCTCTATCTGCCAGGGTCTATGTTAATATACCAGAGGGTATTGAAGTATTTTTTCGCACATCACTATGATCCCTGCCAGTCTTTACCTACAAGCCTCTTTCGCTTGTGATTTATCCTCCACTGTAACTGTGAGTTTTAGCTGCCGAGGCTGGAGAGTCGGTGTCGCAAGACATTCCCATGCTGGTGGGGTGCTCAGCGACCACCGGGCTAGGAGAATGGTCGGAGCCTGTGGGTTACGACCAGATAATGTGGCAGGATGGAAGTTTTTCTCTCCAGCTCTGGTTGAATCTGATTTCACCCCAGTTTTATCCTGTTTTGCTGATTGCATCCCCATGAATTCTTGGTCAATCTTCCCATTTTTTTGGATGTCGACCTTTCCTCCCTCGAATCTTGCCCCACAACAAAGCCGACCCAAACCATTCGCCGCCCAGCGCATCCTGTTGGCCTGTGCTGTGATCCTTCTGGAAGCCGCGGTTGCCAGGATGTTGGAGTTTGGAATCCCAGGGACGGAAGCAACAAGATATGGGGCATATGGGTTCTGAAAAAATGTGGGACCCTGATTTTTTCATCATAGTTCTTGATAATCTTCATGGGGAAAGCAATGATGCTAAAAGATCTAAAAGGGTTGCCCCATTTTTTTTGAAAGCACCATGTAGTCTATGTAGACCAGAAACGGTGCTGGTCAACAATGATCAGGTATATATATATATATGTGTACGTACATATATGAATGAATGTATATACTTCCTGATTCTATTATTATATATAGAGGGGGTTTCACTCTGGGGTTTGAATGGCTTCGCCAGAAACTGTGAGTCCTTACCCCCAATGTTGGCTGAGGTTGGGAAATGCTGACCAACTCTTGATCTCAGGAGTTGGGGGTCCCCAATAGCTGGGCGATTTCCATTCAAGGGGTGTCGAAGGGATCGATATCACATGATGCTGACAGGGTCTCCAGAAAGATTTTTAAGTAGAAAAGTGAATCGCTATGATGGGTGATGGTGTTTTTGTTTGAATCTTATTTGTTGGGACCCTTGTTTTGGTATATATAGATGAAATTAGATGAACAACAACAACAATCACATCTAAATGGGAACATTCACGAACAAAAAGTGGGTCATATCATATGGGGTTCTCAAGTCACAGGTAAGGTTACACAGTTGCCATAAACTGGAGATGTTCACCAGAAACACGTGAACCTTGATTGAATTTGTCTCCAACTTTGGGGACTTTTGAAACATCACCGGCATAGCCTTAGCTGATGTTGGGTCACTTTAGATTCTGAGACCTCATCGAGGTTAGATGCTTTGTGCAGCTCTCATGTGCGAGTGCCAAGTGGTAGCAGGGGTAAATTGAAGAGTGTCCCCCGTTTTTTCCTCCCCTTAACTTCCATCTCCAAAGAATCCAAAGCTTTGTAGATTTGGCCATTCCCAAGTTTTTGGCAGCAGACATCGCAATTATACAGATGCCTCTTCCTCAGCATGCAAACATCAAAGCCATCCGAGGTTTGGGCTTCATTTTGGCACCCATCTTTGCGACCAACAGCCCCACTTTGGTCATGGCCTACGTCTTTGGCTTTATGGTCCTGGTTTCTGCATACGAAGCAGCAGCACGACCTAAGGCGGGACGTGATGAAGTTGGGACAGTAAAGTAAGGGTGATCAGAAAGGCAGGCCATATTGCTTGGATATCTCTTTTTTGGTGGTTCACATCTCATGCTTGCTGACATCTTATCACTTGTATACCTTGTATAACTTAAATATGTAACTTGTATAACTAACTTGCAATTGCAATGGCAGTCAATGATACACATGAAAGCTACAACATCTTATTTCCTGGCCATGTTTGTTTTTGATGTTTTGAAATGTTTTGTCTGAAAATAAGGCAAACCATGTTAAACAAGAATCCAGTGGCTGATCATCATTTCATCACTCAAGTATTTGCAATTTGGGGAATCTTTGGGATAGATGTACCCCCCATAGATTTTCTTGCCCGTTTCAGGTGACCTATCCTGGCATGTTCTCCAAGGCGATCATCAGCATCGGCTGCTCGACGGAAGAAGTCAGACACGGGTATATATATACATGTATATATGTATCATGTGCATATATATATATACATAAGTCATAAGGCCTTGTTTGCTGCCTTTTGCTTTTATCCGCTTGATATTGTTTGATGTTTTTTTCTTGTGCGAGGCTCAGAAATCTCAGCTTATGGGGCCTTTGAATGCAAAACCAAGGCATTTTCATTGCTTGTGAGCGGTCTGCTCTTGCTGTACATCGTTCAACCAGCTGGAGCCCTGGGTGGGTGCAGAGGTTCACTTGATTGCAGAAAAACAACTTGGTGAAGGAGCGGCTAACCCTAGGAAAAAAGGGCTCAGAGATTCCCACCTGCTTCGCATTTCTTATGTATATTCTTCTTGTGCCTTCCTGCTGAACATCTCTGTTGCCCGAGGATCCATGGTATGATGCGCAGTATGTGATTCCTTTGGCGGCGCGGAAGCTTGTTTTGTGCATGCCATTAGTTGCCCATATGCAAATTGACGACACTTAACCGGACAATTCTTGCGATGCATGATTTGAATATATTTGAACCATTTTAGATGACGACACGACACCTTAGGGCATGCTGATCAACAACTCGTTGTCGGGGGTGGCCTTGGCATTAAATGCCATGATTGACCACCTCTATAACCACAAGGAGCAGGCGCCAGGGAGGGCATCTAAACTTCCGTACTTCCGTTCCAAAACTCAGCACATTGGCTTTGGGATCCAACCCTTTTATGGATGTGTCACAAGATAGGAGACTATGAGAGATTCCATTTTGCATCGGCTTTCTGGTAGCTAGTAGGGAAGACCAACGTTCTTTTGCACAACCATCTCGCTTTTGATATCTTTTGACCGATTTTGCAACTGAGCAACTGTGCAGCTAGTGCTTGATTTCCCATCATCCGTATTTTGGGTGTATTCAATGTATTCATATGATATAGTATTATCATAGTCCTCTAAAATCATATAAAGCCAGCAGAACATGTAAGTGACCTTCAACAGCCGGTATCTTGGAGGTGGAAGTGTTGTTGGCCTTTGGCGCCAGCCCTTGGGAAGCGGCCTGGCCGGGATTCGTGCGGAGCCTGGTAACCTGCTTGCGGCCGTGAGTTCTTTGCTGCGGTGGTTCTTTGGAAGAGAGGATATAAGAGGATAAACGGATGATGTTTTCATGATTTTGATGAATTTGGAGCGGTCTCAATGGGGCAGTTCCCAAGCTTAGACTAAGGATCATCCCAAATTTTAGGTGCCACATTTGCAGCTCTGTCTAGTTTAGAGATGTTTAGAGTACCTTTTTTGGCCACCTTGCAGCACTTCCGCCGCATTTGGCCCACAGCTTGCAGAAATTTCTGCTCCGTCATTTGATTTCTTCCGCAACTCGCGGCTTATGGAGGCGGGGGGAATTTGAGCTGAAGGCACATGTTGAAATCCAGCACTGTGTGGCATGTCATTTATAGTCCACCAATTCGAACATGGTTGAAATTTAAAGCATGGTATATCATGGCTGAAATCATTGACATCCCAGCAATTTCTGATGTATTTTGTGTTGTATTACGTGGTGTAGTATATAATCAGACCTGCAGGCAGTGCGCCCCATGGCTGGTTGGAGGAGCGGCCTACGTATCTTGAGGCCCGTGATCCCACAGCGCCAACCAAGTTTTGGGATGCGACCTGTGTAGCTTTGATAACGTTTCACCAGCTCTTCCAGCCAGCTATCCTTTCGGCATTTTCGGCCACCTCTCCGCCTCATGAAGACGAGCCTATTAGGCTAATAGGGGCCTATAGTAACTATAGTAGCTTATCTGTGCTTATCTATGCTTATCTGTTTATTCTGGTATGTCCTGGTATATTGTGCTTCCAGCTGAAAAAAAAATGTCTTGAATTGCTGAGGCCCTGCCAGGCAGTGTTGGGTATCATCCTGCCACTTGGACTTGTCACAGGATGTCGCTATGTGTAAAAATTAAACAGCCTGCCATATGAAAAAAAATGTCATGCTGTACTGTATAGGTGTATATCACCTCATATATATATATAATATATATATATATATATACACTCATACACACTATATATAGAATATATACTATATGTAAATATGTATATATATATGTGCATATATGCTTCGATGTGATGTACGCGCATGTGCACCGCCAAAGAGCAGCATCTTCAGATCAGACAGTGTGATTTTCAGGCAAGGTCCGTCCTCAGAAGCCTTTCGTGCGTCTCCTGTGGGTTTGTTGTATGATTTTGTATACCGGAATTGAAGGGACACACCATTTGTTTGAAATGAAGACAAGCCTGCATGATTTTAGATGTTTCTAGCTATTGAAGCCATGCTTAAACTGACAGGACAAAGGATCTACCGACTCTACCAGGTGGATTTTTTATTTTGCTAGTGCCAAAGCACACTCCTTGCTGTTTCTATGCCCATCATTGCCCATCATTGCCCATCATTGCCCATCTATGCCCAGCGTACCATATTCCTTAATAAAACACAACATCCTTATTTTAGTGGTCTCATTCCCAATTTTTGGCTGCTTTCCTACAAGTCAACCCGATTTGATCAATTTGTGTTTTGCCTCAAAGTTATTTACTCCACATTGGCATGTTTAAATATGTGAAATACGAAAGTCATTCAGAATACGGGGGTCAATACTCAATACTGACATATATATACTGACCACAACTGCGATGATTGGTTCACTGTTCAACATAAATTACAACCCATGAGTGGGTCCATTTTGGCTGCAGGCTCTGGCGCACAGCGCCCACCTTCACCACCGGAAGCAGCACCTTGGCTCCCGCCCGCACGCTGCAGCGGGCGGCTGAATCTTCGGCGTCTTCGGGCGCCAGCGCCACGTTCAAACCTCCGGGGATGGACGGGTGGCAAGTCAAGGCGCCAGGGGTTGGAGCTGGAGATGGTTGGGATATGCTAGGATTGGGAGAGTCATTAGTTTGGAATTGGCCTTGATATGCCTTGATTCCCTTTCCCAGCTTGGCGGTACATTTTTCCCCAGTGTCCACACTGAGGGGTTCTTACGGTAGGGGTTAAGGCTGGGGTTAGATCAGGGTGAGCTCTCTGCCCCGCGACATTTTTAGTGCAAATTCTCGCATAAATGGCTCTTGTCACATGTCCATCTGCGTTTCGACTGCGCAGGCTCGCACAAAACGTAGGCCTGACTTCCCGGGCGCGGCATGTTTCCTTTAAATTCTCGCGTTAAATGGCTCTTGTGACATGTCCATGTGCGTTTCGACCGCAGGCTCGCACAAAACGTAGGCCTAAGTTCCGGGGCGCCCCGCATAAAATGCGTCTTGTGACATTTCCATGCGCGTTTCGATTGCGCAGGCTCGCGCAAAACGTAGGCCTAAATTACAAGACGCGGCATTTTTCTTGCAAATTCTCACATAAAATGGCTTTCGTTATATGTCCATGTGCATTTCGATTGCGCAGGCTCGCACGAAGTCTGCGCCATGGGGTTCTCAAGCTCTTGGTCTGCGGCATTTTCATTGTAAATTCTCACGTCGGGCTCTTGTGGAGATCCTGCTACATTTCTCTTGAGAGGTCCTTTCGTGATCCCGCACATGTCCTTCACAGAAGATCTTGTAGAGATCCTGGTAAGATCCTCTGTAAGAGGTCCTTGCATAAAGATCTTGCAGATGCCATGTCTTACAGGTGCTTGTATGAAAGCTATTGTGGGAGGCTCTTGGGAGGCTCTTGTATCAAGATCTTGTAAGATCCACTCCAGCAGCAGCAGGTCCTTTGATACGATCTTGTTAGCGTCTCTTTAAGGGGTCCTGGATGGTCCTGGCATGCAGAGCTTGGTCAAGGTCTTTTACACGTCCTTGTGAGAAGCTCTTGTGGTTGTACAGGTCCTTTTGAGAAGCTGTTGAAGAGGTTCCGATCCTCTAGGTGTCTTTACATGATCTCGTACAGGTCCTCGTGCGAAGATCCTGTGGAGATCGTGTTAACACCCTCCTCAAGAGGTTCTTACATTAAAGATCTTGAAGATCCTCTGAGTTGGTTCTTAAGTGAAAGTTCTTCTTCTTGGATGCTCATAGGAAGTTCTTGTATGAAGATCTTGTGAGCTCCTCTGTCTAAATATATCTATATAGAAGGTCCTGCTGCTGCAGTTGCGATCATGTCTAGCCCCATCTGTTGCTGTTCCATACATACTGTTGCTTGTATCTGGTACACTGGCTTCCTGCCCCCCACACTGTTTGGGTTCTCTTGCCGCGTAATGTGTTGTTTGCCAAGAGGGTTGAGCAGACATCAATGAAGTGGGACCATCGAAATGGGTGCATGAACCTTCATAATCTAAAACTATTTCGGCATATTTCGGTGCAAATTGCACCATACACTTGCGCCCAGACATGCATGGGATGTACTGCCATCTACGTTACAATCCAAAGGCATGTGTGCGGTATAATATGGTCAATCACCTACAAGACCCTGCAAGCACAGGGATTTGGAGCATCCCTCAGTGCTTTCGCTCGCCACATCCGCCCTGGAACAGGTAGCGCATGCAGTGGATGTGCTACATGATGACGTCACTGGACCGCAGTGGCATAGTAAAGGCGACAGAAGCAGATCATGTCGTTTTGCTCCCAATTTTCTAGTCGCTTCGCGACGGCCCGCGCCCTGACTACACGGGGTCAGGGACGGTTTTTCGAAGTTGAGGAGTATAGTAGCTGGGGATGCGGTGTGAACAGCACGGGCCTAGTTGGCCAAACTGGCCTTAAGTTAGGCCGAACACCCTTGTATATCCCTCCTTGACCGCGTACCCTACATGTGAAACCAGCATCTTGGCACCCAGCAACATTACTGAAAGATGCAACCTGTGGCAACTCAACGCGCTCTTTGCCTATTATCGTTCTTGGCAAAGTGTACAGAAAACATGTTCACAATCAACAAGCACAAGTCCACATTCATGATATGCCCAGGTTCAGCATCCCAGAGAGGTCAGGGGGCCGCAGCTATGGTTGCCAAGATGATGAAAATTCGACCTGTAATCCGTTTGCCGTCCAGAAAAGTTTCATAAGAATAGATCAAGCTTCTCGACCTATTTCCTAGATGCTCATAATTCAGTTATATAAGGTTCCTCAATTCGTCGTGTGCAAGGCTTTGTTTCCCAGGTCTGAACAGAGAGTTACGATGTTTGGGGAGCGACGCGCATTTGCCTATTGGTTTCAGTAGGTTGTCACAGTCCCAACCTGGGCCAAAGTTCTCCAACTTGGGGCCAAGTTTGCGCCCTGTTGGACCCAAGTTGGGAGCCAAGTGGGCCGAAGTTGGGTCCAGTTTGGGCCTGTTGGCAAAAGTTGATTCTAAGTTGAGCCCGCGTTGCGGACATGTTCTACCGACAGCAAAAATGCGCAAATTACTACCACCTCGTGCGCCTTTTGGTGGCCTGCTCCAGCTGAAGCTGTGCCATGATTAGTTGACTCATTCGTCGAGTCAACCACTAGATGACCATGCTTTGGCACCTTTGGTGCGGGCGGATGTTTTTGCATTAACACATTGAATGTTTCCAGCGCAAGTGTGCGGCCTTTGGGTGAAGCTCTGAAGGACATGTTGAAACCATAGGCTGATCCCCCACATTCATCCAAGTTGTGCAATGGAGAATCACAGCAGTTTTGGGGTCTCCGATTTCAGGAAAACCCCGAAGCTGAGGTGCCCGAGATGTTTTTGAGCTACGGTGGTATGGGCGGCCACATGCCAGACTTTTCCATCTACAGCTGCTGGGCCCGTTGTCCTTGGGGAAGATTTTGTGGGTGAAGGGACATTCTGTGAAAAGGGTTCAACCCCGGATGGCAAAGCTATTGGCGTTCTTATTCCAAGTAAGGGTGAGTTGCAATTTGCGTTTTGGAGTGAGCATGTTGGTGCCCCTGCAGGGTGCCCCCGTGGGCTGCTTCAGGGTGCTGCTGTTGGAGTGGTGTGTGCACTGAGTGGTGTGTGTGTGTGCGCTTTGGAACTGGGCTGCTGATACTGCTTCAGGGTGCTGCTGTCAGAGCGGTGTGTGCGCTTTGGAGCTAGGCTGCTGGTGCAGCTGCAGGGTGCTGCTGCAGGGTGCCCCTGCAGCGTGCTGCTTGAGGGTGCAGCCGTTTAGAATGGTCTCTGCGCTTTGGAGATGGCTTGCTGGTGGCTGCAAGGTGCCACGAGCGTTGTCAGAATGCTGTGCCCGCTTTGGAGCTGGAGGGTGAGTTGCAGGGTCGCTTGCGGGTGCTGCCGGAGTCAGTGGTGTGTGTGCGCTTTGGAGCCGGCCTGCTGGTGTGCAGGGTGCCGCTGCAGGGTGCTGCCTCAGGGTGCTGTCAGAGTGATGCGTGCGCTTTGGAGCTGGCCTGCTGGTGCTCTCAGAGTAATGTGTGCGCTTTGGAGCTGGCGCTGCTGGTGCCGCTGCCGCCGCAGGGTGCTGCTTCGTGCTGGTGTCGGAGTGTGGCGTGCGCTGTGGAGCTTGGATGCTGGCGCCGTTCCAGGGCGTTGCTGCTGTGGAACTTGGGCGCTGGTGCCGTTGCAGGGGGTCGCTGCGAGATCTCCATGGCAGTTGGAGATTACATTTACCCCGTGCCAAAAAGGAAAGTGTTTGGTTGCTGCCTAAGAATATCCTGTGCTATCTGGGTGTATGTTGGCGTATTTTTTTTAATGTTTGATGTTGAGCATTGTTCTTTTGTTGATGCTGCCCGTGTGAGTATGCGGATGGATGTGGGTGATTGAACCCTCCCTTTTGAACAAAAATTCAGGCATTTGTTCGCACTTTGGAACAAAAACATTCGCTGTGAACAGGAACCTTCAACAAATCCGTTGGATGCCTGAGTTCTTCTGTTCCACTCTTACAACCGAAATGACCAAGCATGTAATATCATGGTATTTCTCAAAGTTGGGGTATCCCAAAACGAGTGGTTTCCCTTATGAAAACTGAAAGGTTTGTTGCCAGCGCTGAAATCATTAATGGTTTGTATATATTCATTGTTTTTTGTCAATCTATTACATGATCTGAAGTAACATTGGTTTTTTGTTGTCCATACACAAACCTTTTCTACTTGAAATACAGAAAGGCTTGTTTTGGGCGCGCAAAAGTCGCAAAAGGCAATTTTTCCACCAAATACATTACATTGTCTAAAACAATATTGGCCTTTTGCTGTCCATGCACAAACCTTTTCGAGTGGAAATGAGCTTAGAGTGGTTAACCATCCAAAATAAAACAAAAAAACAATGTTTTGGGGACTACTTGGATCTAGGCATGTTCAGACTAGTCTGGAAAACATGTTTTTGTTTTGTTTTGTTTTTTTTTTGGTTTCTTTGTTTTTTTTGGTTTCTTTGGGTTTTTGATTCTTTAGGATTCACCCAGATTAATCCAAACCTCATTTCTTCAAAGCATTGTTTGCTGGGAATGTAGCACAGGCATACAACTTAATAGACTACTATATAATAGACTATATACAGATAATTTCTTTTTGGGTAATGAAAGCAAGTGAAAAAAACTGCATTGTTTGATATTCTTTGCAATTTTGCCTTTTGTTCAATGTGTTGCATTTTCTTTGGTCAACTGCTGCGTTGCGCAGCTCAAACTCATTCAACATTGTTATGTACTTCCACCCCTGTTTGAAAACACCAGGGAGTTTCCTTGATTGTCTAACTGAAATAGGCCTTGTAGATGAATTGAGGTTGTGTTTCAAAGGCGAATCATTTTTTCAAAAGAATGTGGTATTGTACCACAATCACATGGAAACATGACAGTAGTGTATCCCTAGGTTTCAAAACAATGTCCATTTTTCATGACCTTTGCCACACAAAAGTAAGGATACCTATTGTTTACGAGAAATACATGACCTGAACTTATCCACTGGAATTGTGCATTTTATGTTACATACACATTCCGGTGCACCTAATGCTTCAAAGCGGAGATATATCATGTTTTCTCTTCCAGGGTGGAATTTCTTCTTGGAATTTGCCACATTTTGAACCTAATGACTACCATTGTTCTAAGGAGTGCATTGTACAGCTGAATAGATGTTTTTCTCTGGGTCAGGCCTCCTCCTTTCAAACATCCTATTTGATTATGACCATTTCCCAAAGGACACAAGAACATGAAGACAGCCTACTTTCCAGCGCTGGCAACAAGCCCCTCTCTATGAAAAAATGAAAAAAGGATATAAAATGATCATTGACTTGGATAACTTGGGGCCCCTTATTTCATGAATATCTCACCCTGGTGGTGTTGATGGGACGGGACTCAACTGTCGGATCCGACTCCCAGGTGATGAGATTCAATTTGTGGATGAACGGGCACCGGGCATGGTGATGCGAGGCTTGCCAATGTCACTTGGATGAAAATTGGACACCCAGAAGCGAGATGCGATTGTCTAATTAGATGGGTTTTCCATGGTTTTCCTATTCGATATCCAGACTCTTTAAATCAAACCTCTCTAACACAACAGGTTGGCTTGCATTGACCATACTGACAAGTCTTGTTGCAGGTCCTGTCACAGCCTCCTTTGATGTGGGCATGGGTCCCTGGGTATACGGTATACGGAAAATGGGATAATTTTTGGGGCTTCATAGATTCAATGCAGACATGATGAACATGCGATCGAGGCTCCAAACTGATCCCAGCTGAGGTACAAGCGTTTCCTATCAGCCTTGCGGTGGTCCCTCCGTTCGATGTTTGAGGAGCGCTGTTCAGTTGGCGTCAGGAAGGCTTTTGCTTGGCTGTCCATGAGAAAGGGGCAGCAAAGCCTAGAAGCGGTAGAATGTGTGGCGTGGAAATGCCGGGCAATCTAAGACCTCGTTTTATCCTAGTTGATCAGTTTGTGTGAGTGTGAGTTCTCAGTATTCTCCTTTATATCGGTTCCTTTCAGGTCCATTTTCCTTGCTTAACTTGCCAGCCATCGGCATCCCATCCCGTTGCTAGGAGAGCAAATTGGAGGTTACTTCAATGGGTCGCACTTTGGTCAACAGCTGCCTGGTTTGCAGTGAAACAGACTTGGCAGCTGGGAGGGCAAATCACTGGCCCCGGGTGTTGGTGGTGTTTGCGAAGGGTGCTGGCCATGTGTCACATGGATCTGGAAGAACCTCAAAAGGTGTTATTGAACATATTGCTCAACAAATCCTTCATAAAAATAATTAACCCAGCTTTGCAACCCAACAGCATACCTGAATCTTCCACCTACGTCTTTCAGACCCTGTGCCAAAGTCCTGTTTTTTCAGTACCCTGAAAACTTTTCAGGACCTACTCTCAAATTCAGGACCTGGCCATTTTGGGGTATCAATGGTAATGGCAATCATTGGGTGCAAACATGTGAAACCAACATTTGGTGGATATTCAAGCCATTGGCA
>Ga0126342_10015160_pt1 | contig 13525 bp, 11 predicted proteins | sample Cyp1metagenome_FD_92528 | JGI IMG/M metagenome (GOLD analysis project Ga0126342, IMG submission 92528) | Coral microbial communities from Lord Howe Island, Old Settlement Bay, Australia - Cyphastrea 1 metagenome | ecosystem: Host-associated > Invertebrates > Cnidaria > Coral ...
CGTCGGCCGACGTCAACATACCTCTGTTCTGAAACCAACATCTGTTTTCCGAATCGCGTTTTCCGACACAAACCCTGCCCTCTTTGCATGTTGGCGCTCCATATTCCCATTAAACACCTGCTTTGGAGGTTGGCACCACGAAGGATTACCTTCCCTGAGCACGATGCAGATGAATGGGCCAAGGGAAATCGACGGACCGCTTCCCGTGACGTGTCCATTGACAAGCACGTGAGTCAGGATTTAGCTGATTTGGCTCCAGATGTTCAGGAATTCATCGCCAGACTCTCGATGAGTCTAAGCAGTATGAATGATATGTTGCTGGACCAACTCAACACAGAAGACTCCAACTTTGATGTCGCTTGCCGGTGGCTTCGGGCCAATGAACCTTCATGGTCAGCCTGGGTGCCAGAGAAGGGCAAATGCTTCTCTCAATTTGGCATCTACAGCGATACTTGTCCTGAAGTCGTGAAAGCCGAGAAAGCCCAGTAATGCAATTAATTGGACCGCATTTACTTAAAGACATTTCTTTTCAATAGCGGAACTGGGGTTCTTCAGCAGGTCACGTGCCACAGCGGTTGTTGGGACATTCATGAGGCTAGTGCCCTCCATTTTCACTCTTTATGTGTGCCTGTTTCTAATCACCCTTGAAATATTGTTCAAACATGTTCTAACAGATTGCCCAAATATGCCCAAATCATATTCAGTTTGATATTTTGGACATTTAAGGATGCTTGCAGTGAATTGAGAAGGACTCCGTGTCCTGCTTCCCTAGATGACCCACGGTCAGATGCAAGCTTAGTGCTTTCAACAATATCTGTTGGGGGTTCCATGTGAAACTTGGACTTGAGCACTTTGATTCTTAAGGCTTCATTTTCCTTCGTTTGATTTGATGGGTTACTTGAAGAACCATGAGCCACCGAGTGTGTTTTGTGCAAGCTCCTTTGTTGTGTCGAGAGAATTCCTCAGGAGCAGACGCAGCAGTTCTTGATGAAGCGTGAGAGTGCGGGTTCTGCAATATCCTGCAGAGCTTGCCCTTCAGGCGGGATATTCCAAAGGAATAGAAAGGATGGATTGATTTAGCGAAGAAGGGCAAATCGCTAAGCTGGAAGAATAACGAAGAATACATTGAAACGCAATGCTCATGGAGCAACGTCTACAGGAGACAAGCTGTTTGCTAGGTTCAGCTACCCTTAGCCGTTTGCCAGGCTTTTTCTCATCTCGGCTGGAGGATGGCCAAGGCAGGAACTACAGAGACGTTTCGTAGGAGCAGAAGACAAGCTTTCTGCATGATAGGTTGCAACCAATTGAGGTGTTCAAACAGGTCAAGTGAAACAATTCAACCCATCCAACCCTGGACCCTGTGAGGGACCACATTCATTTGCCAACCATGTCAGAGTGGATCATTCCAAGCTTCTGGCGCTTCGGTCGTTTGCGATCCATGTCCAGCTGGTAGCTATCAGAACGAGACCGCCAGTGTTTCATGCAACAGATGCCCAGTTGGCCAGTACCAAGATCAGGAGGGAAGCAACGATTGCAAGATGTGCCCTGCTGGCACAAGCACTGGGCTTTTGGGTTCCGTCTCCATGTCGGACTGTGGTTGCAAGGCTGGGTCCATCAACATCGGAGACAACGGCACCTTCAATTGCGTTCCGTGCAGCGAAGGGTTGGACTGTCCACTGGCTTCAAGAATCGAGGATCTCAAGTCTGGACAGTCCAGCAGCTCCGAATTTGCTCCTTGGTTTATTTGGTTTCATGTGGCACCAAATTTGTTGTGCGCAACTGCGCAACTTATCACTATGTCATACTATGTCCATATCGGCGCCCAGGTTCCGAGAATTCGACGAGGCTACCATTCAACCATGGAGGCGGTGCAAGACTGATACAGAAACTTAGAAGGTGACCACGATGACTGGAGTAAGCAACACTGAATATTGTAGCTCTGTAGGGTCAGGAACAGGAGAGATGAACCATGATGAACCATTTTTGCAAAAAGGAGACAGGACATTTGATGCACCAGAGGTGCCTCGAAACTGTTGGCCAGGAACCTTTGGAGATATTTCACTGCAGACCCGAAGCTTCGTGTAGCGGCGGAGTGCCAGGAGCTGGAATGGGAGCCGCCAGTTGTGCTTTGTTCAAGAAGCCAACGCACCCTCATGTCTCGTCAAATGGGATAAGGTAAAGACTTGCCAATTCCATCTAACCCACAGTGCTCGACCCCGAATCCGAACTTTGTTTCAGGATGTTTCAGGTCATGTGAGCGTATGCCTCATCTTCAAGACCCGTCAAACCTGAACCCGAACTCAAAGCCGAACCGGAGCCGGAACAGCAACTGGAACAACTGGAACTGAATGATCGGTTGCAGATTACCAACTCTCAGACTCTGAGCTCGAACATACTCCGAACTCGAACTGCTGAAGTGCCCTACGCCATCGACATCCCCACTCCCCTTGATCTCTAACCCGAAACGTTTGAAACGGTTGTCATTTCGCATCCATCATGCTTACCCGGCTTACCCTTGGCTTACCCTTGGTCGAACTTGGGGAGGCGGATGCAGGGCACCGGAGTTTCCAAATCTTTATGCGTACGGGGGTACCGTATGGCCGTACGGCATCTGGTATCTTCAAACGGTTGCGGTTTCATTCTGCGTGTTCTGATGTTTGTCGTTTTGTCCTTCTCTCTGTTTTTGATTTCTTCTACTTTCTCTGTTTTTTTGAATTCTTCTTCTTCTTTTCTTCCCCCTAGATTTTCTTCTTCTTCTTCTTCTTCTTCCTTGTTTTCTTTTTTTTCTTCTTCTTTTTCTACAGATTTTGCGGCCGTGGAGGGAGGCAGTGCGTGGAGGGCGTAGCATCTCCGCACCAACGAAGAAACACCTTCAGTTCCTACTCTTGCTCTTGTTGATCATTTTTTGTGATTGTGATCGTAGTTGTGGTTGTGGTTGTAGTTCTTGTTCTTCTTGTGCTTCCTTGTTTTCTACACACCGCTGCCCCACGAACTCGAACTTGACCTGACGGATGCAACACAGACACGGACTCAAAGAGGAACCAACCCCATGCAAGACAGACTGTGCCTGCCCGAACTTGAACTCATTCTGAACTTGCTTGCCCTTCCCGGATTGGTATCGCTGGAGCAAGGTATCCGGGCACAGTTTAAGTTTCAGACGTTGCAGGTATCAGTTATTTTTTATATATACAGTCGTCGTGAACGGTTTGTAGTACTTGTCGTGTCAGGCTTGGTTCAGAGGCAATTTTGGTGGTTTTGACAGCTGGCGTGACAGCTGGCGTGAGGGGTCGATGGTTGGTAATCAACCCAAACCTGTGGAAGAAAACTGGCAGGAACCTGTGCCAATGGCCTAGAAGGCAGCGCTTGTGCTGTTTGTCCTCTCGGTCAAACGCAAGGCTTTTCTGGACAATGTGTAGATTGTGGTGCTACCAGATTTGCATTGGTGGCTGCTGGCATTCCAATTGTTTTTGTGCTGCCTATTCTTGCATATTATTTGAGCAATTTGGATGTTCTGGCAAAGGCTACGCCTTTCAAATCTGGTGTCATGGCAATTTCGGTCGGACTAGCTGCCTTGCAAATTCTCGCTGTGGTTGGGCTGACATCAGCCACATGGACAACGTCCGTTGAATCGACTTCATCAGGTTTGCAAATCATGCTGTTGGACCTGGACACATTGGGTGTCACTTGCATTTCAGGAAGGGGCCCTTTGGCCCGCTACCTCATCGGTCTGGCCGTCTTCCCGGCTGCTGTGCTATGGCTGTTCCTCTTCTGGGCCACCTCTTCCCTGATTTCGCGGCATGGCAGGTTGGGCAGGTTGGGCAGGTGCTTGCGACCGTGGACGCTGCCCTTCACAGCCAACACCGCCGGACTTGGATTTCAATTGGGCTTCGGCACCATGGCAGCCATTGCTCTGAAGCCATTCATGTGCTTCTTACACCCCAGCGGAGCTTATACCATGACCGCTTACCCCAATTTTATCTGTGGGAAGAGACAGCACTTCATTATGAGAGTGTTTGGCTCTGGCTTCTTCATTGTCTTCGTGCTTGGCTTCGCCGTCATGTGCGCTTTTGCCGCTTGGAACATGCCAAAGTGGTCTGCTGGAAAACAAAGAGCCCGGCTGCAGAGTTTTCGCTTCTTCCTGGCGAATTTCCGGTTTGATGCTCATTGGTTCGTACTCGTCATCCTTTTCCGTGGCCTTGGCTTTGCCCTGGCAGTCGCCCTGGGAGCAGGCACCCCACCAGTGCAGACCTCGTTGGCAAGTCTGGTGCTGATCGTCTATGGCTTGTTACAGGCATTGTGGCTCCCATGGAAGGTGCCAATGATCAACATGGCAGATATGTTTGTGAATGCCAGCCTTGTCCTTTTGGTCACCAAATCCATCCAGACCGACGTTGATATGGAAGCCCATTTTGCTGAGGTATTCTCGGTTTGCATTCTCGGGTTCCTGGGCTGCAAATGTTGCTTTGGACGAGGTTTTGTCCAGAGGTTCTTGCTCGTCCATGTTCACTGCTGTGTTGCTGATCGCAGTGTCGCTCGCGTCAGGATTAATTCCATGTCTCCCAGGCCACAAGCATCTTTCTGTACGATCAAGTAGGGCAGATTGGATTGGGCCTCTTTGAGTGTTTGGTTGATTGGCCTGTTTAGGGCTTTATTTTTTGGCTTTTGGGTTTCTTGTTTGGCCCTTGTCGCTTTTGTGGTTTCTTGTGTTTTTTTGTCGCTTCTTTTCCTCGTTTCTTTTTTCTCTTGTGGCTTCTGGCTTCATTCGCAGCTTTTGTTTGGAATGTCTATCCGGGTTTTGCAGATTCCTGGCTGTGTTGGCCGTGTTGGCTTTTTTGGCTTTCTGGCTGTTGCTTCCGATTGTCGGCTTGCGGCTCGTGGGCAGCCCAGGAAGATGTTCTTTCATAATCTGAGTGGTTTCTGGGTACTGCGCATCCGTCTGGAATCGTCTAGACAGCGCAGCAGATGATCATTGGTCAAGCTTTGTCCAAACCAAACCGGGCTACCAGCCCCGCAAAGGCTTTTGCATGCTCGACCGGGTTGGGCAAGAGCGCATCGATGTAAACAAGATGCAGAAAATGTGTTTATGAATTGCGCAGTGTTGCTGCAGTGCTCGAAACAGAAAGAGACGATTGAAATGACCCATGCAGTTGCCCATATAGATCCATTCACACCCGTTGAATTTCAATTTCCTTCCACAAGATAGCATCAACGACCTCATTCTCTACAAGATTGTTGTGCCTAGTAGGCAGGGCACAGTGTCGTTTCCTTCGTGAAGGAAATGTTTTTTTTAAAACAAGTATGATTTTTGTGCTGGGAGATGTGGAAAGGATTCTGAAAGCTGTAGCCGCTGTAGCCGACTAGTTCTGCATGCTCCGGTGATTGCACCAGCTACAAGGCGTTGCATGGCGTTGCTACCATGGTGCCTGTGTAGCCTGTGTAGCACATGTTTCGTTCGCACCTTGGAACGAGATAGGGCATGCTAGGGCAAGCCGTTTAGTAGACTGTGCGAAAAACGGATGTATGTAGAAAAAGCAGGGGTCAGAGTTTTATCATTCTGAATTCAATTTTCAGGGGATGCCGCCTGGGCTTAAAGAGTCGCATAAACGTAGAGCTCACACCCTCTTAGACTTTGTAATGACATTTGAGTGCCAGAGTCAAGCCCCAAAATCCTGGAACTTCCAGTATGCTTGTGAAAGATTCTGGCGTCAAACGCAGCAACTGTCAAGAACATACAAGGAGCACCAGATCGAAGAACCTTCGGCAAAATATATGATAGAATGGAGCCGACAAACCTGAATGCACATCTCGAGCTATAGGAGGAAGAGGAGGAGGAGGAGGAGGAAGGGGTGCGAGACTTATTCCTAAAATCTAGAGACCCCGCTTGGCAGGCAAGAGACAGACGTGGACCCCGAAAAATGTTACAACAGCTAAACACCTTAAACACCCAAGGCTTTCCTATTCCCCCACTCCGCCCCAGTCTAGCCCACAGAAATGCTTGAGCCAACAACTACCAAAAGCGAAAGTGCTGCATCTCAGAACAATAGGTTTCTGTCCTCAAGTTCTTCCCAGCTTGGGTGGCAAGAAGTGGCCGCTGGGAGTTGCTATGCTGCCATGTTGACATCATGTTGTACTGTAGTCATTTGTAGTCAAAAGCGCACTTTTTCCTTCGGCATAATGCGCGCGAACTATGTTCGCCTGCCTGCAAGCTGTTTCGAGCCTCCTAGGTGTAGATTGCTGTGTCATTTGCATGTGCACTGTGCACGATGCTCCAGTCTGATGATACATTCAGCCTGCTGAATTGTCACGAATTCAGCAAATCGCCAAGTGTTCAGGTTTATGTTCGCAAGCCTCGCGATGGCATTGGTGCTGAGCATACTTGTCCTGTCTCTTCAGTGTGCCGGGATCGATTGGAGTCCTGTTTTGACTTTGGGCGGTGGTGGCAGCCCCACAACCATCTCCCAGGCGCTGAAACAATGCGCCTGTGCTGCAGCGTAGCCATCAGCTCTTCTGCTATGATTTGGGTATGGGTCAATACCTATAGATACATTTTTAGTGGGATGAACATCCATTTACCAGCTATTTTAAGGTTCACTAGGTACCAGGGTTTTGACCCATCCCCATTTGTTAAATTTTGGTAAAATTAAGATCTGCCCGTGCCAAGGTGCTGAAGACCTGTTGAGCATCTCCGAGACCGAGTTGGCCGGCAAGATCCGCTCCGCCAACGTTTATGACATGCAGACAGTCACCAAATGCATCGACTTGCTGGCAGAGATCTTGCCGAATTCTTCTCTCGCCTTGAACCGTGTCTCTACGTCAAGAATCAATCCAAAGCTGGTGAATCAGCAGTTTTCACATGGAAGCCTAGGTGCCTTGGTAATTTCATAGCCGTGCCTGACACATGGTGGGAGGTGCGGGAGGTGCAGGCCTGAGATGCATCACATGAGGTAGTTCCTGGGGCTTTGTTTGAACGCATTCTATCTTTCTCCTGCAGAAGTCTTTACCGTGTGTGATTGGCATGCGGATGTGATTGGAACTGACATGGTGCCAGAGTGCCATTTGTGATCCTCTTTCATCTGGTAGTCTTGTGCGATACCCTTGTACAGATTGCTTTGAAAACCAATGTTCCGCCCACACCAGTGTTGCCGCTAAGATGATACATGATGATACTATACCATCACAACTACTTAGCGTCTGAAATCAAGATAATTGAGGTATGATAGTCACCGGTGTGGATGGAACCGCTACATGATAATTTTTAGATCTTCACCCCCCAATAGTGGTTTAGACCCTTGCAACTTTGTTACGATCAGGTCCTATCAAAGTTGTTGCTCCAACAGTCGTTTCGCGATGAGCACTACCCCCACCCTGATTAGAAGGGAAATTGTGCGGGTCAGGGACGGCTTTTTGAAGTTGAGGAGTGATAGGTGGGGATGCGGGGTGAAGGCGGAAGTTGGGTCCAACAAGTAGGTGTGGGGCAACTGCCCCCCAAGTGGGCCCAACACCGGCACAATGTGCGGAATATGCCCCCAAGACCACACCCCATCGAAGCCCAAAAACATTGGAAATAGTAGTAGTTAAACACAGATGTTTTCAGCATGCCACGTTGAGTTGGCAATATTGGTCCATGTTTGCCCACAGTTGGGCCCAGGCTGCCCCCAAATATGCCATGCACATCCATGCACCATGTTGGACCCAAGCTGAAGTTGGGCCCAAATCAACCCCAAGTTGAAGCCACGCTATATGCACTGTAGGTCCAAGTCATGTCCAACTTTGCGCAACTTGGAGACCTTTGGTGGCAGCTTCGCAGCAAGTCTTGTCCGCCAAAGTTGACCCCAAGTTGAGCCTATGTTGCGGCATGTAGGGCCGAAACGGGTGAATTTGGACGATGTTGTGCCGATATAAACATGTGCAAATTAGCACAGTCTCCGCACTTTTCGGCGCTCTGCTCCGTTCGAAAATGCACCTCTCAGCTGAAACTGTACCAGGAAACCGTTAGTTCACTCCGATCGCTCGACTACTAAACTAGCACGCTCGGGCTCGGGCACTTTCAGTGCAGGCGGATTTGGGGTTCATAGTTTTGACACCATGTTTCTTGCATTTGTTGCCAGTGGGGCCCTTGACAGAAAACAGGACAATTTGAGGAAATCAAACTTTCAGATGATGTGGATTGAACAAATTGAAAAGTGTGATGATAAACACGCAGCCTTAAAAGGTGCCAGAAACATGCCACACAAGAGTGAATTGATGGAGATCCAAGAATCCCGCATAACAATCAGAGTGCCTGCATATACATACCATGATGGTGAATAATTTGGACACATCTTAAAGATCCTTTTTGATCCTTGTTGATCCTTGTTGATCCTTTTTGTACTTTATGTTTTGTACTGTTCCTGCTTTGCAATGCGCAATTCACTGGAATCTCGCGTTCCCTTTTGAAGAAAACCACTGCTTCTTTAAAAAAATCAACACCTGAAACAAAACAGTGAGGTAAAGGTACATATGGATGGGCCTTGACAAAACATGAAAAAGCAACGGACCAAGTCCGGATGAACATATAGGACCCCCGACAAAGATGAACCGGGCCCAAACAAAAACTGCAAACATCATGCGCATTGGCGTAGGTGTAGATTAAGTTGGTAAAATTCGAGAAGCAACAGGCAAACCCGGATGAGGTATGAAGTATGACGGAGGAGGATCAGGTCAAGGAAGACAAAAACAGTGAGAAAAACAATGCAGCTGATGGATGCTGGCAAAAGTTTGTGATAGCCATCCTGAGCTGACAGTTCAAGACCTTCAGTGGAACACTATACTTGCTTTGTTTTCACCCCAACAGTGTAAGCTAATGGGGTCTTAACCCAAAATAGCTCCGGTGTGCACTGGTGCAGGCGCCGGGTCAGGTTCAACGAGGTTCCGGAGAAGGTTCCGAAGGTTCCGGAGAAGGTCTGGAAGGCTTTGGTGCAGAGCCCTTCAGGTTCAACAGGGTTCTGGAGAAGGTTCGGGCGCTTGGCTTCGCAGTACGCTTCTGAAAGATTTGTAAAAATGAAACGTTGCGGCTGTTGGATACCACCGAAGCTTATTGGCTATTATTGGCCATTAAGTTTTGAGTGAAACCAGAATAAACCACAGATTTATGGTTTAATTACGATGCTTCGACCCAAGTAAGACAGGATATCCTTTACTCTCCTGCCTTTCTACTTTCACCAGATCCTACTAGACGCTGCTGTAGTCGATGATCTTCCAGCAGTTGAAACCGGTGCATTTTGGTGATGTTCACGTCTATTTTTGGGACAATGTGCGCCCAAGAGATCAAGTTATTACCACTGCACTTTGTTTCAACTGAATGGTCGTTTGTGCACTGTATATGCGGGAACGACGTGTGATGTTTCAATTTTTCTGCCGTGACTGTACCTTCCATATGCTACCTGCTAGCTGCTGACATTTGCCACAGGAGAACCCACTTGTCCATGCTTGCGACCCACAAGGGCCAATCCTTTCTCAGACATGTTGTTGCATTGTGCTTGCCATAGGGTGATGTTCGCATTGGTATGACCCCAAAAATCCAGCGTCAAAGGACCATGGCATGCCTAAGTCTTCCCACCTGGTTTGGCAGGGCGTTGAAATCTCTGCAAAGTAGCAGTAGAAGATAGCCGCCCAGTGCACTTCTCACGGTCTGTGATGGTATGTGATCCTGCCCACACAGTGTCATAAATAGGGTTCATCGTTTGTATATGTTTGTATCTTGGTGTTGCACCTCCTGATTCCCGAAATGCTTCAATACCCTCAGGCTGTCAGAACTATTGTTTTTTTTCCCTGGTGTCCACCCTCAAACCCCTGCAACCAAGGTGAAGCGTATGAGGCACCTGCTCTGGTGAGTCAGCTCATTCAGCTGCCCCAGGGAGAGACAAATGAGCCCCTGGGGCAACCAGAAAATCAAGCTGAAGGGTCTGAAGATCCTCCACCTGAAGATTCTGAACTGATCGTCAGAGTCCCGCTTTGAAACATCGTCGTGCAGTATGCTGAAGGGCTATTGCATTTTTGGCGGCATTACTTTGCATTTTGATGCATTTCCGTTTTTTTGGGCACGGTTCTAAAGGAATCTTTGCACGGAAAATTGACACGGAACACTTGTCATCGCTGCACGGCAGCACCGTTCCAAAGAACCTGCGAGTCGGAAGCCCGGCACGGTTCCAAAGGAATCTTTGCAAGGGAAAGTTGAAGCGGAACACTGGAGCAGAATTGGTGGTACAGGATTCTGTTAGGCGTTCTAGGCCCCACATTTCACTTTGGCGGAAAGTTCCAGTGAACTGATACAAAGCATGCGACATTTTGGTCGCGCAGGGCTGTTCATTTTGCTATTCACACTCGCACATGGGGACATGAGCCTCAAAGACTTTTACATAATATGGGGTTTCCACCAATGGGGGATCCCCAAAATGGTTGGTTTATGAGGGAAATTCCCATCAAAATGGATGATTTAGGGGTACCCCCCCATTTCAGGAAATCTCCATATGTGTACAATGCTTGTATCAGCTTTTACTGTGGTAGCAGTCCGCGGGTGTCAGATCGCCATTTGTAAGCAGTCCCCAGCCAACGCGCTTACCGGTGCATCGCAGCGAAAGAAAGCGCCTCACAGCATTGATCAGACTCTCAGACATTGCTCGTTGGTGAAGCTGGGATGATGCACATCGACGATTGATCCAATAAAGTGTAGCTCGGGAATATCGAAAGAATTTGAAAACACCGAACAGATCCTTTGCCGCGATGGATCAATTGTTCCATGATATCGTTTTGATGTTTTCAGTTTTGGTTTCTTTGTCGTCCAAGCCTTGGCCTACAAGACACACTTACACATATTAAAAGGCCTGGAATGCATCGCCGATTGAGTCACAGTGAGGTTCGAAGCCCAGCTTTGCGTTGATCAATGGGTAGTTCTACATAGCTGTGTGGTGAATTTAGAGAACTTAACACCGACTTGGTTTGAATGGCCACTGTCAAATGCGTCTGTCAGTGACAGGCGTGAGCAAAGCTGTTTGATTTTTGACAGGGAGCAGGCTTATCCCTGCTATGTTGTGTGATACACCTTGTGAGGATCCATTGGAGGGACTGGAACGTTGAAGAATGTCGCCTGGCTTCCGACCAGTTGGTTTCCCAATGCAGTCCCTTGCCTTTGATTGTCAGGGACCTTTAATCAGAGGCAACAGATTGGCCTGAATCTGTGTTGTGCATTTGCTGGTGTTGTTGGAGCGATAACCCATTGTGATCCAAAGTCTTGTGCAAGATCAAGTCTAAGTCATGTTAACAGCTGTCAATCAATGATGCAGTGGCAAGAGGGTTCCAATCAACACCATCCCTGCTGAGATATTTGGAGATGAAGTGGGTATTGATCAAAGCGATTTAGATATTTAGTTTTTTTTTTGGGGGACAAACATCGATTCACCAGCTATTTGGATGTTCAGTGCACCCGGGGTTCGACCCATGCCCAAAAGTATGAGTCAGTCAACTTGGTTTGATGTTGGGCCTTGTGCCTTGACTTTACAGTGGCGGTAGGATAAGGGAAATGAAGGGAATGTTTCGAATTGGTGGCAGATGATTCATGTCGATCACCGAATCATTGATCAGTGATTGGCAGTTTTACATAGATTTATGGGATGTTTTGGGCGGTGACAACTTGATGATGAATCCTTTGCCTTGCCGCAGCCTGTCAGAGCCGAACACCTCCGAGGATTGGGTTTTGAACGCCTGCAAAAGCAGTGTGCCATGTCAGCATGCCGGATATTGTAGCTACAAACGACAAATAAACAACTTGAAATATCCAAATGACATCAGCAAGGGGGTTGTAACAAGTGTTAGTTGGAAGCCTTCCCTGTCAAGGGGGGCTGGAGATGTCCCTGAAGCATCCTTCCTGATGGAGGAGCCAAGCCTTTTTTGCGTGGCTGGCATGATCCGTTCTTGGCCTGATGTGGAAAATTTATGAATTTGAATCACCAACTTGTTGGCAATTCCAACTCTTTACATACTTCTGTGGTACTTTGCCTCTTTGTACTTTGCTTTCCAGAAGGATAAAAGTAGTCGGTGCTAGGTGCTGGCAACCTCAATGCCTAGCGGACCATTAGCTTCGAGGCACACAATGACCCATTGGGCAGGATTCTCAAGGTCTCAAGGTCCCATTGTTCTGCTCGTTCACAGATCACACTTGGAAAACCGCAGTGGATTAGGGATCATAAATAGATTGAATCTGGACATTTCTGTGATTGCACGTCAGTCTAGGACCTGCAACAAAGATCAACAAAGTTTTCATTTTTGAGCAACTGCCGAAGTTGTTTGTCAGTGTCATTTCTAAGCTGCTTGCCTGCAAACCAGCGCGGCAAACGACGGAAAGCAATCAAATATATTAAAATATCTGAGGTAGCAAACTACCACGGTTCAGCTGTCAAATAACATATGTAGGTGCAAAAGATATTCAAATATTCATGAAATATACGGTCAGACAAATCCCGATACCAACATGATGAATCTTATTCAAAAAAAATTAAGTGAGTTTCTCAAACTAGAGAAGGAATCCAGATCCAAAAAGACACCAACAAAACATGACCATACATTACCCAAATATCTGCGTTAAGCCAGTGAAGCAGTGCCAAGACAACAAAACTTAAAGAAGAGATGGAGCATGCCGAGCATGCCCTATAAATATCCCTTTAAATAGGTGTAACTTGCACTTTGGCTTGCCGGCTACCAGAAGATGCGGAAGAATTCGCCTAAAATCTTCAGCCATTCAGTCAAATAGAAAACGCGCAGGAAAAATCACGCTGTCCCTGGAAAATTCTGGCTGTCTTTCCATTTTTTTGGATGAGATTTGCACTGGCTTACTTTATCACACGCGACGCAAGCCGCCTTTTCCTTATCTAGGCTCCACCGGTCAGGACAGGAAAAGCGCTGGAGATGTCATGGGCCACAAGTGTGCAGGATTGTTTGATATTGCGTATTGATGTGTATTGTATCTGCGCGCGCAGATGCAACACACCAGTGAAATATCGACCCATATTGTGAGAGCTCACAACATGCCATGCCACCACCACCAAGGCACCCACCAGCAAGAGACCACCCATACACCACCAAAAGTACCATTCAAATGCCACCGCAACACGAGAAAAATACCTCGCAAACATAGCTAAACATAGCATCAAAAACATCCCGGCGGATGGGAAACCGCGCGAGCGTTTTGATTGTTTGCTTCCAGGAGAGTCACAATGACCTGTAATTTACAATATAAAATGCTCTTCCGAACTCTTTGGATAACTGAATTTTGGTTAAAAAAAGCGGATGCAAAATCTATTGATTTTTGACAAATCCAGGTAAACATCATGTGCATCAGACGTGGATTGGATGCTCAGATTTTTTTTAAACACTCTTCGTCGGCTCAGCGATCCATCAGTGTGGAAGCTGTCTTCGACAGCAAGTTGCCATTATGGCACTCATAACGCCACTGCCAGCAACGCAGGTATAGCATGACATCTTTGTTCTGCCC